>ENA-ORXM01004290-ORXM01004290.1-marine-metagenome-genome-assembly--contig:-NODE-4290-length-12735-cov-3.802733_pt1 | contig 12735 bp, 12 predicted proteins | sample MGYA00237867_ERZ511480 | MGnify/ENA primary metagenome ERZ511480 (study PRJEB26309, sample SAMN06266103) | marine metagenome | isolation source: Algal blade | place: United Kingdom:Sidmouth, United... | reverse complement strand
CTGTTGGCGTTGTGATTGATGTCTTTCATGTCTGGTGGGACCCGGCTGTTTACGACGAGGTTAAGCGTGCTAAGGGTCACATTTTCGGCTTTCATGTTTGCGAGTGGATTACGCCGCTACCTGATACCTTGAAAGCGCGCGGCATGATGGGTGACGGACATATTGAGATACGGCGTTTGCGCGAAGCGGTTGAAGCAGAAGGGTATAACGGCCCTATCGAATGCGAAATTTTCAATCAGGCGATATGGGATACACCAGGTAATGAAACCTTAGAGCTCATGAAAGAGCGGTACTTGGCAGTTTGTTAACCGAACAAAAAGCAAGAATCAAGAGGAAGTCTATAAGCTATTTGTTCTTGTAATAAGGTGTGGAAAATTAAAACTAACTTTTTGACGGCGAATGTAAATTTACATCATCATGGTAAAACGTGTCCTAAAAGGTGCTAACTTTCTAATGTATTGTGCGCACACATTATTCGTATATTTAGTTTTAAGAAATTAATACCTATTCTCATAATTTGTTTTATATATATGTCTAGTATTTTGATTTTGATAAGTCAAAATATGAATACTTATTACTACATAATATCGCTATTATATTTATTTACTGCATTAACTACCTTAATTTTTGCAATTCTTAGAAAACCAGCTGTAAACAAGAAAAGTTATTATCTAGTTATAGGAGGTGTTTTAATATCAATTTTATCAGATAGTATTACTGGTTTAAAATCATTTTATTATAGTGGTATTGCTTATGAAGAGATTACTATTATGCTTTTTTATGGCATATCACAGTATTTAATAATATCTGGGCTTGTTAACGAGACTAAAAACTTAATGGAATTAGATACCAGTGGTTCCATGGAAAAACTTAAGTAAATTTAAAAAGACCATTAAAACAGAAACAATTATTATCAGGCTCAGTTTAAATTTCTATTAAAAGTGATAAAAAGCATTTTTTAAATGCTTAATTTTAAACGCTTTACCTTCTTTAACAATCGCTATAATATCAAATCGTACTTCAACATCTAAATCATTTGTAATAACGTATTCATCAACTGCTTTTACTAAGCGTTGAATTTGTTTAGGTTTTACAAAATCTTGTGGGTCTCCAAAGTCTGTTGTCGAGCGTGTTTTTACTTCTACAATAGCTAAAATATCTTTTTTCTTAGCAATGATGTCAACTTCTGCTTTATCAAAACGGTAATTGCGCTTTAGAATATTATAACTGTTTTTCAAAAGAAAATTTACGGCCAATTGTTCGCCAAGTTTACCAAGTTCGTTATGTTTTGCCATAATATTTATCCTCTAAACAAAAAGAAATCATCTTTCATATCTTCAATTTGAGCATCTTCATTGGTAATAATATAATCTATAGCTTGAGAAGTAAATTGGTCCCCCTTTTCAGTTAAAGACACAACGTTTTTTTCAATTGAAATCATATTATTTTTTAAAGCTAAAATTAAAACTGTTTTAGAGCGTACTTTTTGCCAATTAATATGTTCGTTGAGGTGATTAACGTGACGTTCACTTTCTTCAGTATGATTTTTCAAATGAAGCAAAAATGTTAACAAAGATACTTCTGTACGTTGTTGTTTTTCACGGTAAATAACAGCTATAACTCCCTTGTTAGGAGCAAATAAATACACAGCTAAAAATAGTAATCCCAACATGGTAGTTATAGAGCCTGCAATTGAAGCATCCAACCAATGCGCTAGCCAATACCCAGATATGGCACTAAAAATACCAAAACAAATGGCATAAATAAGCATGCGTTTTAATTCGTTAGTGAGTAAATAAGCGGTTGCAGCTGGTGATATCATTAATGCAACGACTAATATAGCACCAACAGCATCAAAAGCACCAACAGTAGTTACTGATGAAACGGTCATTAATCCATAATGAATAACGGTTGGTGAAAACCCTAAAGAGGCTGCTAAGCCAGCATCAAATGTGCTTACTTTTAATTCTTTAAAAAAAGCTAGTAATAATCCAATAGTTATGGTTAAAATACTTCCGATAACGCATAATGATTTTGGACCTATATCAACTCCGGAAACAATAAACCTATCAAAAGGAGCAAAAGCCAACTCGCCCAATAAAACAGCATCAACATCAAGATGCACATCGTTAGCGTTTTTGGCAATCATAATTACCCCAATACTGAACAAAATAGGGAAAACTAAGCCTATGGCAGTATCCTCCTTAACTAAGCCCGTTTTTTGTATATACTCTACCAAAACCACAGTAATAATACCTGTTAATGCTGCGAGCATTATAAGTAATGGCGAGTTTAAATCTTGTGTTATAAAAAAACCAATAACGATTCCTGGTAAGATTGAGTGACTTATAGCATCGCTAATCATAGCCATTTTCCGAAGCACTAAAAATGTTCCAGGAATTGCACATGCAATAGCCACAATACTCGCAATAAGTTGTATTTCTATTTGTGCACTACTCATTATTTTCGTTTTGTTGGTTATATAAATTCGAGGCAGTTTTGAAGCCTTCTTCAGTTAAACTCCAATTATTACCATTCAATTTAACATAATTCTTTCTCACTAATTTTTGAAGTGTACTTTTAGTATAGCCTTGAAAATTATTTAATATTTTAATAGTATGTGGATGCGAGATATTGTCGTGTGTGTCTGCAATGTGATACATAAAAGCGAGTGTTTTATGAAGTTCTAAATCACGACGGTTTTTTATAAAACGAATTTGTTTAAATAAAAGTCCGCGACTTGGAGAAAATACAAATGATATTAACACAAATATACCAGCAACAATAACGATTACAGGGCCTGTAGATAAATTATTTTGACTTGCACTTATAGCAGTACCAAAAACACCAGAAAAAGCACCAAAAATAGCAGCTAGAAACACCATAACACTTAAACTATTTGTCCATTGGCGAGCAGCAGCAGCAGGCGCTAATAACATAGCACTCATTAAAACAACACCAACAGTTTGTAATCCTAATACAATAGCTAGAACAATAAACGAGGTGATTAAAATATCTATAAATTTGGTGTTGAATCCTAAGGTTTTTGTGTAATCTGCATCAAATAATAAAATTTTAAACTCTTTCCAGAGGAGTAGCAATACAAATAGACAAATACTTGTTACAATCGTCATCATCCAAACATCACGTTCCAATAGGGTTGCTGCTTGACCAAATAAGTATTTATCTAATCCTGCTTGATTTGCGTTTGGTTGTTTTTGAATGAATGTAAGTAGCAACATTCCGAAACCAAAAAATAAAGATAATATTAAACCTAATGCGGTATCTGATTTTAAATGTGTTTTGCTAATAATACCCCGAATCCAAAACGTGCCAACAAGTCCGCTAACTAGTGCTCCTAATAATAATACATTACTGTCTTTAGTGCCAGTAATTAAAAAAGCGATGGCAATACCTGGTAATGCAGCGTGCGAAATGGCATCTCCTAATAAACTTTGTTTTCTCAACACAGCGAAACTACCCAACATACCAGTCACTGCTCCTAATACAGCAGTTCCTAGAGTTATGGTTCTAAGTGTATAGTCTGTAAAAACTAATGAAACGTATTCGGTTATATCCATTAATTATATTTCAATTTTTTTAAAGTGTTTAAGCAAGTACTAAAAACTATTATTTAAAACTTATTTTACTCTTGGATACTCACTTTATAATTAATACCATAGGTCTTAGTTAGATTATCATCATTAAAAATATCTTTAACAGGACCTGTAGCAATTTTTTTTACATTTAGAAAGGTTACCCAATCGAAATATTCTGGAACAGTTTGTAAATCGTGATGTACTACGATAACTGTTTTACCAGCTTTTCTTAATTCCTTTAAAATATTTATTATGGCTATTTCAGTCGTAGCATCAACACCTTGAAAGGGTTCGTCCATAAAATAGATGGAAGCGTTTTGTACTAAGGCCCTGGCTAGAAAAATACGTTGTTGTTGCCCGCCAGATAATTGACTTATTTGTCTGCTTTTAAAAGGCAGCATACCAACTTTCTCCAAAGCTTCAAGTGCTGCTTTTTTTTCTTTTTGGCCAGGACGTTTAATCCAACCTAAACTTCCGTAGGTTCCCATGGTTACAACATCTAAGGCTGTGGTTGGGAAATCCCAATCTACACTTCCTTTTTGTGGCACGTATGCTACTAACTGGCGTTGTTTTTCGTAAGGTTTATCGTAGATAGTAACGCTTCCTGCTATGGGTTTTAGAATGCCTAGGATGGATTTTATTAGCGTTGATTTTCCTGCGCCGTTAGGTCCAACTATAGCCATAAGTACGCCTTCTGGGATTTCTAAATCGATATCCCAGAGTACGGGTTTGTAGTTGTAGGCTACTGTTAAATCGTCTACTTTTACGGCTATTTTTTGTTCCATTTCTTTTTGTTCAAAAATGTTTTATTTCTCTATTCTCAGATTCATCACTAATTTTCTGTATTAAACTAACCTTGGCAGATGGTTTAGCCCTGATAGAAGCGGCATCCTTTTTTGTATTATCTTATTTTATTGATAGCTTTTACCATTATGTACTCTAAATTTTTGTTAAGATACTTAAACATTGGCACAAAAAAGATATAGCGGATAGCAGGAAATAGCTTCAAATCATTCTATTTCAATGCGTTCACAATTGTATTTACGTTATATTCGAACATGCCAATGTACGTGCCTTCGATACTGCCTGCGTTACCGAGTGCATCGGAATATAACGTGCCTCCAATGGTTACATCATGATTTTTGGATTTAACGGCGGCTTGCAATGCTTCAATAGTACGTTTTGGTACCGAACTTTCTACAAAAATAGCTTTCACATTTTTTTCTATAATGAAAGCTGCCAGCTTTTGAACGTCTTGAACTCCTGCTTCTGTAGCTGTTGAAAGCCCTTGTAAACCAACAACCTCAAAATTGAATGCTTTTCCAAAATAGTTGAATGCATCGTGGGCTGTTACTAAAATACGTTCTTCTTTTGGAAGTGTACTAATCGTGGTTTCTAATTTGTTTTTTAATGTGTTTAGTTGCTCGATGTATTTTGTTCCGTTTGTTTCGAAAGCTGATTTCTGCTCTGGAATAGCATCGGAAAGTGTTTTAACCACAAATTGAGTGGCTTGTTTCCAATAATCTAAATCGAACCAAATATGTGGGTCGTAATTGGAGGCAAAATATTCTGAACCGATGAGTGTTTTTTCATTTAAAGCATCGGAAATAGCGATGGTTTTTATGTTTTTCATCTTTTCGAAAACCTCTACTAGTTTGCCTTCCAAGTGCAATCCGTTATAAAAAATAATGTCTGCGTTTGCTAGTTTTGTAACATCGCCTTCGCTGGCTTTATATAAATGCGGGTCTACGCCACTGCCCATTAAACCCTGTAGGTTAATGTGGTCGCCACCTATATTTTTAACCAAATCGGTTATCATGGTGGTGGTGGTAACGATGTTTAATTTACCGTTGGTTTGTTTCTCGTTTTTGCAATTGAAAAAGAGCAAGCTAATATAAAGTATGTAAATGTATTTTTTCATGACTATTATTTAGTGTGAAAATACTAAAAAAGTGGGTAATTATTTTAATGTGTAACGTAAACCTAAAAATAAGCGAATGCCTTGGTTGGGTCCGTAAACATACGTAGGATCAAAAGTTAAAGCATTAGGGTTGTTTGGGGTTGCTACAGCGTTTCCGTCGCCATCAAAAGTAACCTCTTTATCAAAAGGGTCGTTTGCTCTGGCAATAATAAAAGGGTTTCCTCTATTTGGTGTCCAATTTAATAGGTTTTTTACGCCTCCGTAAATTTCAAAATTTGTAAGACCATCATAGGTTAATTGAATATTTTGAATGCTCCACGTTGGTGAATACTCATTTCTAGGATCTAGCTCTCCCAGCAATGGTAATCGCATAGGTCCATAAATATTTCCTGTATAGTCTACCTTTAAGTTGGTTGGATAATGTTTGTATGAAAAAGACCAAACTCCTGTAAAACGTTCGGTTAGTATTTGTCGTGTTTTTAAGCCATTTTCATTTTGTGATACATCTTGAAATGTGGTGCCTATTGAGGCGTTTATACCACTTCCGAGCACAGCATCAAAATTTAAACTTAATCCTTTGGAAATTGAATTACCATTTAAGTTATCATAAATAATCTGGTTTGGGTTGGTATCATAATCTGGTATAATAGCATTTGTAAAATAGGTGTACCAAGCTGATGCATCTAAGGTAAATATTTGTCCGCTTTTCGTGTAAAACTTCTTCAAATAATTAAGGTTTAAATTATAAGACTGTTCTGGATTTAAAGCTTCGGTAATAACAACATCTCGTGCGCCAGTTAATGCCGCATGTTCTTCTGTAAATAAGTTGACAACTCTAAATCCTGTCCCTGCATTTAATCTTATAATGTCTGTATCTGTAGGTTTATACCTGTAGGCTAACCGCGGTGTGAATATTGAGCCATGACGTTTATCATAATCCAAACGCATACCTAATAGTAAGTGTTGTTTTTCAGTTAAAGAGATTTCATCTTGAACAAAAATCGACGGAATTATAATTTTATCGGGTTGGATCGTTGCAGTAGTATTGTCATCATAAAAATTATAACGCGCTGCTAGACCAAAAAGTAAATCATTGTTTTTTAAAGGTTTGTCCCATATTAACTGGCCGAAACCTATGCGTTGGTCAGCTTGATATTCCGTATCTCCGTAAAACGAATCCTGATCATGATTGGAGTATGAGAATTGAAAATTCACTTTTTCATCAATAGGCAATTCGTAGTTTCCAATAATCTCATATCTAGAGGTGTAAATACTTTCTCCGTAAACGTTATCGCCACCTCTAAAGCTTTTATTCCATTGTAACTCTCCGCCCCATCTATCTTCATAAAAATAACGCGCGGCTACTGAAAATAAACGACTCTCCTTACGCTTAAAACTCCATTTTTGAAATACAGAAATACGGTCTTGTAGCGTAACATCTGTAAAATTATCATCGTTATTGTCTATGGGATTTGAATAGTTAAAATAACTTAAACCCACTAAAACATTTGCTTTATTAGTAACGTTTGCTTTAAAACCAACATCCAAATTTGATTCGCCCCAACTATTGGTAAAACCATCTGCAAAAACTACGGGTGCATATTCTGGAAGTTTAGTAATGATATTAATTAATCCACCAACAGCTTCACTACCGTAAAGTGAGGATGCAGGTCCTTTTACAATTTCTACTTGCTCAATTAAAGAATTAGGAATTCCTGACAAACCATAAACTGTAGACAAGCCACTAACGATAGGCATACCATCTATAAGCACTAATGTGTATGGACCTTCAAGACCATTAATATGAATGTCTCCCGTATTACAAACATTACAATTTAGTTGAGGCCTTACACCGTTTACATTTTGTAAAGCTTCAAAAATATTGGGAGTTGGATTTTTATTAAAAAATGCTGGTGAATAAACTTCTACAGGAACAGGACTTTCTAATCTAGAAACAGCTTTTAACGTACCTGTAATTATAATCTCCTCTAAAGCTTCAGATTCTGGTAAATTGAAATTAACCACAATATTATCTGAAGTTATAGTAATTGATTTTTTTTGTGTTTGATACCCAGTAAACGAAGCTATTATGGTATAACTACCAGGTTTCACATTTTTTATTCTAAATGTACCATCTTCTTTAGAAACGGCACCTTTTTGAGTGCCTTTTAAATATACATTTACGTAAGGTAGCTCATTACCACCAGACGCGATTTTTCCTGTTATTTCTTGACCATTTGTTGTTAAGCACAAGAAATAAATTGCAAATATTAGTAAATATCGCATAATTAATTTTCGTGTAAATATAAATAATTTTTAGAGTTGTCTAAAAATTATTTTAATATAATTTTTAACCTATATTTGTTATGTCTAAATAAATTATTATGATTACCCTTACTGAAGAGAATTATATAAAAGCTATTTATCATTTAGGAAAGTATGGTGCAAATACTGTAAGCACCAATGCTATTGCTAAAGAAATGGAAACGAAAGCCTCTTCTGTAACAGATATGGTTAAGAAATTATCTGAAAAAGGATATGCTGATTATAAAAAATATCAAGGCGTTATATTAACAGATCTAGGAACAGATATAGCGATTAGTATTGTTAGAAAACACCGCCTTTGGGAAGTGTTTTTAGTTGAAAAATTAAATTTCTCTTGGGATGAAGTCCATGAAGTGGCTGAACAGTTAGAACATATAAAGTCTAAGAAATTAATAAGCCAGCTTGATGCCTTTTTAGAATTTCCAACTCACGATCCTCACGGAGATCCAATTCCAGATAAGGCGGGTAAGATTAAAAAGATTGATAAAATTCTTTTATCTGAAGCTAGAATAGGAGACCATTGTATTTGTGTTGGTGTTCAGGATTCTTCTTCAGATTTTTTAAAATATCTTGATAAAAATAAGATTGCATTGGGTACAGCTCTTGAGATTTCTCATATTGAGCCTTTTGATAATTCTGTTACAATACAAACGAATGATAGACAACTTATTATATCTCATATGATTGCAAATAACTTGTTTGTTAAAATTTCTTAATACCTCAGCGGTTTTTATTTAAACCGAACTTGTTTTTTAATAACCTCTGGAAATTTCTTAATAGGTGTTAATACCATTTTTTTATAATAACATTCCGCAGCTTCCGACTGAATTTGTATTTGCCCTTCAACTAAAGGTTTATTTGTTTCTGGATTCATAGCGTTTTCAACCACCATAACGATTTCGCCATTTACCATATGTACAGCATCGTTACCAATTACATAAATTTCTAAAAGATTCCATTCACCATGAGGCGCATCATGTTCTGAAGCAGCTTGAATATACCCATTACCGTTTGAATAGGTTTCAGAGTTTGGGTCAAACTTTTTTACATCACTAAAATCTCCACGAATTTCTACAATTGGTCCGCCTATTTTAGGTATAGCTGTGTTTCCGTCTAAAGGAATAAAATCTCCTAAATCTTGCTCTTGTACTTGATATTCCAAAGCTGTTTTCCAAGTTTTCCAAAGGCGACCATGGTCACCGTAGCTGTGATATAAAATACCAGTATCTCTTTTGGCTTCAAGTCTTGGTGCCCATTTTTTGTCTCCCCATTTAAACAGGGTGCTTAAGTGATAGTTACTATAGTTCTCTTTTGTGGAAATACATCCATAAATTTCACCTGAAATATTTAATACAGTTTCACCATTTTTAGTAGTTGTTGTAAAAATGTTTTTTATGTCGTTATTTAAACCTAACGGCGTACCTTGTGTTACATTATCTGCTTGAAATGTGTGCTCTGGTAAATCTTTTACTGTGGTATGAGGTACACCAATCCAATTTTCAAAACGACTTAAATCGGCATCTAACAATAGTATAGATTTATCGTTTTTAAGAACTTGATGACTTTTACAATTAAACACAAAAAGTGCTAAAGTGAATGCGTAAATCATTTTCATATTATGTGTTTAATGAATTTTCAGAATGAAAAATTAATCATAAAAAAGGAATTTATAATTAATCAGGGGTATTTTTTATAAACTTAGGTTTAAGTAACTGTTAATATGATTTATTAATGGCAGCCACAACCATCACCGCTTCCACAAGCTTTGGTACTTTTTTTCTTTGGTTTCCAAATAAATTTACGAACTATAAAAGCGAGTGCAAGTGCAAGTGTTGTAAAGGCTAATATGTTTTGTAATACAGTGTTCATTATTTTTAAATAATAATCTTAGTTTTTTTTAAGATTATTGTGTTTGCAGGAATTAGAATTATTTCAAAACCTGAAAAGCAATTAAAGCTACAATATACGCAAAAGCCGTCATAATTACTAGTTGTAATATGGGCCATTTCCAAGAATTTGTTTCGCGTTTTACAATAGCCAAAGTACTCATACATTGCATAGCAAAGGCATAAAACAATAAAAGTGAAATTCCCGATGCAAACGTAAATAAAGGACCACCTAAAATAGGATTAACTTCTCCAGCCATTCTGTTTTTTATGGTTTCCTCTTGATCACTCCCAACGCTGTAAATGGTTGCTAGCGTTCCTACAAATACTTCGCGAGCAGCAAAGGAACTTACTATAGCTATACCAATTTTCCAATCGTAACCCAAAGGCCTAATGGTAGGCTCAATGGCATGCCCCGCAATCCCAATAAACGAATGTTCTAGTTTATGCGACGCTATTTTTTGTTGTAAATTTTCAGAAGATAAATTTTTAGAAGCAAACTCAGTTTTTATGATATTTTCAGCATCATTAAATTGTTTTCCCGGACCATAAGAAGCCAAAAACCATAAAATTATTGAAATAGCTAAAATTATTTTACCAGCACCAAATACAAACGATTTTGTTTTTTCAATAACTGTAATCGCTACGTTTTTAAAAAGCGGTAATTTGTAATTAGGCATTTCAATTACAAAAAACGTTTTACTTTTTATTTTTAAAATCTTATTTAGAATGTAAGCAGATACAATGGCGGTTCCAAAACCAATAAGATAGAGCAGCATTAACGTTAATGCTTGGTAGCTTAACCCTAAAATTCGTCCTTCAGGAATGACCAATGCAATAATTATAAGGTATACAGGTAATCTAGCTGCACATGTTGTAAAAGGTGTTACTAAAATGGTAATTAAACGCTCTTTCCAACTTTCAATATTTCGAGTTGCCATAATTGCTGGAATAGCACAAGCGGTTCCAGAAATTAGCGGTACAACACTTTTTCCACTAAGCCCAAAGCGTCGCATAATCCTATCCATTAAAAAAACCACACGACTCATATAGCCACTTTCTTCAAGTATAGCTATAAATAAAAATAGAAATGCAATTTGCGGAATAAATATAACAATACCACCAAGCCCGGGAATAATACCCTCAGCAAGTAAACTCGTAAAAGCGCCATTTGGTAACTGGTTTTTTGTCCATTCGCTTAAGCTCGCAAATGCACTATCAATAAAATCCATCGGTACGCTAGACCAATCGTAAATAGCCTGAAATATTGTTAATAAAATGACAGCAAAAATAACATAACCCCAAACTTTATGCGTTAAAACTCGATCTAGTTTTATACGTAAATCTTTAGCTTGACTTAAATCTATAGTCTGCCCTTTATCAAGTGCATTATTTATAAACTGATAACGTTTTATTGTTTCCTTTTGCTGTAAACGTTTTAAATCGCCTTTGCTCTTAGTTTTAAAATTAGCAACAGGATCAATTTTATTTCTATCCGTTTTTCCAAAATTTACATCTTGAGTAATTACCAACCAAAGCTTGTAAAGTAATTGGTTTGGAAACGCTTTTTTCAAATTTCCAAAATAAACAGAATCAATTTGAGTTGTATTAATACATGGCGCAACAGAAACTTCTTTATAGTTCGAAATTAACTGTTTCAATTTATCAATACCCTCATTTTTCCGAGTACTAATAAGCGCAATTTTCGTGTTCAGTTTGTCTTCTAAATAATTAATATCTAAAGAAATCCCTTTATAACGCATACGATCAGCCATATTAATAACCAACAGCGTAGGTATTTCTAAATCTTTAATTTGAGTAAAAAGTAAAAGGTTCCTTTTTAGATTTTCAACATCAGTAACAACAACCGCTATATCTGGAAAATCCTTGTCATTTTTATTAAGCAGAAGCTCAATAACCACATTTTCATCAAGCGACGATGCGTTTAAGCTATATGTTCCAGGTAAATCAATAATATGCGCTTTTACACCACGGGGAAGTTTGCAAATACCCTGTTTTTTTTCAACAGTAATACCAGGATAATTTCCCACTTTCTGGTTTAAGCCCGTAAGTGCGTTAAAAACCGAAGTTTTTCCTGTATTAGGATTCCCAATTAGCGCTACATTTATTTGTTTACTCATGCGCTACTTTTTCAATTAAAATAAGTTTTGCGGTTTCTTTTCTAATAGCTAGATGCGACCCGTTAATATTTAAGTACATCGGGTCTCGAAATGGTGCGATTTGCACTAACTCAACTAAATTCCCAGGTAAACAACCCATTTCCAACAATTTTAATGGAATATGAACCGACGAAACATCAGTTATAATTGCTTTTTCTCCTCGTTTTAAATGTGCTAAAGTATCCTCCAAGCTTATTTAGATTGATTTTAAAGAAGCAAAAGTAGTGTAAAGTTTATAAGATTAAAAGTTTAGAGGTTTAAAGTTTTAGTATAGATTAAATTTTTTGGGCGTTACCTCGAAAAGGGTTGGGGTTGGAGTTTATCCCGAGCAGAGTCGAAAGGCTTTAAGTTATCACAACTTCTAAGACGGAATGTGAGCTTTCCGCTGGACTCTCTAACTAATTCACTTTTACGAATAAAACCTATTACTCTCGTAAAGTAAAATACTTTAAATAATTTTAGTATAAAGATATGCTCATTTTTTCTAAATAGTTAATTAATGTATTACAAAGGTAATATAGCATATAAACCTATTAAATCTGTTGTTTTTCATTGATTTTAAGCCTCTTACATTTGCGCCGATAAAATAAACCCCCGAATAATAAAATAATAAATTATGAAATTAAGTATTAAAACACCAATAGCAGAAAGTAAATTAGGAGCAAAAACAAAAACATTTAGTAACACCAGCTCTATAGTTTGGAACTCGAAAAGACGTTTTAAATAATATAAAATCTCAAATCAAAAAAAGAGGTCGTCTAAAAAGTAATTTTTAGGCGATTTTCTTTTTTGCTCTATTTTGATTTTCCATTTCATTTAGAAAT
>ENA-ORXM01004288-ORXM01004288.1-marine-metagenome-genome-assembly--contig:-NODE-4288-length-12739-cov-6.071632_pt1 | contig 12739 bp, 11 predicted proteins | sample MGYA00237867_ERZ511480 | MGnify/ENA primary metagenome ERZ511480 (study PRJEB26309, sample SAMN06266103) | marine metagenome | isolation source: Algal blade | place: United Kingdom:Sidmouth, United... | reverse complement strand
TATGACTAACAAAATGTCTACAATTTGATGCCAAGGAAATTACTTTGTTTACAATATGGCTTCCTGCCAGAATACATGAAGACTATTTTTTTAAAGATGATATTATAAATGAAGGATAGTTGAATGTTTTACACCACTTAAATAGTTCCTCCTAGTTTGCTTTAATTTTCACTATTTAATATGAGAATGTTCTTTTTGAATTCATAAAATTTAAACTGTCGTTATTGACTTCTCCTAAACTAAATTCATTTAAAAAACACCTAAATTCAAATAATTTCATTTCTTCTTTATCTAATATTAATATATCTTCAATTATCTGAGAAGACAAATTGATTGAATGAAATAATAGGAAAATAATAAATGATGGAAAACCATTTTATCCTGAGAAAAATTAGCCTTATTAACAATTTTCAATAAAAATTAAACGTTTTTTAGATTATCTTAAAGTAAATTATAAATGTCAAAAAAATAGCTTTCTTAGCTAAGAAAGCTATTTTTTTGACATTTTAAGGATACTAAAAATATTTTTTAAAAACCTCTTAGATATAAAAACTTAGCAATAAAATAACCTCTCACCATATATAAGTTTTATATTTGCGAAATATTTATTGGCAATAAAATATCGAATATCATGTTATTATCTACAATAATAGAAAACTAAAAATATTTTTATTAAAACAAAGTTTCATTTTTACCTATAGAATAAAAATACATTTTAAAAAATAATTATATGATAGTCGCATTTATAACAGGAGTAACTAATCAAAACTGTGCATATTCAAACGAGTTTTTACTTAAAAATGGGTATGAAGTACCTGGCCTAAAAAGAAGATCTTCTCTTTTAAATACTTACAGGTTTGACCACTAATACTAAAATTCACATGTAGAAAACAGAAATATTTATCTACATTATGGAGATATGACGGATAGTACTAATTTAATACGTTTAATACAAGAAACACAAAGTGATTTAGAGTGGTGCCATTAAATAGATTTAAAAACAACAGAGGTATTTAAAATTTATTATTGGTACACTACTCAAAAGTAAAATAATTTACACCATTCATTAAATGAGTTTAGGTAATAAAATGTTTAAAGGTATGGCATGGAGTGCTGTTGAAAGAATAGCAATTCAAGCTATCCAGTTTTTGTTGGGTATAGTTCTAGCCCGAATTTTAGCTCCCGAAGACTATGGTGTATTTGCTATTTTAACCATTTTCATATCTATATCTCAAGTTTTTATTGAAAGTGGTTTTACGAAAGCTTTAATCAATAAAATTGATAGAACGCAAGTAGATATTTCTACGGTGTATTTCTTCAATATATTTGTAAGCATCATATGTGTTGGAATTATTTATTTTGTTTCTCCATGGGTTGGTGAAGCCTATGAAATTCCATCATTGTCATTGCTTTTGAGAATAGCTTCTATATCTTTAATAATTAACTCTTTATACACGGTATCTACTACATTAACTACAATTGATTTAAATTTTAAACTTTTAGCAAAAGTTAATTTTTTGTCTACTGTAATATCAGGGGGAGTAGCAATTTATCTTGCTTATGACGGTTATGGTGTTTGGTCTTTAGTGTATCAAACACTTTTACGCTCTATTATTTCTTGTGTTTTTATGTGGATTTTTGTTAAATGGAAACCTTCTTTTGTTTTTTCAAAAAAATCTTTCCAACAACTTTTCTCATATGGCTCTAAATTATTAGTCTCCTCTTTATTGAATAAGACTTTTAATCAAATTAACTCAATATTAATAGGTAAGTATATAGGCGTAAAAGATTTAGGATTCTACACTAGAGGAGTTCAATTTGCAGATTTTATTTTTAGTATTATAAGCTCTAGCCTTAACAATGTTTTACTGCCAAGTTTAAGTTCTGTAAAAGACCAACAAGAACTTCTAAAATCTTATTTCAAAACAATTATTAAAATGTCTGTTTTAATTACCTTTCCTATTTTTTTGACATTAGTAGTGATTTCAAAACCTTTGATTATTTTTTTATTGACAGATAAATGGGCTATGGCTATACCTATAATGCAAATATTTTGCCTTTCTAGACTAATATCTACTATTTCAGGGATTAATGTTAATTTCCTATATATTATTGGTAGAACAGATTTATCCTTAAAACAAGAATATATAAAAATTATAGTTAGAGTTGCTCTCTTATTAATTGCCTTACCTTTTGGAATATATTATATCGCTTTGGCAGAGTTGAGTGCCACTACGATACACTTTTTCATTAATACCTATTCACCTGGAAAAATAATGAAATATGGAGCACTCAAGCAAATAAAAGACATACTTCCAATTGCCTTTGTGGGTTTAATTATGACCATTATTCTTTTTTTTCTAATTAACACCTTCGATGGTTCTTTTATACAGCTTGTTGTATCACCACTTATTACTGTCTTAATATTTTATGGGATTATTTACTTGTTAAAAGTAAAAGAGTTTTATATTTTAATATCAAAAATTAAAAGTGTCTTAAAGCCTCTCAAATAAAGAAAAAAGATTATTTAAGCATTATAAATATCAAAAAATTAGAAATCTAATATTTCAGGTAAATCAACTGTTCAAAAACAACTATGCAACTAAAGAAAATAATTCTTTCTAGCGCTGTGCTTACAAAAATAACAATGCTATTCAGAAAGAAAAATTTAAAAAAGAAAAAAAACATTAAATATGGAAAAAAATCATTCATTGGTTTTTCCACAATTTGCGAAGGTAATAATGGCTTTGGAAAAAATTCTATTATTACATCCTCGCACATGGGATATGGATCCTATATTGCTCAAAATACTAAAATATCAAAAACTAGAATAGGTCGTTATTGTTCTATTGGTCCTAATGTAAATTGTATTTTTGGGAAACATCCATCAGACACCTTTGTTTCAACTCATCCTGTCTTTTTTTCACTTAAAACTCCAGTGAATTTCACCTATGCTAAAAAACAATTATTTCAAGAATTTTCAATGACAAAAGAGCCTGAAAAAAAATATACTATAAAAATAGGTAATGATGTTTGGATAGGAGCTAATGTTTCAATTTTTGACGGAATAGAAATAGGTGATGGTGCAATTGTTGCTGCAAATGCTTTAGTGAATAAAAACGTAGCTCCCTATACTATAGTGGGTGGTGTACCTGCTAAAATTATAAAAAAAAGATTTTCTAATGAGGATATTGAATTTCTATCAAAATTAAAATGGTGGGACAAGCCAGAAGAGTGGATTGTTAAATATGCACCGTATTTCACCAATATAAAAGAATTTAAAAAAAAGCTTTCAAATGAATTATAAAAATACACCTATTGTAGTTGTCGCCTATAATAGACCTCGCTCGCTAGAGCGCTTACTTGGTTCATTAAAAAAAGCGATTTTTTTAAAAAACAACATCGATTTAATTATTAGTATTGACAAAGCAACCAACAATGAAGATGTGTTAGAAATTGCTAATAATTTTATTTGGGACTACGGAACTAAAAAAGTTAATTATCAAGCCAAAAACCTTGGATTAAAAACACATATTTTACAATGTGGTAATATAAGTCAAGAATATGGCTCGGTGATTGTTTTGGAAGATGATTTATATGTAGCTCAAAATTTTTATAAATACACAACAGAAGCCCTAGAATTTTCCCAAGATAAAAAAAAAATCGGTGGAATTTCTTTATATAATCACCAATTGAATGTAAATACATTTAGTAATTTCCAAGCATTAGATGATGGTTTTGATAATTGGTATTTTCAATTCGCATCTTCATGGGGTCAGGCCTGGACTAAAACACAATGGAGTGAATTTATTTCTTGGTATAAAGAAAAACCTGATATTACTCAAAATTTTAATATTCCAGCATATATCCGTAGTTGGTCTAAAAAATCTTGGCTAAAATACAATATAAGCTATTTAATAGAAAATAATCTTTATTTCTTATATCCGAAAATATCTCTTTCTACAAACTTCAGTGATGCAGGTACGCATGTAGGTCAAGATAGTACAATGTATCAAGTTCCATTAGATTTATCAAAAAATAAAAATTACAAATTTTCAAATCTGAACGAATCAAACGCAATTTATGATTCGTACTTTGAGAATACAAAAATATCAAAAGAATTAAATTTACAAAGCGAAGAACTTTCTGTAGATTTATACGGATATAAAAATAATTTTGACACAAAATATCTATTATCTTCTCAAATATTGAATTTCAAAATTATGGAATCTTATGGAAGATCTTTGAAACCAATAGATGCAAATATTATTGAAAAAATACAAGGAGAAGAATTTTTTTTGTATAACACCCAAATTAAAGAAACCAACTCATTTTCTTACGACGATAAAAGGCGCTTGTTATACAACTTTAAATATATAAAATCTAAAGATGTCTCTTATATTGTGAAAATTGAACTTAGAAGGAAAATTCAAAAAATATATGATATTTTGTTTAAATGGTAATATAAAACTTAATCATTATCATATTTATTATAATTTTTTGAGTATTTAAAAAATTTAAATATCAGTATGCCGTTATATAAAACAATCTTATCGATAAATATTTAAATATAACAATGAATAGTCCTAATTTTGTTTTTTTTTTATGGACACCAACTATTTTAAATTTTCAGAACAATTGTAAACCTATTTTTCTTTAAAAAAAAAAGCAAATTAATCATTTGTGATTATCTTGTCGTAGTTGTAAATAATATATCGGTAAGATAGAAACAGTCATCGAAATAAAATTTAAAGATTAGAAATGCAAGATTTATTAAAATTTACTTTATTCTTTAAAAAATTTGGTCTATTATCAACTATCTTATTCATTCTATACTTTATCAATCCGTTTGAATTAGGTCATTTTCCTGCTTATATATTAACTTTTTTAGTATTTATTAATAAAAAAGATTTAATTAGAAATATAGACTCTACTTTCCTCATTTTAACATTTTTCTGTTTAACGTTTACACTGTTTTCTTTTTTTGATCCTAAACAGTATATTCAAACACTGCTATTTTATTTATTATTTCCTCCTACATTTTATCTTTTTGGAAAATACGTTTCTGAAAAAACATCTTCTTTAAATGAGCTTTATTACATATTAATAGGCTTAGGTCTGATTTACTCTTTTTCTGCTATACTATCAGTTGTTGTTAATCTTATTGAGGGTGGATTTGCTCAATTTGATAGAATGATTCCTAATTTTTGGAACAGGAGGTTAATAAAAGCAACGCTAATGGGGGCTTTTTTTACTTTTAATATGACTATACCCACATTGTTTATGGTTGGTAAAATAAAGAGTAAGTTATTTAAATTATTTTTAGTAGTTATTTTTATAATAAGTTTATTATGTGTGTTCAGATTAGGTAGTAGAACTCAACTTGCAATATGCTTTGCTAGTTTAATAATTACTTTATTATACATTACTCCAAAGCAAAATTTTGTCAAAAACATTAAGTTGTTATTAACGATTATATTAATAATTCTATTTGTATACATATTTGTTCCCATAGACTTAAATGCTGATTATCTCTCTACATTAGGTCGTAGACTAGAAAGTAGCGATAATGCAGGAAGTGCTGGGGGAAGAACAGAACTTTGGTCTAAATCATTACAAAATTTATTTTCTAAGCCTTTGGGGTGGGACGAGAAAGAATTTGGGTACAGTCATAATTTATGGCTAGATGTTGCACAAAAATCTGGATTAATACCATTTATTTTTTTAATGATTTTTTCAATAAAAACATTATTAAATACTAAACAGGCACTTAGTAAAATAAAAAAAAAATTACACTTCCATGTTTTAATTATTGTTTACATCCTGTCAATTAATTTGTTATTTATGGTAGAACCCATAATGCATGGAGCGTTATCATTGTTTTTAATATATTGTTTTATTCAAGGAACAATAGAAAATAGTGCAAAGCTTAGTTTAAAATAACTCAAAACACACCAAATGAATAATATAGGAATTTTATATACATGCTTTAACCGAAAAAACAAAACTATAGAATCATTAAACTCACTGTACAAATCTTTTAATAATCTAAATAAACAAGTAGAATTTGATATCTTTTTAACCGATGATGGTTCTACTGATGGAACCAGTGATGCTGTCAAAAATAATTTTCCTGAGGTAAATATTTTATCAGGTTCTGGAAATTTATTTTGGGCTAATGGAATGATTAATTCTTGGGAAGAAGCATTATTAAAAAAATATGATGGCTACTTATTACTCAATGATGATACCCTACTCTACGAACACTGTATTTCACAACTTCTATTAACTCATGAATATTCTATAAAAAAAAATAAAAAAGAAGGTATCTATATTGGGGCTACTGAAGACAAAAACACAAACAAATTAACTTATAGTGGTTCTATCTTGTTAAATAAATTTCTGTATACTCAAAAAAGACTAATTCCAAATAATAATTTTCAACATTGTGATTTGGCAAATGCTAACATAATGCTTGTCTCTCACAAAGTTGTTGAAAAAATAGGAATATTATCTAGTGGATACGAACATGGAATAGCTGATTATGATTATACCTTAACTGCGAGTAAAAAAAACATACCAGTTATTATAGCTCCAAGGTATTGTGGTCATTGTGAGAATGACCATGTAGACCTTTATGATGGTTTCTTAGACAAAACAATTGAAGAGAGAAAGAATATTTTACATAGTCCAACAAAAATGGCTTTTAAATCTAATATAAAGTATATGCGTAAATTCTTTCCTTTAAGATTACCACTTTACGTTTTTTTTGGTTATTTCAAAATATATTTCCCAAAAATATATTTAAAATATTTTAGAAATGTTAGACGCTAATAAAAATTTATTCACAATAAAAATACAGTATTTAAAAAATTAAGCATGAGAATATACAAATTAGATGGGCTTAGGGGGATTTTTAGTTTAATGATCGTTTTTTTTCATTATAAAGAAAATTACTTACCTGATTTTATGTGTCAATTATTCTTCATTAGAGAATGCTATACTTTTGTTGACTTCTTTTTTGTCTTATCAGGGTACGTTATTGCCGTGAATTATCATAATAAAATTTCCGATTTTTCTAAATTTAGAAATTACATAAAAAAAAGATTTTTCAGACTATTTCCCTTATTGTTTTATACAGTAACGTTAACATTAATATTTGATCTTATCGGAAATTTTTATTTGCCAAACTTAGTAAAAAATGTGGATGAAGTTTCTACCTTATTAATGAGATATTTGGATACCCTAACATTCATGAATTCTACCCCTGTACTAGGTAGTTCCTCTGGTATAAATGGAGTTTCGTGGTCTATTTCATCTGAAATGATTTCATACTTCGTTTTTGGATCAGTCAGCTTATTTGCAATTGGACAAAAGAAAAATTTTGTGATTTTAACAGTGATCATTTTTTGTTTTCTGTTTTCTATTTATAATGGAAGCCATTTTAACACTGGTGATTATGGTTTTATAAGAGGGCTAATTTCTTTTAATTTAGGATATTTTGTTTGGTTACTATCATTAAAGAAAATTAAAGTAAATAATTATCTAGAGTTTTTAATTCCTGTGTTTTTATTGACAATGTTTTATCTAATGAATAACTATATGAGTGGTTTCAACAAACAAATGTTTGGTCTATTTGTTGTGCCTATATTCTTTTCTGTCTCTATTTTATTATTATTAAATACTAATGGACTCATAACTAAAGTACTTAACACAAAACCCTTAGTTTTTCTAGGTGAAATTTCTTATTCTGTATATCTAAATCATGCCATTTTCATTTTGGTTGGACCGAAAATAATTTTCAACATTTTAGGGTTACCACAAAATACGTCTACGGAAATTTTTGTTTTTCTTATGATTATAACGACAATCATAATATATAGTAAACTTACCTATGTATATGTAGAAAAAAAAGGTGGTCAATTATTAAAAAAAAAATTAACAAAAAGCTAAAATAGGTATGAAGTGTTTGCATATTTGCAATGATTTTTCTCTAACAAAGGTTCATAGTAATCTTTATGAAAATCTAGATAAATTAAATATTGAACAAATAGTATACAACCCTACAAGAGAAAATACACCAATTGGCAACAATAAATTTAATTTTGAAACAGAAAATAGCGAAATTATTTATTCTAAAACGCTAAAAAAATATCATAGAATACTATTTAGAAATAAGATATCTTTTTTAGAAAAAGATATCTTAAAAAAAATTAACATCAATAATATTAGCATAATTCATGCTACAACATTATTTAGTGATGGGGCATTAGCTTATAAATTATACAATAAAGAAAAAATTCCATACATTGTAGCTGTTAGAGCCACAGATATTACCACTTTTTTTAAATATCGAAAAGATCTTTATTTTTTAGGCCTTAAAATTATCAAAAATGCATCCAAACTTATTTTCATAAGTGACTCTTTAAAAAATAATTTTTTGAACCACCCTTTTATAAAAAAACATAAAAGTGAGATTAAAAAAAAGTGTGTTACCGTTTATAACGGTATTGACAACTACTGGTTGGACAACTTAAATGCTAAGAATAATTTTAATGAAACACCTTTAAAAATACTTTATGTAGGAAGATTAATCTCACGTAAAAAAATAATAAACTTGGCTAATGCTGTTATTAATCTAAATAAAAAAAATATAAATTGTATTTTGAATATAATCGGCTCAGGTGGGGATGATGAAATAAAATTAAAAGAAATTTCAAAGCAAAATCAGGGCGTCATTAACTGCTTAGGTACAATTAATAATAAAGAACAATTAAAACAAAATTATATTAGCAATGATATTTTTGCTATGCCATCAAAAGGAGAAACTTTCGGATTAGTCTACATAGAAGCTCTTTCTCAAGGACTTCCTCTTCTTTACTCTAAAAATGATGGTATAGATGGCGTTTTCAATTTAAAAATTGGCGAAAAATGTAACGGAGATGACATTCTAGATATTCAAAAAAATATAGAGCAAATGATTACTAATCACAAAATTTATACTATAAATCAAATAAATTTTGAAGAATTTAGATGGAAAAATATAGCCGATAAATATAAAAATTTATACTACAGTATATGAGAAATATCTTTTTTTTCGTAAAACATCTTTTTAGATTACCAACAGACTGGATAAAAAAAAATACCATTCACAGAACTACAAGAATTAGTGGCAACTCTCTTATATCAAAAACAGAAATTGGGAGAGGTAATTACATTGCATGTAATACGGTTATAATAAATTCTAAATTAGGAAATTATTGTTCAATTGCACCAGGGGTACAAATAGGAGGAATGCAACACTCGTATTGGTGGTATAGTACATCACCCAGACTAAGTGATGAATGCATTTCTAATAAAAAAACTATTATTGGAAATGATGTATGGATTGCAGCAGGTTGTATAATTAAACAAGGTGTAAAGATAGGTGATGGGGCAGTTATTGGGGCTATGTCATTTGTTAACCAAGATATTCCAGAAAATTCTATTTACTTTGGTAGCCCTGCAAAATTTTACAAAAAAAGGTTGAATGATGAAATTTTTGAAAAACTAAAAAAATCACAGTATTGGAATCATGATGTTTCTAATGCTAGGAAAATATTAGATAAATTAGATAAAGAATAAAATGAAAATACTATACATACATCAATACTTTGTTACACCAAACGAACCTGGAGGAACTAGAAGTTATTGGATTAGTAAAGAACTAATTAAGCATGGTCATGAAGTAACCATGATTACAACAACTAGGAACAAAAATCAACAAAAAGTTGTTAATATTGATGGCATAAAAGTTATCTATTTACTAGTCCCATACAATAATAAAATGAGTATTATACAAAGACTAATTGCCTTTCTAAAATTTATGATGCTTTCTAGTTGGTACACACTTAAATTAGAAAAGCACGATTTAGCAATAGTAACTTCTACTCCATTGACCGTTGGATTCCCTGCTTTAATTGGTAAAAAATTAAGAAGATTACCTTATGTTTTTGAGGTGAGAGATTTATGGCCCGAAGTTCCTGTGCAAATGGGGGGGGTAAAAAATAAATTTTTAATAAAACTTCTTTATTGGTTTGAAAAGAAAATTTATAAAAACTCTGAACACGTAATTGCATTATCACCAGGTATGTCTGATGGAGTCATTGCCGCTGGCACTCCTGAAAAAAAGGTGACAACTATACCTAATATGTCAAAAATAAAAGAGTTTTGGCCGAGAGAAAAAGACCATAATTTAATTAAAGAATTGGGTTTAGATAGCAATTCTTTTAAAGTTGTTTATTTTGGCACAATGGGTTTAGCCAATGCAATGGATTATATTGTTGATGCTGCCAAATATCTTAAAGATGAAAAAAAAATAGAATTTGTTTTTTTAGGGGGGGGAGCTTTAGAAAGTAATATAAAATTAATTTGTGAAAATGAAGGTTTAGAATTTATGAACTTTTACGGGAAAGTACCTATGGAGCGTTTATCTGCAATTGTAAATTTATGTGATGTTTCTCTAGTTACCTTCTCAGATTTGCCAATATTAGCAACAAATTCTCCAAACAAACTGTTTGACACATTATCTGCTGGTAAAACTATAATTGTAAATTCCCCTGGCTGGACTAAAACAATGGTGGAAGATAATAATTGCGGGTTTTATGTAAATCCCAAAAATCCTAAAGAACTAGCTAATAAAATAATAGAATTAAGAGACAATCCCAATATTTGTACTACTATGGGAGCTAATTCTAGAATTTTAGCTGAAACAACTTTTGACAAATCAATACTTTGTAAGAAATTTGCAGATACAATAGATAGTCTTAGTTTATAAATTTTATTGTAATTTGTTTTCGTTAACTTTTAGTATAAACCCCCAAATACTTAATTATTAAAATGACGTATTTTATTGTAATCAATAATTTAAAAATTGATAAGGAAATTCATCAAACAATTAATTCTATTATTGAAAATAATTTTACACAAATTGATTATAATATCGATTTAAATATCGAAAATAAAAATAAAAAATTAGATGATTTAATTAATTTTATAACTGAAAATAAAATAAAAATAGGTGTAATAGCTATTAAAAATTTAATGATACGAAAAATTATTTCTCAATACATTTCAAATTTTATTGTAGATTTTAATTTTTTGAAAATTGTACACCCCTCATCTATAATTGGAAGAAAAACAAGAATTGGAATTGGTAGTATTATTATGGCAAATACAATTATTAATACGTATAGTACAATTAAAGATTTTTGCATTATAGAATCAAACACCACTATAGATCACGATTCTACAATAAATAATTATTCCAACATAGGTACTGGTGTAACAACTGGAGGAAATTTTAAACTAGGTTCACAAAGTGTTATAGGAATAGGTGTTTGTATAATAGAAAACATCAATATTGGTAAATGTTGTCATGTAGAAAAAGGGTCGCTTGTTACTAAGGATATTGGTCCCAATACTAAAGTTGAAGGAATTCCTGCAAAAAAAATATCTTAGAATTAATAAGTAGTGCATAAGTTCCGTTTGATTGGAAGAGGTTATATCGAATCAAAAATTATACTTGGTGAGAAATATCCAAAAAAAGTAGTTTCCAGAAAAAAGTAATTTTGATTTATTACTAGCTAGTTATTTGCTTTCAGAAGGTCTATTGGATTGTTTTTATTGTATCAAATCAACCTAATAAAGAAAAATACACGGTGGATTTAAGTCACGCAAATACCGCAGAAATTTGCGTCTTTTTTGAAAGAAATCGTCAAATGTGAACTCAGTAAGTGCTATGAAATTTGGTAGTTATTATCATATTAATGGCAAACGCTGCAATATTATTACAAAAACTACTTCATCAATCTTAAGAATTGGAGTCAAAAAGAACATGGATAATCCATCGCTAGACTCAAATTAGCGCGCTGGTGTAACAAAGGTTTGGATTCTTCAATACCGTTTCTAAATCGATATAAATGCACTATAAACAAATATCAAACTACTTTAATAATAAAAGTACAATGCTTCTGTTTAATCTTTTAATGTAAAAATTAAATTTTTTTAAATACGTAGGTTTTTTTCTTATATATTATTGCTAAATTTTACACCTTATTATTATCCCTCTTCAAGGGTATTGCTTAATCCCTTGAAGCCACCCCATGGTTATCGCTCAGTTATAAAATTCGTTTTATTCCCATTCTCTGGTCTTCAATCGCGTTCCAAATACTTGTTAACCATTTCACCTGTAATAACCTGTACTCCAACAACCCTAACTAATTCATCAGAAATATCGTCCTTGTATTTATACTTCAAAACAAGAAATTATTGTTGAAGTTTTCTTGAACTCCTCCCTTTTAATTTATTTACCAAATGGCTTACACTTTCAGATAGATGATATTCCAAATGTATGTGAATATGTTCTTTACAAACTACTTATAGAAGTTTTGAACATCTACCACACTGCATATCTGTTCACAAAAGTGAGCGATAACGTATTTTAATACCTCCCTTTAGAACAAGGTAACGGTATTTTGTACTCCAAAATATGTGAACTGCGAAACGAGTAACATTATAACCATTTGTTCCTTGCCCTGATAAAAAAAAGATGAAAGTTTTTATAAGCTAAATGTATTAAAATACCCTGTTTTGACTATTTTTGAAAACATTAAATCATTTAATTTGTATGTCCGTAAATACCCCTAATTAGACATAGAACGCTTATCTTTAGGACTTATTAAGTAAATTATTATGGATA
>ENA-ORXM01004287-ORXM01004287.1-marine-metagenome-genome-assembly--contig:-NODE-4287-length-12745-cov-18.055415_pt1 | contig 12745 bp, 3 predicted proteins | sample MGYA00237867_ERZ511480 | MGnify/ENA primary metagenome ERZ511480 (study PRJEB26309, sample SAMN06266103) | marine metagenome | isolation source: Algal blade | place: United Kingdom:Sidmouth, United... | reverse complement strand
ACAGCACCAAGCACTAAGAACCACAGCACCAAGCACTAAGAACCACAGCACCAAGCACTAAGAACCACAGCACCAAGCACTAAGAACCACAGCACCAAGCACTAAGAACCACAGCACCAAGCACTAAGAACCACAGCACCAAGCACTAAGAACCACAGCACCAAGAACACTTAATACCGAATTTCGACGAATCCGATTTTTGCTTTATTTTGTAGCCATGCGTCGTTGTCGGTGAGTTGGACGATTCCGTCTAAGGTGGCGTCAATGGGGGCGTAGGTATTGACAATGGCAGGGTTTTGTTTCCAGAGGTCTAAGTCTGTGATTTGGATGATGCCGTCTGCGTTGAAATCGCCTGCTCGCATGGTGGCTTTGTTGCCTTTTTTGATTTGTTGGGTGAAACCGATGGCTTTGTTGGTGGAGGTGGTGAAGTTGTAGTAAATGAAGTATTTGGCTTGGATGACTTGGGACATGATGGCTAAGTGGTTGCGGTGGCGAATGACGATGTGGTAGTTTTCACCTTCGATGAGGTTGTATAATTTTAGGGCTTCTCGTTGGGTATTGACGATTTTTCCGTTGGGTAGGAGGATGGCGGCTTGTTGTTCTATGATGGTGGTGTTGGGGGTTGTGGTGGTAGAGGGTGTGCCTTGTCGGACTTCTACTAAAACCCAATCTACAGGAAATAGGGGAAAGTCGCTGTAGCTTGTGACGGCTTCTGTGCCGTTGTAGAAATGAGGGGCGGTGTGGTAAGGTTGCTGTAAAGGGAGTAGTTGATTATTGTAGAGGGCTTTGGTCATACGTTGGGTGGTCGTGTCATATGCTCCTTCTAATAATGCCCAGAGGTCTAAGGTGAAAACGCAGTCGGTTGTGTCGGTGCAGTCGGGTGGGAGGCAGCCGTTTGACGATAGGAGGGATGGGCGTAATTCTTCTATGGCGATGCGCATTCTGACCTTTTGTCCTTCAGTGAAATTTGTTTGACAATCAGTATCACTTAAATCCATATAATTGTCGGTGGCGTCGAATTCGTCGGTGGTGAATGGATTGTTTTGGTCATCTTCATTTATATCTGTATCGCACGAATTTCGTTCACATGTGTTGCTGCTTTCGATGGCGGGTGGTGTGTCGCAAACTAAGTCGCCATCTAATAAACAATTTTCATTGTTGCAGCCGTTTTCAAAGGTATGGTACAAATGAAGGTAGTGCCCTAATTCGTGTATGACTCGATTGATTTTGCTGTCGGTGTCCCAATAGAAGGAACGAACGACGACGACATCCCACCATTCCCCATGTGCAAATGCTAATGGCGCAATTCCTGAATAACATTGGCTGTTGTCGTCTTCGCAAATGGTGTTTACGATGAAGATGTTGAGGTAGGCTGTTCTGGGGAATTGACTTGTGAACATGGGGCGAACGGTTTCTATATCGGGATTGCCTAATAGGACGTTGGGGTTGCCTACGGTTCGGGTGATGCCGTTGGTGGTGGAGAAAATGCTGTCGTTGCCAAATATATCTTGTTGGGCTAAACAAAATTCTATTTGTGTGTTGCTATCGTTGAACTTTTCGTTTATGAGGGTTAAGCCGTTTAGGATTTGTTCGTCGGTTAGGGTGGTTGCGCCATTTTCGTGGATGAGATGGATGGCGGTGGGAATCTTATGGATATTTTCTGGGGTTTTTAAATTGGCGAGGGCTTGTGTTTTTTCGTATATTTTTTTTTCTTTTTTAAATGTTTCTTTGGGTTTCATTTCGACTTCGTGCAATGACTTGTGGAGGTGTCGGCATGTTTCTGTTTGGGCTTGGAGGGTTGTAGCTGTTAGGAGGGGGAATAGTAGGATTAGGATGTACTTCATTAATGTTGGATTGTATGTAAAATTTACTTGTGGGGTTTTAGGGACGGATTTTACAAATTTAGGCTAAAATTGGGAAAGATGCATGTGGTGACGGGTGACGGGTGACAGGTGGCGAGTGACGGGTGACAGGTGACAGGTGGCGAGTGACTGGTGACAGGTGACGGGTGACGGGTGACTGGTGGCGAGTGACGGGTGACAGGTGGCGAGTGACGGGTGACAGGTGGCGAGTGACGGGTGACTGGTTATTTTGTGATGAGTAGTTTGTTTGGGGTATCTCTCTTTGTTTCTTATTTCCTCCATTTTGTTTAGGTTTTGGGAGGGGTAAAAAAAAGATTGCTTAACAGTCCATGACTTTATTTAGTTTTGCTGAACAAATCATATAGTTAGCTGTCATGCTTCTAAAATTTTGAAGATGAACAAGGTTTGGACTTATTTATTTCGAGCTAATTTATATGATGATGATTTTACAATCTATCGGGATATTGTTATTTTATCGAATCAGTCTTTACACGATTTGTTGAATTTTATAAGGTCATTGTATGGGCTGGATTCTATACATGATGCAATTGGAGCGCATTGTAATGGAGAATGGTTTCGCTTGCAGCCTATTGACTTGTCTAAGAATCCTTTGTTGGTGGATTTTGTGGTAGAACCTAATCAGAAATTTTATTATTGTTATGATTTGGAGAAGGAGTTTGAGTTTTTTGTGGAATTGCTTGATATTCGGGAGGGAGTAGTAGAGGCAGCGTACCCTATTTGTGTGAAGGAGGAAGGGATTGCGCCTGCCCAATATACGCCTTTTGAGTTGGAAAGGGCTAAAGATATTACAGACAAGAATAGAATTATTGGGATTAAATCGGCTTTGCGATGGGTTAAATAGTTTGTAGATTGGGAAATTCATTGATTAGAAAATTATAGCAATTCTTATTTGGTTCAGGAATTTTATTTCACGCAAAGAGTGCAGCGCAAAGAAGCGCAAAGGCTCTACAGAAACCAATCTCTTTGCGGAAACTCTGTGACTAACACTTCTTTTTATTTTCAAATAGAACTGCTATAAGCACCGTTTATTTTTGAGGACACTGATTAACTGATTAGTTGTATTGCGTTCTGTCCATGCAAAATAGACCTGATGGTAGTGGTATGGAATTTTGCGTTGGCGAGGTTGGCTTTTTCACAGAATGGAATGTGAAAAATGGAAGGCATTTTAGAAATGCTTTCCATAAGAACGGACAGCAGGCCCATGCGTCACGACGGAGGAATTTACCGTTCTCTCCAAAATAAAAAAAGACGTATAAGACTGCAAATCAGTACTTTTTATGCTATCCTTAACAATAAGTTAACACAGACATGCTGTAGATTGGAAACATTGTTCGTATTTTTACCGCCTTGAATCATTGACATTTAATCTTTTTCGGAATGGAATACGGACTTTTTGACTTTTTACAGCTAATTGGCGCATTGGGGCTTTTTATCTATGGGATGAAGCTGATGAGTGAGGGGATTCAGAAAATTGCTGGAAATCAGTTGCGGGTGATCTTGAGGTCGATGACTTCTAATAAGTACTTGGGCATTTTGACGGGGTTTTTTGTGACAGCGATGATTCAGTCCTCTTCGGCAACGACGGTCATGGTGGTGAGTTTTGTAAATGCAGGTTTGCTGACGTTGGTGGAGTCGTTTGGCGTGATTATGGGAGCGAATATTGGGACGACAGTGACGATTTGGGTGGTGAATTATTTGGGGCTGAAAGTCAAGATGGCACCCATTGCGGTGGCCTTGATTGGAATGGTGTTTCCCTTGCTATTTGCCAAAAAAGATAAACTTAAAAACTTTGCCGAATTCGTCATTGGATTCGGTATTTTATTCATTGGATTGACCTTTTTGAAGGATGCTGTGCCTGATTTAAAGAGCAATCCCGAAATTCTCTCATTTCTCAACCAATTTGCCAATCCTGGCTTATTGGCTCGCCTGTTATTTGTGGGAGTTGGGACGGTTTTGACCGTCGTTGTACAGTCTTCGAGTGCAGCTTCTGCCATAACCTTGATTATGTTGGCAGAGGGTTGGATTGGCTTTGACTTGGGGGCTGCGATGATTTTGGGAGAGAATGTAGGAACGACGATTACCGCCAATTTAGCGGCATTGATCGCCAATGTTCACGCCAAACGAGCCGCCCGTTTTCACTTCGTTTTTAACGTTACGGGGGTGATTTGGATGTTGCTGTTGATGCCCTTTTTCATTCAATTTATTGAGACTTACCTGCCTTTTACGGAAGCCAACGACAAATTACCTGTGTTCCATACCATGTTTAACATCACGAATGTGGTGGTGCTGATGTGGTTTACGCCTATTTTCTATAAAATTGTGCTGTGGATGGTGCCGTCAAAGGGCGAAGATGACGAAGAATTTAAGCTCCAATACATCAAAAGTGGTTTGTTGGGAACGCCTGAAATTATGTTGGCAGAAGCCAAAAAAGAGACGCAAAATTATGGGGAAGTCCTGACCAAAATAACCAACAACGTTATTTATCTCTTGTTTGAAAACCCGAAAGATCGGGGCGATATGCTGGCAAAAATCAAGAAACGGGAGGAAATTACAGATACTTTAGAGATTGAAATTGCGGATTTCTTAGCCAAAGTATCGGAGGATGAGATGAGTACGGAGGGAGCCAATCGTATTCAAAGCCTTATGAGCATCATCAACGATATGGAGCGTTATGGCGATATTTGCTACGAAATTTCCTTAACCAATGAGCGAATTATGGGCTTGGGGGCAAATATCAGCAACAATGTTCGAGACGAGATTCAAGGGCTATTTGCACTCGTGAAAAATCAATTAAAACTCACCAACGAACACCTCAACCAACGCTTTAAAAATGTTGATTTAGATGTAGTTCGAGCCAATGAGAAGGTAATCAATGAAAAGCGTACCATACTCCAAAAATTGGTTTTCAAAAGCATGGAAAAAACCGTCATCACTGCGCCCGAAGGCATCCATTATATGAACATCATCAATAGTGCCGAAAAGTTAGGCGATCATCTTGTGAATATCAACGAAGCGATAGCAGGGATTAAGTAGGTAATAGTTTATGTGGTTTTAGTAGTTTTTGTGGTTTTTGTAGTTTGAGTTGTTTAAGTCGTTGTATGACTTGGTTATAGAACCGAACTACTTAAACCACAAAAACTACCTAAACCACAAAAACTAAATGAAGTGGTTGGTTATAGAACCGAACTACACAAACCACAAAAACTAATTAAACTAAATTAGAACCGAACCACAAAAACTACATAAACTAAATTAGAACCGAACTACAAAAACTACATAAACCACAAAAACTACATAAACTAAAAATAAGGAGAGAACGGTTTGTCTTTCATCGTCACGCTAAGGCCTGCTATCCGTTCTTATGGCTTTGGTAGCGCATCAAGTGTAGTCAAGATAGAACCACAAAAACTACAAAAACTACATAAACCACGTAAGTCCAAAGCCATACCACTACTATCAGGTCTATTTTAGAACAGTCAGAACTGCTATTTAAAGGACAATTTTGTTGCTCCAAAACACCTTTTAAAAAGACGTATTTATTTATATTAGTACATAATTGTGTTATATAAATTATGTATTTGTCATTGTGTAAATACTTGGTATAACATCAATTACCACCCATTCTTTTTGCATACAACTCACCAACACATAGCGTTAAGCCTATAGATTTTTTTCTTGGTTATATTTTATTGTTTTTATATGGAAAAAAATTAGCAATTAATATTGTTGCAAAAGGTAATATATCATCACTTTGGCACTTTATTTGTGTTTCATATCATATCTCTATATACTACATATTATGATTATTCGCTAAGTATCTTTGTTTTCCCATATTATAAAAAACAACTCCACTACCTAATTTACAATCAGTTAAATACTTTTTTGTTATTTAGCTGATTAAATATTAAACCAAAACTTAATAGATGGAGAATTTTTTGTCTATCAATATATTTGCATTTTTATTATGTGTAAGTGTGTTCGGAGCAGGTGATATTTGTATTAAAGATTTAAGAGAAGCCGTTGTCGATGGAGCTGTTAAATTTGATTATCTAATAATTTGCGCTCAACCTGACACACTTTCCGTACAAGTCAGTTCGGTTAATTCTTTATCAGGAGCGACCTTTGAAATTGTCTTGCCTGATGGCTTGCAATTCTATGGAAATGCTTTTACAGGAAACGGCTCAAACTTAGGAGAAGACGCTGCTTCCTCTCCAGAAAATCCCATTTTTAATTTACCTAATATTAGTAGTGGAGATAGTCTTGTTATCAATATTCCCATAGAAGGGAATTGTGGCGTTGTGGATGCTTGGGAAGCACAGCAGCGAATAGAGATAACATATATTGTAGATACAGGCAGCGAGGTAGAAGAATATACACCTGCCTTAGCTTATAACAATGAAATTTACATACCCTCCCTCAATATCTTATCCGTTACACCCTCTTATCCGATTTTAAATGTCGGAGATTGTTATGATAGAATTATCGAAGTTTCACAAGATGGATTAGATGCCTTTCTAACCGATTTTATGTATGAAAATGTTCATGATGGCGTTCTTTCCTACAATACTTTATCGGTTGGTGTAGCAGGAGGAACGAATGTGCCTGTCAATTTTGATGATAATGGTACATCCATTTCCGCCACAATTACCACCGCAAATTTAGAAGCATTGGGTTTGAATGGCATTTTTGCAGAATCTCAAACACTATTGATTTACGAAAATGTATGTATCGTTGAATGCCAATCAAGTGTCAATCTATCCGATTTTAAAGTGAGTTGGGGTTGTAATGGGGAAAAGTGCAAAACAACCTCAACGACGAATGGTTTTTCAATTGGCAATGGTTATCCAGATGTCGTCTTTAATCTTGTTGATTCAGAGTTAAATACTTATTGTGGGAATAACTTCTTGGATTTATCTATTGTCAATAATGGTGATCCAGATTTTCCGAATGGCTCTTATGCCAAAGATTTTAATTTTGGTTTACAAACTACTTGTGATGCGGAAGCATTTTTAGCAAATTTTGATATTCTATCCGCAGAAATAAATGGTACAACTGTGCCATTACAAAATTTAGGAAATAATAGCAGTTTTAATTTTGATTTAGCAGGCTTGGGCATTTTGACAGATGCCGATAATGATGGAGCAATAAATGATTTTGCAGCAGGACAAAGTTTTACCTTTCATTTAGAATTTGAGCGTAAATGCCCTGAAAGTGGTTGTAATATTACACCAATGGAGTGTTTAGAAGGATTTGCCGTTAGAGGTATTTATAAAGATCAATGCAACCAAGTTCAATCGCCTGTTGCTTTTACCATAGACGGTATTGAATTTGGAGAAGCCATCAGTACCTTAATTTATGGAGACCATGCGATTGGAGCGGCTCCTTTTGAATTTTCAAGTCAATTTTGTTATACCTACCAAAATCATAACGTCATTGATTGCACTGGTGCTACTGTGAGTTTACAAGTTACCACAGATATAGAAGGCTTTACGCCACAAAGCGCAAGCATCAACGAAACGAATAGTACGATAACAACGATAGATAATACGTCATTCGCTCTGTCGGGTGGAAGTCTTGGCGTAGAAGAAGAAACTGTAACAGAATGTTGGGATATTAATTTTTTATATGATGGACCTTGTACTGATCAAGGAACTGTAAACTTCAATTACGAGGTTGTTTATAACTGTCCTTGCAATGACTGTGAAATTGTACGAGCTTGTGACGATTATACGGCATTGTTGGAAAATGGATGCGGCAGTGGAGGAGATGATTGTGATGGTATTGTTGTAGAAGTTTTCACTATGGAACGTGCTTCCTTTGGTTGGTTGAGCGAAGATATGAACCCTAATAATTTAGCCAATGAAAATACGCCGAACGTAGAATTAGATAGAGCTTACGTTTGTGATTATCTAAATTTAGAAATTGGTGGTGTGGTTACAGGAGATGATCCACTTAATCAATTAACGTATGTATTGCGTTTATTGAATCCGTTATCAGCACCATTACCTTTTGATTTTTTGAATGGAAGCCTTTCGATAAATGGCAATCAAGTTTGTACAAATCTAACAACGCCAACCTCTATATTAAGTCCTGACGGATTAGAAGAATGGCATTTTGATTTAACGGCTTGTTTGAATGGAATGTCTTTAAATGCAGGAGACCAAGTTTTTGTGGATTTTGATGTAAAAGTTGCAGATGTAGCAACGCTTCAAAATTTTTGGGATTTGTATCAATTTCACTCAGAATTTAGAGCCAATAATAACGATTTATCTTGTGATGCAGAATGTGCTGATTTTTATTTGATTCGTCCAGAAGTAGAAGTGACGACATTGAAAACAAGCCAATTGGGATGTGAAGGAGTTATTTTATTGCAAGCAGGTTTAAATATTGTATCAGGAACAGGCGATGATTTTGTAGCAGAATACCGTCCGTGGGTAGGAGAGATAGGAGATGTTGCTTTTCAATTGCCAAGTGGTTTTTCTTTTGTCAATGGAACAGCTTATGCGACTGTTGATGATGGAAATGGACCAATAGATTATCCCTTGAATAACGTCAATGTTGCTGGTAATAATGTTGTTTTACAAAATGTCGAAAATGCGTTTACTGTTCCCGATAAACAAGCAGATGGTTTAGTGATTTTATTCACGATTCACATAGAAGCAGAATGTATTACGGATAATATTTCAGACTATTCTTTTTCCTTAGATTATAAAGATAATTATTATGCCATTGCTCATGCACCTGAATGTGTCAATATAGTAGATGTCACAGAATCAGGAACACTCACTTTTTCACAACCTAATTTTTCTTTTGATGCTTTAAATCCAATTCAAGAAGGAACAAATGAAGAAGTAACATGGGATTTAAGGATTTGCAACAACAGTTTTGCAGAAACAAATGTAACTTGGTTGTATTTTGATCCAGAAAGTAGTATTGAATTAACAAAAGTTGAAAATATAGATGATCTCAATAATCCAATAGAATTGCCTGTAACGGCTTTTGGTATCGCTTATTATTGGGCAAATATTGGAGGATTTGGTGCAAATGAATGTCGTAAATACCGTTTGACGGCTACTTATGATAATGTTTGTGAGCCAGAACAAGCAATCGTGCGTTTTAATTGGACTTGTGGAGAATCTTTTGAAAGCCCGAATGATTTGGCTTGTGAAACATTAACAGATACAGTGGTTGTGAGTCTTTTGCCACAAGAAGCAGCGATTCAAGCAAGCCTTATCAACCATGCAGATACCGTAGATTTATGCGAAAATGCATTTTTCGAGATAGAATTTAAAAATGTGAAAAAAGGAACAGTATACGATATTGTTTTTGATATTTTGATTCCTTTAGATGGCGTAGAATTAATCGAAAACAGTTTTGAATATGCTTATCCAATTGATGCGCCTTATCAGCCTATTGGGTTTTTACCAACCTTAGTGCAAACATTGCCAACAGGTTATTTGTATCATTATGAAATCAATGATATTGACCCTGTATTTTTGGCGGGCTTATCCGCTATACCAAGTCCTACCGATACCGAAAATCGTTTTACGATTCGTTTTGAAGTCTCTACGGCTTGTGGTTATGTATCTGGAGATGTCTTTGAATTTAGTACCTATGGGTATAGTGCTTGTGGAGAAAAAACAGTGGGAACATTCCAAAATGAAGACTTATTTATTCGTGGAGCAGAAGCACCCTACGAATTGTCTACAACGATTGGAATCGAAGATATAGAAGCATGTCAAGGGGCTGCAACTTTTATAGCATATATTCAAAACTTAGGTCCAATAGCAACAGGTACGGATGATTTTATACGACTTCGTTTGCCAGAAAATATTACGTATGTTGCCAACTCTACCACAACCAATGTCACAGGTTGGAATGTTGGAGATCCTATTATAACAATGGTCGCAGGCTTCCAAGAATTGATGTGGGAATTGCCTGATGGAATAGGCGTTAATGAGTTAGTTACCTTTTCTTTTATGGTAGAAACCTTTGAAGACAATACTTGTTTCTCCCAATCATTTGCTATTAGTTCCTTTACAACAGCTTTGGTTGAATGCATCACCGATAATTCCATGTGTGAAGTTCCCGTACAAACAGGAACACAAACCGTAGAATTAGATATAGTCAAACCTAATTTAGAGTTTACTTCAAGTACAAGTATCTATGCAGAATGCACTGATAACAATACAGAAAATATTAATTTAACGATAGCAATTAACAATCAAGGTTCTGCTGTTCCTGCCAATGAAGATATTTTGATCAGTACTATTCACGATGCGAATGCGAATGGAACATACGAAGACAATATTGATGAAATTATTAATGCTTATACCTACACACAAGGTATTGGCGCAGGTCAAACAATAGTCTTTACGAATGAGTTTGAGGCAGTAGGTGGAAAAACTTGTCCTATTATTCTATTGATTGACGATGAAAATAACTGTCAATGTGATGCAGGAATTACTAACTTTTATAATTACAACTATTATAATGCAGGAGAGAATATGTCTTTGTGTTCTGGTGAAGAAGGACAATTAGGATGTACGCCAGTTGATGGGTACAGTTATAGTTGGGCACCTGCTAATAGCGGATTAAGTTGTTATAATTGTGCCAATCCTATCGTTCAAATTAACAATACAGGAAATAATAATCAAACAACAAATTTTATATTAACAACAACAAAAGGTTCAGGCAATAATACTTGCACCTCAATTGACAATATACAAGTCACTGTTTCCCCAATCCTCCAAACAAGTGAAGGTGTTTACAACCTATGTGAAAGTGAAGTGGTATCCTTTAATGGACCCAATGGAGGATCTAATTATGTATGGTCGCCGATACAAGGCGTTGATAACTCAACAATACCCGATCCAGTCGTAACCCCCCCAGTTGGTACAACAAATTATGTACTGAACTATACGGCTGCTGATGGGTGTTCGGCGATGCATACAGCAACCACCATAGTTGAAGCGAATCCAGTACCTGTAATTACTGTGGCAGGAGATTTATCTTTCTGTGAAGGTAGTGCTGGGAACATTACGTTAGATGCAGGAAATGGATTTGCTTCCTATGCTTGGTTTATTGAAGGCAATAATGATGTATTAGCCAACACACAAACCTTCTCACCTTCTTCTGAAGGTAATTATTATGTTGTTGTAAGTTCTAATGATAATTGTGGTAGCACCTCTTCAGCTACCGTTTCTGTAAATGTTAATATGTTTAATGGACCAACAATTAATGCTACAGAAACCAATATTTGTGAAGGAGAATCTACAAATCTTTTTATTACAGGCGATTATACTACAATTGAATGGTATTTTGTAGATGAAGTAGGCAATCCTACGGGAAATGTTCTAAGTACAGAAGCAATGCTGACAGTTACACAAACAGGAATCTATATTGTACAAGCTACTGATAATAACGACTGTATGGGTGTTTCCGCTCCAATTAGCATTGGTGTCAATCCTAATGCAATGATTAGTATCAATGAAGGTAATCAAATAATTTGCCCAGAAGAAAGTGTAGTTTTAAGTACTTCAAATGTTTATGATAATTATACTTGGTATTACAATGGAACAGCTATTGCTACTAGTGTTGATAGCGTAGAAGTGACATTGGCAGGAGTTTATACTGTATCAACGAATAGTATTGGTTTTTGTGAAGGTATATCTAATACGGTAACAGTAGAGATTGCAGAAGAACCAGTCCCACAGATACACTTATTGGAAGGCTCTTTGGCGTTTTGTAGTGGAGAATTTGCTTTGATTGCGGTATCAGACCCTTTTGATACATACCAATGGTACAATCAAAATGGAATAATAAATGGAGCAACAGAGGTGAATTTAACAGTGACTGAATCAGGAACTTATTATGCGATTGTTTCGAGTCCTGATAAATGTGGTGGACAAACGATTTCTTTAGATATTACAGTTTTAGACAACCCGACTGCTAATATTGAATCTTCTACACTTTCAGCTTGTGCAGGAGAAAGCATTGATATAACTGCGACTGGAAATTATGCCAATATTCAATGGTATCAGAATGGAGAAAGTATTTTCAATGAAACAAATAATATTTTAAGTGCAACAGAGACAGGAATCTATTATGTTGTTGTTAGCAACGATGATGGGTGTGCAGCAACTTCTATATCTATTGATTTGAACTTTGATGATGTTTTAGAACCCAATATCAATGGAGCATCTAATTTCTGTCAAGAAGGGAGCATCTCTGTTATGACAACAATAGGATTTGATAATTATGAGTGGTTTGTCAATGGTGTAAGTACACAGAATGGTACTTCTAATGTGTTACTGCTCACAGAAGAAGCGGTTGTATATGTTGCTGTTACATCAGGAAACTGTATGGAACAATCTGAAGAAGTCAATGTCAGTTATATCGCTCCTCCTAATCCTGGCATTCAAATTATAGAAGGAACATTAAGTTTTTGTGAAGGAGAAACAGTAACAATGGGCGTAACAGAAATCTATACAAATTATCAATGGTACAACGAAAATGGAATAATAAACGGTGAAACAAATGCTACATTAAGTGCATCAATGGCAGGGAGTTATTATGCTGTAGTAACAGATGCAAGCAGTTTTTGTGAAGGACAAACATTGCCTTTAGAAGTGATTGTATATGAAAACCCAACAGTTGAGGTCGTTGCTTCTACTTATCCTGTATGTTTAGGAGAGACAGTAATAATAACAGCGACAGGTAATTATGATAACATTCAATGGTATCGAAATGCGGACCTTCTATTTGAGGAAATAAATAATACACTATCTGTAATAGAAGCAGGAGTTTATTATGCTGTAGTAACAAATAACAATGAATGTATGACGACTTCTGAAAGTATT
>ENA-ORXM01004285-ORXM01004285.1-marine-metagenome-genome-assembly--contig:-NODE-4285-length-12754-cov-4.240120_pt1 | contig 12754 bp, 9 predicted proteins | sample MGYA00237867_ERZ511480 | MGnify/ENA primary metagenome ERZ511480 (study PRJEB26309, sample SAMN06266103) | marine metagenome | isolation source: Algal blade | place: United Kingdom:Sidmouth, United... | reverse complement strand
AACGCCCTTCCAAATTTATCATTATATTTTGGTAAAATTTTATTCATCGCTTCATATAAGTGGTCCATCTCATCATTAGTCCCAATTGAGATTCGAACATACTCTGGCATTTCATTAGACTTCAAATGACGAATAATAACTCCTTCATTTAATAAGTTCTCAAATAAATACATGCTTGCTTCGGTTGAGCCTGTTTTAAAAGTTACAAAATTAGTTACAGATTCAATCGGTTTAAAATCATTCACATATAGAAACTTTAATAAATCTTTGTACAGTAATTTATTTTTTCTTAATGTTCTTCTCAGGTGAGGCTGATCTTCTAAGGCTCCCATTGCACCAACTTGAGCAAGGGCATTGGGCTCAAAAGGTAATTTTACTTTTGTTAAGTTTTTAATAAAGTTTTCATGAGCAAATCCATAACCACATCTAATTCCAGATAAACCGTAAGCTTTAGAAAAAGTTCTCAAAGTAATAACGTTATCGTATCTATAATCCATTGAATTTGGATAATCATCACTAGCATCTGCAGCATATTCAAAGTAAGCTTCATCTAAGATAACAATACAATGATCAGGAACCGCCTCCATCAAATAATCAAATTCTTTTCTGCGCAGGTAAGTCCCTGTCGGATTATTAGGATTAGCTACATACACAGCTCTAGTTTTATCTGATATTTGTGAAACCATTTTTTCTACATCATATTGATAATTAGCATTCAGTGGAACGGTTTTAATATTTGCTCCAACACCTCTGGCTAAAATATAAAATCCTATGAAAGTATTTTCACTCGTAACAATTTCATCTCCCGGTTGAATAAAGGCCCTAGCAATATAAGCCATGATTCCTTCACTACCATTACCTAAAATTATATTTTCTTGCTTAAGATGAAACATTTCACAAAGCTTAGATTTTAATGCAAAACTATGCATGTCGGGATATCTATGTAAGTCCCACAATTTTTGAGTCATTGCCCGAATAGCATATGGCGATGGCCCCAATGGATTTTCATTACTGGCAAGCTTAGAAATTTTTGTTAATCCTTTTTCTCTTGCTAGTTCTTCAATAGGCTTTCCAGCCTGATATATCTTTAAATTTTCTATATAATCAGGAACTAATTTCCTCACAATAACCTTCTTTTATGTGGATCATTTATCTCTATAATGAGATAACATTGTATGTCATGAGCAATCATTTAGGCTAGCTCTAGAGCGTTATCAAGGACTTTTATGGAATTATTAAGTGGTAAGAATGCATTAATTTTAGGTGTAGCAAATGAGAGATCTATTGCATGGGCAATTGCTAAAAAATTAAAAGAAAATGGAGCTAATATTTCCTTAAGTTATCAAGGAGAAGCTCTCAAGAAAAGAGTCGAGCCTTTGGCACAAGATATTGGAGCAGACTTTACTTTCGAATTGGATGTTACCAATCAAGATCATATTCTTAATCTCAAAAAAACGATAGAGCAGCATTGGAAATCAGTCGATGTAATTATTCATTCACTTGCATTTGCTAATAAAGAAGATTTAGCTCAACCATTTATTCAAACTAGTAAAAAAGGCTTTATGAAGGCCATTGAAATATCTGCTTTTTCTTTGGTTGAAATCTCTAACACACTCAAATCTCTATTAAACGAAAACTCTTCAATTATAACAATGACCTACCATGGATCAACTCAAGTTATTCCTGGATATAATGTCATGGGTGTAGCAAAAGCAACACTAGAAGCGTCTATGAAATATCTAGCCTATGATTTAGGAAAATCTAAAGTTAAAGTGAATGCAATCTCAGCTGGGCCAATTAGAACATTAGCAGCTAGTGGTATCTCTGGATTTAGAGAAAAACTAAACTTTGCGAAACAAAAATCAGCTTTAAAGGAAAATGTGACAACAGAAGATGTTGCCAAGACAGCCCTATACCTTGCTAGTGACTTATCATCGGGTGTAACTGGGGAAGTGATTTATGTGGATGCAGGTTTATCAATCGTTGGCTCTTAATATCTTATTGGCTTAAATAATTTTTAAATAAAAATTGAAAATCATTGAAATTGGCCCTGCAAGTTCTTCAAATAACTTGGAGCTATTTTTTTCAATTCTTCAAAGAAGCGAGTAAACAACTTGGGATAGCTATCCATAACTTCGATCTCAGAATTAATTAGATGAGAATACGACGTGCTTGAAACCAGTTTATCTAATCTTTCAATTTCTTCAATGGGTACATCTTTAAACTGATTATATATTAACGCCATTTTTCTTTTCTGGTTTGCTTTTTTTATCAATGGTCCAAATTCTCCCAATAGCCCGGCTGTCAATTCCTTCGGCAAAATAGAGCTGAATGCTCCCAAACTAGAAGTGCTCATTATTTTATCTATCATCTCCGACTTCTTAGAATTTTTAAGATAGGAATTAACTACAACTTGCTTCTCTTTAGAAAATGGATTGGATGTAAAAATACTTCCCAATACTCCCATCAAGGAATCATTCAGCTCTAGAGGTTTATTAAATTTTTTCACCTCTGCTTGGGTTGTTAATATTTCTTGCAACTCGAGAACATTGAGTTTTTCAAGGTTTTTTTGAAAAATATTTTTTTTATTATCTTGAGTATCATTTACAAATTGGTTTGTAATAGACTGTAAACTCTCAGGAAAAATCTTACTATCTCCTATTTTTTTCAAAAAACTATTTTTCGAGGAATCTGCAAATGATGAATTTTCTTTAATAATCCTATCAATCAATGTCTGTTTATTGGCTTCAACTGATGTTGAACAAGAAAATATAAATAAAATAAAAATAAAACGTAAATAATTCATTCCTTCCCTTTCATAGATAATCCTTGAGAGTATAATAATATTATGACTGATTATCCATTTGGTTCTTTTGGACCTGAACATCTAAAGAAAATTGCACCTGGTATACACGCGTTTAACTCTCAAAAATACTGGGAATGCCATGAGGAGCTCGAGGATGTCTGGCTAGAAGACAGAAATGACCCTGCCAGAAATGTCTATTGGGCCATCATTCAAGTTGCTGCCTCCATGGTTCACTTCAGAGAAAATAAACTTATTGGAACCGAAGGAATGCTCAATAAGGCAAAAAATAAATTTAAACGCTGTAGAGACCAAGAGTTTATTCTAACTGACCTGGTATTTGATTACTTAGATTGGATAGAACTTGAAGACCTAGTTACAAGTATTGGCAATACTGGCACTAAATTAGAAGACTATCAGAAAATTTTTGATTTTAGATTTAAAAAATATCCCTATAAAAAAGGCCAAGATTAATCTTGGCCCATTTATAAGTTTTAAAAAATCACTATTTAATGATTAACTCAATAACTCCATACATTCCCTGAGAGACATAAGCTTTATCCTTGTCTTTATTTAAAGTAATATTATTAAAACCAAAAACAAATTCTGCATTACCATCGGATTTATTTGCATCAAACTTACTCTCAATCATAACTTTTTTAACATCAGATGACTTACTCGAAATTTTATACATTGAGATTAACTTTTGATTTTTAGTCATTAAAAATAATTCCTTCCCAGCTTTGAAAGTTTTAACTAAATAAGAATTTCTTGTTTCATTTTTATATCTAGGTCTAGAAATTATTTCACCCTTTTTAGTAATTTCCCATAAATCTAATCTTCCTTCAGAAGATGAATGAGTTAAATACTTACCTTCGTCATACTTATGAGTTGTAATTGACTTCTCAACAAAATCCACCAATGTAGCCTTGTCTTTTTTCAACTTTAATGAAAACGTTTTAGAGTTTGCATAATATGGATAAGCAATTCTACCTCTTAAACTTGAACCACCTTCATAGTGAAATGGAATAATAGAGGAATAAGTGCTTCCACCATTTATTAAGAACCCTTTTGCTAAGTCTAGGGGATATCCAGGTATATTAATTGCATTTTGTGTACAAACTAAACTAGTCCCTACTTTCTTAACTTCTTTAATGAAAGAAAACTTATATCTTTCATGTCTATCTTTTTCACTTTGATCTGTAGGACTCACATAAGCAGTATTAAAAGCAAATAGTTTGTTATCAGCATTATAAAAACTTGGAACATATGAAGATTCGTTTTTCATAAATCTTTCACAATTTTGATCTAGTTTCATTTGAACTAATTGTTTATTTTCTGCCATGAAAATTTTCCCATGACTATTAACATTGAAAAACAGTTTACCATCAAGCTTATAAGTTTTTAGATAAAATCTATTCTTTGCCATTTCTTCTTCAGAAAAATGAATCTCTTTACTCTTAGATAGCTTCATTTTTTCAAAATCAAACTCCACATAGCTTATAGACTTAACTTGAGTATTTTCATATCCATGTTTGCTTTGAACTTTTTTAGTTTTTGCTAAGATCATCTTAGAATGACTTGAAGTCATTTCACTCCACTTAACTTGTCCAGCTACTTTCTTGATCTCTAATACTTCATTTTTTTCAGCATCAGACTCACTTAATTGAACCTTTCTAAACTCTATATTCTGATTATTTTGAATTACTTGAACTCCAATAGTTTTTGAAATAATTTTAAAATCTATTATGTTTCGAGCGAGTTCAAGAACACTTAAAGTATTAAGAAAACCATTTTTGTTTTCAGTATTTCCAAAAGTTACTAATTCTTTATCAGAAAACCCATTAATTTTATTAATTTCCTTATTTGAGAATACTCTTTTTAACCAAGAGCTTTCAGCTTGAATTTTTGCTCCCGATGCTAATTCTTTTTTCTCTAGATCTACAGAAACTAATTTTGCTCCAGACTTTCTTCTATAAGGCTTTTGATATCTATAAGTTACTGGAAAAAGAATTTCAAAGCTAGACTTTGACGTTGGTAAAATTTCAAAATTTTTATCTTCTCCATTAAGAGCAGCCCAAACTTTTTCTTCATTTAAAACAAGCGTGTCTACTTCAACGTGCTTAATTCCTTTTTTAGTATTTTTAATCTCAAATAATTTAGCCTGAGGATATCTAGTATTTGATTCTTGATTTGCTGGTATTATCCAACCTAGTCCAATTATATAATTTTTATTATTGTATTTTACTGGAAAAGATTTCGAAATCCATCCATCAAAATGTAGCCTACCTAGATACTTAAACCCATTTTTTAAATCTGATAAATCAACAAGATCAAACGGGTCAATATTATTAGCTGGAACCCAAAAAGTATAAAGTAAATCTCCTGAAACTCTTACATCTTGAAGGTTTGTATTTAACCCTTGAGTGTCTCTAAGAATTAATGTCTTTTTCTCGTCAGATTCAATAATTGCACTTGTCTTACTAACTTCAAATGCTTCAACTGCAATCTTAGCTAAATCATTTCTATCTTTTCTATAGTTAGAAACAGTCACAATATGATTGTCATGCATAAACATTTGAGACTTCTCAGAGATCCTTCCTTTAATTTTCATCGTCTGTACTTTAGAAATTTTACCGGACTCGCTAGAGATATCAAATAAATCAACAAATCCTTTGTTCATTGTCCAATTAGCCCTTGAGCTCAATACATAGTACTTCTCATCACTTTTAAAAACATTCATCTTTCCAATATACATATCTTTGGTATGAAGCTTTTTTTGATCAACTTGCTTCATTGAACTTTTTCTAATTTTTAGCGAAGTTATTTGAGCCTTTCTTTGAGATGAAGAATAACTTTCAGTAACTGTATATAGAACGTCGCCAACTATTCTTGAAGAATCTAAGTGTCCCCCAATACTTTTTTCACTAATTAACTTCAACTCAGAAGTGTTTGATACATCTATTTGATAAATCTTAGTCATGTAGTTTGATCCCATATATGATCTACCAAAACTCCATTCCGAGTTCACAACTAATACGATCTCAAGCTCATTTAAATAATACATCTCACTATTATAATTATTATAAATTGGTAACCTAGACTTTATCTTAGGAAGCTCTGCTCCATCTTCAAATGAAACAACTTGAAATCCTCTATAAGAATTTAATAAAAATAACTCTTTACTACCATCTGATCCAACTTTAAAAACATCAGACTCTTGAATTTCTCTATTACCAGAAGAACCTCCCCTTGCTGATGTTTGAGCATGCGAACGGTAATGATGAAAAGATTTTTCTGCAAATTGAGTTTGCCCTCGATAGGACTTTGAGATTTTTTCTAAAAACTTTTTCGTTAAAAGCTTTTTCTCAGGCAAATAAGTGCTAACACCTTGCCCATAACTTAACATTGTTACTAAAAATAAGATCCATTTCATAATTTTTTCCCCTTTGTAATTGTATGATTACTTTTTTAACTAATCCATGGGCAATGTAATGGTACACTTAGAATTTATCAAGGTGAAAATACTCACATTGAGCTTTTTAATTTTCCCAACCTTGCACCTTGTGAGAACGAACTAAAATGTTTTAAGCAATTGAAGGTTCAATTTGGAACCACTTTTGATTTTTTTTTATAAAAATGACATCTAATACTCCAAAAATCTTACATTTTCATATAATATAAACTGATGTTAACTCTTAAATTATTCTTTCAATCTATTAAATTTCTATTTTCAGATTTAGTTTTATTTATTTTAACTATTATCCCAGTCCTCATTGGCCTGAGTTTATATGTAGGAGGGTTCTATTATGTCATGGGCGTCATCTCTGCTTTTAAATTTGGATGGTTTGGAAGTTTCTTAGGTCTAAATTCTTGGATAGTTTCTGTATTATCGTGGATCTTTAAAATAGTTTTCGGACTTCTCACTTATTTTATTGTGAATTGGACCTTTGTACTTTTTGTTTCGCTCATAGGTTGTATCTTTAATGAGTACATAAGTCAGAGGGTTGAAAAAATCTCAATGAATGAAAAAGTAGAGCCTCTTAGGAATGTCTTTACAAAAATGAGATCGCAAATCGTTTTCATTCTGATCAATGAGTCAAAAAAACTTGTTTTTATTTTGTTTTTCACAGTTTTAGCATTTATTCTTGGTTATATTTTCGCTCCTCTTTCTTTGGCAATATCATTTATATTGGTTGCGATACAATTTATAGATTACACCTGGTACCGTAAAGGCCTCTCATTTTCACAATGTATCAGTGATATTAAAAGAAACACATTTCACTATACTTTATCAGGTGCCTTGTATTTCTTTCTTATCAATATTCCTATTATCAACCTCTTCATACCAGCTATCGCTACTAGCCATTTCAGTTTATATTTTAATTTTCATCGAAAAAAATAGTCTTACTACGCTGTGCAACATCTCGTTAACTAAATTGAGTCTCACTTGAGTCCAAGATATGAAGATTTTTCAATTATCAATTTTTTCCTATTATATAGTGATACAGATATACAAATCATTAATTTTCTTAGGAGGAAGATATGAAGAGTTTTCTTAAAATTCTAAACTTTTTATTAATATGTGCAATTTTTAGTTGCTCTAAATCTATGAATGCACGACTAACAGGTGATTATAAAGGCAAGCCACTTTTAAATGCTAAAAAAACTCAGTTAGTAAACAATCAAAATTCAAGCTCGACGACCAATGATGATAACTCATCTACTGGTAACGACTCTAGCTCAACAGATAATACTGATGAACCTAGTAGTGATGTTGTAGATCCATCGACAGATGATTGGTTTAATTCTTCACCTTTTGATGGAGTAAGCGGTATTGGTGTTGATAATGCTATAGAACTTTTAGGAGCTCCTTCAAGGGAAGTTATCGTTGCTGTCATTGACTCTGGAGTTGATGTTAATCATGAAGACTTAAAAGGAAAGATTTGGATTAATGAAGATGAAGTTCCTGGAGATGGAATTGATAATGATAAAAATGGTTATATTGATGATATAGTTGGCTGGAACTTTTTAGGTGTAAAAAACGGGAATGCGACTTTTAATCTTAGCTCAGTTCAAGATGCACTTTTAATGACAAGAGGTGAAGATAAATTCCAAATCAATGCTGAGAACTTTGAAGTTGCAAGAGAAATGGCAAGGTTGAGAGATCAAGTTGAGATTCATGGAAAACAGCTTTCTGAAAGCGATCAACTCTACTACAAAAAATTAGGATTATATAAAAAAGCTGAGCTTGCATCTCTAAATGAGTATATTGTTAAATATAGATGTGAAACAGACAATCCTTCCAAGAGTTGTCCTGCAGTATATGCATATATCAAAAATCAAAAAGAACAATATTTAAATGAAAAATTTATAAATCCTCTTCGAGTTGAAGTTAATAAAGAAAAAGAAGTTTTTGGGAATGGTTACGGGAATAATGATGTTCAAGGACCTGATGCTAGTCATGGAACTCATGTTGCTGGTATTATTGCCGCTTCAAGAGATAATGGTATTGGAATCGATGGTGTAGCAAGTAACGTTAAAATAATGAGTCTTAGAGCGGTACCAGATGGTGATGAATACGATGAAGACGTTGCCAACTCTATAAAATATGCTGTTGATAACGGAGCAAGCGTGATTAATATGAGTTTCGGTAAAGCATTCTCAGCTAATGAGGGTCTCGTTCATAAAGCAATTCGATATGCTCAGAAAAAAGGTGTTTTATTAGTTCATGCTGCTGGAAATGATGGGAAAGAAATAGATCAAACGAATAATTTTCCTAATAAAAAACTATTACTTAAAAAAGCTAATAACTACTTAAGTGTTGGAGCAAGTACAAAAGCTGTAGATTATGTTCAAAGAACATTAGCTGATGGAGAAACGATCTCTGGACTAGTTGCAAACTTTTCTAATTATAGTTACGAGTATGTTGATATCTTCGCTCCAGGATTTAATATCGGATCAACTACACCTTGGAATACATATGATGCTTATAGTGGCACTTCTATGGCAGCTCCAGTTGCTGCGGGAGCAGCTGCATTTTTAATGTCTCATTTTCCAGAACTTAATGCTAAGGATACTAAAAAAGTATTAATGGAGACATCAAGACAATATAATGGTCTTCAAATTATCAATCCGGTAGAAGAGCTTTTCAGTAAACTTTCTCAATCTGGTGGAATAGTAGACTTAGAATCAGCTGTAGAGCACTTACTTAATAAATAGAACCTTTTTTTACTTGATAAAATGTCCCTACCTTAAGGTAGGGCGTTTTATTTTTTAGAAACTTAATTTATAATCTAGTTAATGAAATTTCTCCTACTCTTTTTATCCCTAAACTCTTTTGCCATTATTGAGACTAAAGATTATGAAACTATTTTTAATAAGGTAGATGAAGTACTAAAAAATTATTCTCCTGACCGAGTTTTATTCGTAACCGATCTTGATAATACATTACTAGCTACTAGTACAGATGTTGCTTCTGACCAATGGGTTTCTCATCAAGTAGAACTCATTAAAAATAATCCTTCGTCTCCTCTGAAACTATTTGATGATTTCCCAACGCTATTAAAAGCTTGGCATGCAGTAATGGGTCTTCAAACAATGCGAAAAACCGAAGACTATATCCCTGGAAAATTAAAAAAACTTCAAGAGAAAGGAGTCCATACTATGGTATTGACTTCAAGAGCTCACGTTATCAGAGAAGAAACGATGAGAGAGCTTAGAAAAAATAACTTTGATTTTCAAAACAAACCATTTTCTGCAAACTTCAGAGGTCATTTAGAAGCAACCGGCAAAACAATTGACTTTAAAAACGGGGTAGCAATGACTGAAGGTGCTCATAAAGGGAACGCTTTAGAATATATATTAAAAAAACTTAATAAAGAGTATGATGTAATATTTTTTATAGATGATCATAAAAAGCATACTGTGCGTGTAGAAGATGTTTTTTCAAAAAAAGCAACTGTCTATAGTTATCGCTATGGAAAAGAAGATGAAAATGTTAATGCTTATAAAAATAGTCCTAAGAGAATCTCGGAAGCAATTAAATCTTTGATGGATCAATACCTTAAAATTTGTACTATCCATTTATAAATCTAAGTTTTTTAATAATTTAACAAATCTTTAATCTTTTCATAAACATCACTTGTCTGAGGTAAAATGACTTCCTCTAGGCCAGGACAATAGGCTACATGAGTATCCTTTGAAGCAATACGCATTGGAGGAGCATCTAAGTATTCAAAAGCATTTTCATTAATTAATGCCATGACTTCTCCAGCAAAACCTGATGTCTTATGCTCTTCATGACAAACGAGTAATCTATTCGTTTTCTTTATTGAAGTAATTACTGACTCTAAGTCAAAAGGAACTAATGTTCTTGCATCAATAATCTCGACACTTTTTCCCGTCTCTTCTTCTATTTTTTTAGTCGCATCAATTGATTTTTGGACCAATGCTCCCCAACATAAAATAGTTGCATCAGTACCTTCTTTAACCACTCGTGCTTTTCCAAAAGGAATCATATAATCCTCTCCTGGATCTGCACAACGATTATACCCTTGATAATAAAGATGTTTATGCTCTAAAAATAAAACTGGATCATCGCAACGAATAGCAGTTCTTAGTAATCCGGCAGCGTCTTGAGCAGTTGATGGAAAAACAACTCTAATTCCTGGAATATGAGTAAAAAGTGACTCACCAGATTGAGAGTGATAAATCGATCCACCCTTTAAATAACCACCAATTGGTACTCTAACAACCATTGGACAAGTATAATCTCCACCACTTCTATATCTAGTCGTGGCCATTTCATTTTTCAACTGCATATAAGCAGTCCAGATATAATCAAAAAATTGAATCTCAACAACTGGTTTTAGACCTCTCATGGCCATCCCTATTGCACGTCCAATAACATTTGCTTCAGCTAAAGGAGAATTGAAAACTTGATCTTCTCTACCAGCATTGACTGCTTCTCTTTGACATCCACTTGTTATTTTGAAAACTCCACCTTTACCAGACAGATTTTCATCTTCTAATTTATGTAACTCTGAGAAGTCTGCTACATCCTCACCAAACATTCTAATTTTAGGATTTCTCTTAATTTCAGATTTTAAAACTCTATTGATAGTACCAGCCATTGGTACATCACTTTTACCAGTAAAGTTTGGCTCTGTAGAGAATTCATCTGATGATGGGTCTACATCTTCAGAGAAAAGATGATCTGCATATGTTTCAACTTCAGGCCAAGGAGTCTTAATAGCTTCTTTAATAGCTTCTTTAACCTCTTTATCAATGTCATCAATAATTGCATCTACTTCTTTCTTACTAAAAACTTTAGATTCTATTAAAAATTTTGGATAAGAATTGAAAACATCTATTTCTTTTTCATCATCCAATTCTTTAGTGGTTCGATAGTACTTATGATCATCAGAAAGAGAATGTGAATAAGGTCGAGTACAACTTGCATGGACTAGCACTGGCCCTTTACCACTTCTTATATAGTTAGCAGCTTTTGTTACGGTATCAAAACTCTCTATTGGACAGCTTCCATTACAAGTAAAAATCTCTAATCCAGGGAAATCTTTCAATGCTTTAGAAATAGAACCTGAAGGAGTTTGCACAGACACTGGAACAGAAATAGCAAAACCATTATCCTCTACAACAAACATAACAGGTAGTTTATTAACAGAAGCCGTTGTAATCGCCTCCCAAAATTCTCCCTGAGAAGTAGTTCCATCACCACATGAAACATATACTATTTCATCTTTATTAAACTCTATATTTTTTAATTTGTTATTTTTTGCATAGATTCCAGCTTCTGCTAGACCACAAGCTTGTAAAAATTGAGTCCCAGTACAAGAAGACTTATTAACAATATTTAATTTTTTATTTCCCCAATGGGCTGGCATTTGTCTCCCATAAGAAGCAGTATCTCCAACGTTACCATTGGCTTGGCATAACATTTCATAGGGCGTCACTCCTAATCCAAGGCAGAGTGCGCGATCTCGGTAATAACAAATAAAGTAATCATAGGCCGGTTTTAAAACAGATGAAACAGCTGTTAAGATTCCTTCATGACCTGCTCCAGATATTTGAAAAAACGCTTTGGATTGTTTTTTCATTGTAATTTCAGCATCATCTAATTTTCTAGATATAATAATATTTTCTAGCATACCAAGAAGGGCAACCTTATTTAGATCATATTTTTTAATGATTTCAATTTTCTTTTTATATGACTTGGAAACGTTCTTATCTGAAATAATTAGAGATTTTTGAGCTGACATATAACGACCTTTGTTTTAGTAGAAACACCCTACCAAAAACAATTCATTTAGTCACCTAGAAGCTATCTTATTTAGCTCTCTTGAATTTGATATTTACGATATATTTATCATATCCATCTTTTTTTGTAATAGAGTATTGCTCAGATCGTGATAACTTTTTCTTTTTAATATTTGCCCAAAAATCGATGTCTGTACTATTATCTTTTGCATGTATTTTTTCTAAACAATCTTTTAATCTAAACAATTTAAACATCTCAGCATCTACTAATTTCGTTTCATCTTTTATAAATTCGATTCTTCTGAAAATATTAAATTCTTTTAATGCAGGAGCATCTGATACTAATTCATCTTCTTGATATTTTTCACCAAAAATAATTTTTGAATCCTTGTATTTTCCGATAATCTTCATTTTTATTTTTTTAGGAACTTTATTAGAATCAAAGAATTTGGAACAAAGATATTTTGAACTCACTTTTAGTTTACAAATATAGCCAGATTCCAATAATTCTTTTCTTTTCTCTTTATCTGAGGCTCGTCTTACATCAACAACAATATTTGATATTTTCTTATCAACTTCAAATCCGTCAAATTCATAAGTGTACTGACTGATAAGTTTTGTCGTGGCTAGGCTGCCATTTTTTTAAATTCTACGGATCTTGCACAACAATGC
>ENA-ORXM01004284-ORXM01004284.1-marine-metagenome-genome-assembly--contig:-NODE-4284-length-12755-cov-4.118710_pt1 | contig 12755 bp, 9 predicted proteins | sample MGYA00237867_ERZ511480 | MGnify/ENA primary metagenome ERZ511480 (study PRJEB26309, sample SAMN06266103) | marine metagenome | isolation source: Algal blade | place: United Kingdom:Sidmouth, United... | reverse complement strand
TAAATGATATCCGCTTTTTTGAAGATGAATTTAATGGCATTATGCCATTAGAAATTGTAGTGAATACAAGGCGTAAAAAAGGCGTTATGAAACTGTCTACGCTTAAACGCATGGATGAACTTGAAGATTTAATTATTGAAATTCCAGAATTATCGAAACCTGTTTCAGTTGTTGGTTTAGTAAAATACTCAAAACAAGCTTATTATAATGGTAATACTAAATATTACCAACTGCCCACTTCACAAGAAAATAGTTTTATTTTATCATACGCTAAAAATTCATCTTCAAATATCGATTTGCTAGAAAATTTTGTAGATAGTACAGGGCAATACGCACGTATAACAACATTTATGAAGGATGTTGGTACGGATAAAATGGAACGTATTGAGGAAAATATTCAAACAAAAATAGATAAAGTATTTCCTAAAGAACGTTATGATGTTATCATAACAGGGCGTGCTTTATTATTCCAAAAAGGCACAAAATATTTAGTTAAAAATTTAGTCATATCATTAACCTTAGCCATAGTCCTTATTGCATTATTTATGGCTTATATGTTCCGTTCTGGACGAATGATTATCATCTCGCTCATTCCAAACTTATTGCCTCTTCTTATAACAGCAGGTTTAATGGGTTATATAGGTGTTCCAATAAAGCCTTCAACCATTTTAGTATTTAGTATCGCTTTTGGTATTTCTGTTGATGATACCATTCACTTTTTAGCAAAATACAGACAAGAACTTCAAGCCAATAACTGGAAAATTAAAGTGTCTGTTTATGGCGCTTTACGCGAAACTGGTGTGAGCATGTTTTACACATCTATTGTTTTGTTTTTCGGGTTCTCTGTTTTTACCATTTCAAGTTTTGGTGGTACGGTCGCTTTAGGCGCTTTAGTTTCCGCCACGTTATTATTCGCTATGTTATCTAATTTACTGCTTTTACCTTCTTTATTACTTTCGTTGGAACGTCATATTGCAAATAAACAAGTGCTTAGTAAACCTCCAATAAACATTATTCCTAAGGAAGACGAGGACGTAAATGAAAGATAGAAATATCATTTCCTTTTAAATTTACGGGAAACCCGTAACCGAATTTTGATATTTAACATAAATCTAAGGATTTATCAATTTTTACTTGTAAGAATAATTTGTTTTTTTTAAGTTTGAACGGTATGAAATTTAAACTAAATCTTAAGCCGATTAGATAGAGGTTTTATACAAAAATCTTGCAACAAATTCAGCACTAATTATCTTTTCTCTCTCTTGTTATAAGCAAATTAAAACAATTTGGCTTTTGTTGTTTTAATATTATTTCGGCTTAAAATTCGGATTAATTTATTATTAATCAAAATCATTATAATTAAACTATTAGTATTGATATTTAAAATTTATTAAATTATGAAAAACGTGTTTTTAATGTTAGCGATAGCGTTATTTTCTTAAGGAGTTTATTTAACAGATAATAGTTCTGAATACTTCAATGATAAAAAAAACTGTATTTCCTCTATATTGTGATGATGTTTATACTGGACAAGCAGAAAGTATTCAAGAAGCTTGGAACTTGTGTCTATAAAAAGAAATATTTTAATCCACATTAATTTTAATTAATGTGGATTAATTTTATAAATTTTCAATATGAAATATTTTTTAATATTAATTATCAGTATTAGTATTCATGCGCAAAAAGGAATTGTCTATTATGGACACATTGAAAGTCCTGGCATGAGAAGTGCTGCTGGGCCAGACTTAAATGCCTACCTTGTTTTTAATGATATTAGCTCATCATACGTAACAGCAAAAGATTCTTTAGAGAAAGTTGTCTTAAATAATAGTTCTATTTACAAAGGACAAAATGACCAACAAGTCGTTTATAATGGAAACAAAACTTTTAGATACGGTAAGCAAGTATATTATAATAGAAAAAGTGATAGTTTATGGTGGAGTCAACGTTTTAAAGGAAATATTTATGTAGCTGAAAAAAAGCCAATAATTAAATGGGAATTAAAGAAAGAAACTAAAAAAATAGGCCAATTTCAAGCCCATAAGGCCATTGCGAAATTTAGAGGTCGCTTATATACAGCTTGGTATACACTTGATATTCCTTTACCATATGGCCCATGGAAACTCCAAGGTTTACCTGGGCTTATTTTGGAAGCATCCGATGAAAAAAATGAAATGTTCTTATATTTCAAAAGCCTTGAATACCCAACTGAAAATAAAACAAATATTTATCAGGTTAAAAGACCTAAAACAGACTCTAAAAATTGGTTAAACATAAATGATTTTGAAACCTTACTTCGAAATAGCTTAGTAAAAGCCTATAATGGCATGGTACTTAGAGCTGAGCAAAAAGGTAATGAAAAACCAGTTGAACCTATTTTTAGTGAGGTTTACATTGAATCTTTTGAATGAAAATACAGAAACTAAAATGTTTATTAATTTTATTATTATTCTTATCTAGTCTTCAAGCGCAAACCTATATAAAAGGTATAGTTCTAGAAAACAATAATACGCCTATTGAAAATGCTAGTATTGTTATACATGATGTTCATGATAATATATTAGCATATTCTTATTCAGACACTAAAGGCGCATTTTCTATTATTCTTAAATCAAAAAACGATTCAGATTTAAAAATAGCCGTTAATAGCCTAGCTTTTGGAAGCTATGATGAGATTATTAAAATAAGTTCTGAAAAAAAAGAATATACATTTCTCATTAAATTATCAGAAAAACCTCTTGAACTTAAAGAAGTTTTATTAGAATCACACCAAAAAATATCATCTAACGGAAACGTTACAAAACTAAAAACCAAATATTTTACTGATAAAACAGAACAAACTGTAGAAGATGTTCTAAAAAAATTACCTGGAGTAGAGGTTCTGGACGATGGCTCAATCAAAGCTCATGGTAAATTCATAAGTAAACTTTTAATTGACGGGGATGATGTATTTGCTAATAATTATCAAATTCTATCTAAAAACCTAGATGCTAAAACCTTAGATATTGTAGAAATTATTGATGAATTTCAAGATAATCCCGTTTTAGCAAAAGTTTTAAACTCGGATATGGTTGCACTAAATTTAAAATTGAAAGGGGAGTTTAAAAATATATGGTTTGGGAATATTATACTTGGTTTAGGCACACAAAACCGGAGAAAACTATCCATGAATTTAGGACTTTTACGAAAAAAAATAAAATTCTTTTATTTTGGAGATCATAACAATTTAGGTAATAAAGCCGCTACTCAATTAAGCAGTATGCCTGCGTCTATAAATATTACATCACTCTACCAAGAAAAACAAATAGAACCTAATACAGAACCAATATATACTATTAAAAAAAACGAAAGTAATTTATTTAAAGATGGTCAAAGTACTTTTAATAACGCATTTTTAAGCTCATTGGGTTTTGTTACGAAAATCACTCCCTATATTGAACTCCGAGGATTAATGTCTTACACTAAAGATAATCAAATTCAAGATTTTTTAGCAGAAACCACATTTAACGTTAATAATGACCCAGTTCGTATCACGGAGAACAGTAATACTAAACATATAAACTCCATAGGAAAAGGAGAAATAGAACTTAAATATACAGGTGGAGAAAAATCATATTTAAAAAATACGTTTTTATACCAAAACCAACCAGAACATTTTAACAACACTATTCTTTATAATACTACTAGCAATATATTTCAAAATCTTAAAAAGAAAGCATATTCATTTTACAACCATTTAAACTATAGTTATGCTCTGGGTAAAAGAACAATTTTACATAACTACGTTTATTTAGGAAAAAATAAGATTAATCAAGATGCTGACATAGAATCACCACCATTAAATAATTTACTATCTTTCTCTGAGGATAAACACATTGATTATTTTTCAAGCGATAATATAAATACTTTCGGTGCAGAAACTAATTTAATTACCGACAGTGGTAAATTAAAATATGCTCTGAAAATTGGTTATGAAAAACAAAAAGAAAGACGATTTAACGAATTTAAAAATGAAACAACATTAGATACCTTAGAGAATAATTTAAGTTTTAAAACAAATAAATTAAATTTTAAAACAAATTTAACCTATTCATTTTCTAAAAAAATAAAGTTAACGACTGGTATTGAAATCAATCATTTAAATATATATATAGATACTCAAAAAAAAGAAAATTGGCTTTTTAACCCCGAAATAAAATTAAATTTACACAACTTAAATATAGGTGTTTTTAAATTCAGTTATAGAAATACATTCGACATTCCAAAGTCTACTTTTTTTCTAGAAAATTTTCAATTAAACACGTATCGATCTTTTGTTAAAGGTTCAGATAATATTCGTTTTATAAAAAAAGATGTTTATAACTTTCAATATAAATGGGCAAATAAATTAGAATCTCAAGCTTTTACATTTTATTTAAAAAAAGAAAAAAACAAGCAAAATTATTCCTTTATAAGCCAAATTGAAGATAATTTTATTTCGTCAACTTACGGTTTATTTAATGGGAGAGATCAAATTTTGAATACTATAAATTTCACATCATACTTCAAAAAACTCAATCTCTCAACTAATTTAAGATCTACACAAAGTTGGTCAAATACACCTTTTCAAATTAACACATTAAAGTTTATTAATTTAAAAAATCGTTTTTCATCATATTCATTTTCTGGAACTACTTATTTTGATTTACCTATTAACCTAAGGTTTGAAGCCACACTAAATTCCAATGTCTCAAAATTTAACACTATAACATCCAAAACACATTGGGAACATGGAAGTTTAGACGTCACTTACAAACTCTCTAAAAAATGGCTAGCATCTTTGGAAAATGACTTGTATATAACAGAAAACGGCTCCTTTTATTTTTTAAATTTCAACGTTAATTACCAACCAGAGGATTCTAATTTTTCCTATCGATTTATAGCCAAAAACCTTACCAACAAGAAAAAATTTTCTAACATAATTATTAATGACTATTCCGTGTTCAATTCTAGTATTGAACTCATTCCTAGATTCTTCTACTTAAGTGTAAACTATAAGTTTTAAAAATTCAATTTCAAATTATATAATATTTTAATTTTCATAAATGAAACCTTTATATTTACATTATTAATTATAAATAAGTGTGACTTTGAAAACAGTTTCAAAATTATTATCAGAAGATATTATTATCCCAGAGGTAGAAATTAAAGGCTGGGTAAGAACCTTTAGAGCTAATCGTTTTATCGCTTTAAATGATGGTTCAACGTTAAATAATATACAATGTGTTGTCGATTTTGAAAACTTTGATGAAGCGTTACTAAAACGAGTAACTACTGGTGCAGCTATACATGTAAAAGGAGAACTTGTTGAAAGTCAAGGTAAAGGACAAAAAGTTGAAATAAAAGTAAGTGAGTTAATAATTTTAGGCGATTCTGATCCAGAGACCTACCCAATTCAACCTAAAAAACACTCTTTTGAATTTTTAAGAGAAAATGCCCATTTACGCACTAGAACGAACACCTTTAGTGCTGTGATGCGATTGCGTTCTGCGTTGTCTTTTGCCATACACAAATACTTTAATGATAACGGGTTCTATTACATGCACGCACCTATTATTACAGGAAGTGATGCTGAAGGTGCTGGCGAAATGTTTAAAGTTACAAATCTTGATGCTAAAAACCCACCATTAAATGATGCAGGAAACATCGATTATTCTAAAGATTTCTTTGGAAAAGAAACCAACTTAACTGTTTCTGGTCAATTAGAAGCTGAAACGTACGCGATGTCTTTAGGAAAAGTGTATACTTTTGGCCCTACATTTAGAGCTGAAAACTCAAATACATCCCGTCATTTAGCTGAGTTCTGGATGATTGAACCTGAAGTGGCGTTTATGGACTTAGCTGGTAATATGGATTTAGCAGAAGACTTTATGAAATCAGTAATTACTTATGTTTTAAATCATAATCGTGAGGATTTAGAGTTTTTGGATAAACGTCTTCAAGATGAAGAAAAAACGAAACCTCAAACAGATCGAAGTGACATGACTTTAATTGAGAAGTTAAACTTTGTAACAGACAACAATTTTAAACGTGTTAGTTATACTGAAGCTATTGATATTCTTCGAAATTCTAAACCTAACAAGAAAAAGAAATTCAAGTACCTTATCGACGCATGGGGAACAGATTTACAAAGTGAACATGAGCGTTTTCTAGTTGAAAAGCATTTTAAATGTCCTGTAATTTTATTTGATTATCCAGCAAATATTAAAGCGTTTTACATGCGCTTGAATGAAGATGGTAAAACTGTTCGTGCCATGGATATTCTTTTTCCTGGAATTGGGGAAATTGTTGGTGGTGCACAACGTGAGGAACGATTAGACGTTTTAAAGGAAAAAATGGCTGTGCTTAATATTCCTGAGGAGGAGCTTTGGTGGTATTTAGATTTACGCAAATTTGGTACTGCGGTGCATTCTGGTTTTGGCTTGGGCTTTGAACGTTTAGTGATGTTTGCCACAGGCATGAGTAATATTAGAGATGTGATTCCTTTCCCAAGAACGCCACAAAATGCAGAATTTTAAAACCTTCCAAAATTTTTAAGGTAAATTTACCTTCTTAAAAAAGAGGAAACAACATTACAATTTTCACAATAAAATGTAACACAGGTTTAATAATTCTTATTTTAAAAAAGAAGTATTTCAAAACACAAATAAATATTAAAACAATCTACTAATATCTAATTTGTAGATTGTTTTTTTTATTTTTATCATTATTCAAGAATACACCATGCTTAAACAATATTTACAATTCAAATTATCTCAAAAACTGTCGCCTCAACAAATTCAATTAATGAAGTTGATACAGTTACCAACTCAGGCTTTTGAGCAACGTTTAAAACAGGAATTAGAAGAAAATCCAGCATTAGAAGGCGGGAAAGAAGAAAACCAAGACGACTTAGATTCCGATTTTGATAACACAGACGATTTTGATGATAAAGAATCAGATAAAGAGGAAATCAACATCGACGAATATTTGAGTGATGATGAAGTTCCTGACTACAGAACACAAGTCAATAATTACAGTGCTGATGATGAAGAAAAAACCATGCCTTACGCCGCAGGAACGTCATTTACACAGCACTTAAAAAATCAACTAAATACGTACAGGCTTTCTGATGATGAGCGAGATATCGCTGAGTTTTTAGTGGGAAGCGTAGATGAAAGTGGGTATATAAGACGTGAATTGTCTGATGTCATGGATGATTTAGCGTTTACACAAAGCGTTTATACAAATGAAGACCAAATTGCAAAAGTTTTAAAAATAGTACATCAATTAGACCCAGCAGGAGTAGGTGCTAGAAATTTACAAGAGTGCTTAAGTATTCAACTTCATAGAAAGGAAAAAACGGCAGATACAGAATTAGCAATTCGTATTATCGATAACGCTTTTGATCAGTTTACAAAAAAGCATTATAAAAAATTAATGCATAAATTTAGTATTACCGAAGTACAATTAAAAGATGCTATTACTGAAATTGAGCATTTAAACCCCAAGCCAGGTGGCTCTTACGCTGGGAATAACCGAATTGTAGAACATGTAGTACCAGATTTTGCTATTAAAATTGTTGATGGCGAATTGGAATTAACACTTAATGGAAGAAATGCGCCAGAGCTTCATGTATCCAGGGAATATAGTAATATGATGAAAGGCTATAAGGACGCGAAAGATAAATCAAAATCCCAAAAAGATGCTGTTACTTTTATTAAACAGAAATTAGATGCTGCAAAATGGTTTATCGAAGCTATAAAACAACGACAGCAAACGTTATTTGTAACTATGAGTGCCATTATGCATTATCAAAAAGAATACTTTCTTTCTGGTGATGAGCGTAATTTAAAGCCTATGATTCTTAAAGATATCGCAGATGAAATACAGATGGATGTTTCAACCGTATCAAGAGTTGCAAATAGTAAATATGTAGATACACCTTATGGGACTAAATTGATTAAGGAATTCTTTTCTGAATCTATGAAAAACGATCAAGGAGAAGATGTTTCTACAAGAGAAATAAAGAAAATTCTTGAAACAGTTATTGAAGAAGAAAATAAGAAAAAGCCTTTAACTGATGAAAATTTAGCTTCAATTTTAAAAGAAAAAGGATACCCTATTGCTAGACGTACTGTTGCAAAATATAGAGAACAGCTAGATATTCCTGTAGCCCGCTTACGTAAAAAAATATAATGGATAAACTTTTAAAGAGTATTTCATATATTTTTCATCCATTAATAATGCCTTTATTAGGTGTTATTTTTTACTTTTCTAAAACACCTCGGTATACTCCTATCGAGATTATTCAAGCAAAAATAGTCTCGCTTTCTATATTAACCATTGTATTACCTGTTTTACTTTATTTTTTGTTAAAAACACTTAATGTAGTAAGTACTATTAATCTTAAAACAACTAAAGAACGTATTTATCCATTAATCCTTAATGGCATTGTTATTCTACTCGTTTTACAGCGTATTTTAACACCCTCGCAATCCATTGAACTTTATTTTTTCTTTTTAGGAATACTTATATCTAATATGGCTTGTTTGTTACTTGCTATTATAAAATTTAAAGCAAGTATACATATGATTGCAGTTTCTGGATTATTTATGTTTTTTATTGCCCTAAGTATTCATTTTAGTATCAATATAAATGGCACGTTAGCACTTATGGCTATAATAATGGGAGCAGTTGCTACATCAAGACTTCACCTTGAAGCACATTCTCATATTGAGCTCATAATAGGCGTCTTTATAGGTTTTATTCCTCAGCTAATTTTAGTGATTTATTGGTTGTAACATCCGTTTTTCTTTATATCGTCTTACTAGCATTGTATACTTTTATTCTAAAATTAAAACTACATGAATTTCAATATTTGAATTAGAATCAAATTTTAACCTTTATAATAATCCAAATAACTTTATTCTATTTTTTATTTTTTTAAAACGTTTGCTAAAACCATTAATAACTATTTAAATAACTTCTTGCTCATGCAAATAATAAAATAACTTATCCTTTTATATTAAGAGTCTTGTTAAATAGATTTTTAGTAACCTCTATTAAGCATTTATTATAGTTTGGAACATTAACCCTACTATGCTTTTGTTAATCTTTCAGTTAATAAACCGCATGAGTAAATAATAGAAGTGATTTTTTTATCAGTTAATTTTAAATTACAAAATATAAAACATCAATCCAATTTTAACTGCATTCATTTTTATCTTTTCACCATCCAATTTGGCATTATCAGAAAAAATAGGATTAAGCGCATAATACAGATAAAAATTCCATGTATTGTATCCAATACTTAATGTTAAACCGTATTGTAGAACATTAAAATCTTCAACATTAGTGTATTTTAAGCTTCCTAAATCACCATTGTACTTTGAGGTATCACTTAGTATATACCCAAACTTAAAACCCGTGTAAATTCGCCAAAACTGATAACTTGTTGGTGTTGATGTTCGCCACCTAAACTCTATTGGGATTTCTACCAAATGGTTTGAGAATTTATTTTTTGAAAATGTATTTTTATCTTTTATTATATTATAAACAAAATCGCCTGTATTGCTTTTATTTATAAGAAAATCTTGATTAAAAGAATTTGCTGAATAGCCAAGACCAATACCAATGGCAACATTTCTTTTTGTATTCAAAGGAATATCTTTAATGAATCCTAAATGAAAGCCTAATGAAAACCCACTTTGCGAAAGACTATTAGGGGCTTTTCCTAATAAATTATAAGTTATACCAGCGTAAAATTGATCTTCTTTATAAAGCGAATCAACCTCTTTAATAATCCCTTCTTGACAAAAAGACCAAGTTATGTTTGATAAACAAAATAAAGTAACAAATATAAACTTCATTAAATACTGGTTTTAAAGTAATTATATATGATGAACTCATCTTGACTTTTCTATGTCTTAAAAAACGGCTAAGATGAGTTAAATACAAGTATAACTAAAATTGAGAAGATGTTAAAAATTAAAAGGCGTTTTGAAAAAAATCAAAACGCCTTTTATATAAAATTAAGATGTAATTTAATTGTTTGTTAATACACTTCCTTTCTTAGTGGTATAATTTATTTTAAGAGCATTAACTTTACGTAATTCTTGTTTAATATCACCTATTAAACCCATATTAGCATCACTATCAACTTTTAAAGCCGTTGTTAGATATGGCACTAATTCCTCACGTTTCGTAGCACGCTCAGCTGATATGAAAGCTGCAATATCCTTAACATCAGCAAAATTATCATTTAGTTGTATTCTGGCTTGATTACCATACTGCGTATAGTTTTCACTAGGTTTACCAGCATATATGTACATTACCAAATCCTTTTTATCAAGTTTATCAACTTGATCAGCAAATGGTAAATTATTCTCAATCTTTAATGTATTTTGCCTCATTACTGTAGCAACCATAAAGAAAAATAATAACATAAAAACAATATCAGGTAAAGATGCAGTATTTACTGCTGGCATTTCACCACTTTTTTTCTTTTTAAATTTAGACATATTTTTATAAATATTAATTTATTCTTGTACTTCTGAAAGCTTTTGAGGATAATCAACCTTAATCTGATCTATCTTCTTTTTTAAACTCTCTTTATTTCCAGGCCAATTTACATCCTTATAGTTCTCTTCTAATTCTGCAAAAGATTTACCATAAAGTGATTTAGCCCTTTCATTCCTTAACTCATTATACGCAGCAACCAATTCATTTTGAACTGCTATGTATGTTTTATAAGTTGTCTCTCTATTATTTTCTAAAGAAATAACCGCTTTATCTGGATTATCAGATGATGCAGGGTCTTTTTTTCCTTTACAAAAATCATTTACCTCATAGACAGCTTCATAGTAGGCATTCTTTTTACTTTCGCCAGCTAATATTTGAATACAAATTTCAATATAAATAAAGGAACAAAGTACAGATCGTAAATGAGCATGAGTAATACTGGTTACCTGTCGTGTAATCTTAAATCGATCTGCAATCTTAAACTTTTTAAGATAAAAAGCAAGTGGAATAATACGCATCAATGCACCATTTCCATTATCCCTTTCTAGTACTCCTCCCGTTTTTAACGGAGAGATTCCTTGAATAATTTTATTAATAGCTTTAGAAGTAGCGCCACCAACATCAAAGACTTCATTATGTGGTGTCCAATAAGCTTCTTGAAACCATTGTGCAAATAGTTGAGCAATGTTCTCCAAATTATAACCAGTACAAAGACTCTCAGCAAGACAAAGTGTTAAAGAGCTATCATCAGACCAAGAACCTTTAGGTTGATTATGAGTGCCAAAACCAATCATATTTTGAATAGGATTTGCTTTTAAATAATCTCTAGAAACAAATTCTACAGGAAGACCCAATGCATCACCTAAGGCAACACCTAAAAGTGTATTGGTAACAATGTTATAGTTTGACATAGTATTAATAATATTAAAAAACTACCCAAAAGTATCATTCTCCAAAACCCCAATTCCAAACAAAGCAAAATCATACTTAACAGGATCATTTGGATCAAAAACGCGTAAATTTTCAGTTAATTCCAAGGTTGTTTTCCAATCGGTTTGTTTGCGTTGGATAAGATGGTAACGGCGACCAATTCGATCTACGTGTACATCCAAAGGCATCAACAATTGACTAGGAGAGAGCTGTTGCCAAAGCCCAAAATCAACTCCTTTATTATCTTGACGAACCATCCATCTTAAAAACATACATAAACGTTTACAAGTAGATTTTCGTTTTGGAGTAGCAATGTGTTTTTTAGTGCGTTGAGGAGCATCAGGAAGTGAGAAAAATAAATCATGAAAGCCAATTAAGGCATTTTCTATGGTCTCATCTTCTTTGTTGAGATGTTGACTGAAAGCGGTTTCAAGAGAGGTGTTTTTTTTATAATATTGTTGTAAGAACTCCAAAAAATACAAGGTATCTAAGGGTTGAAAAGTACGATGTTTAAAGGGGAGGAATTTTTCTCGATCTTTTTCTTCATGATTGACAATGAAATCGTGTGGTGCACCATCCATTAAATCAATCAATTTTTTACCACTATTAATAATCATGGTACGTCTACCCCAAGCAAGCATAGCCACCCAAAAGCCAATAATTTCTATGTCTTGGAGTTTGCTAAATTGATGGGGCAAACTGATCGGATCATTTTCGATAAATTCAGCTTGATTAAAAAGAGCTACTTTTTCTTCTAAAAGTTCTTTGAGCATTTGGATATAGTATAAAATAAATAGCGACAAAGTCTATTGCCTTGTCGCTATTTAATAATTTTGTTATAAAGGGAAAAAGGCTCTATGCCATTCCATGAAAGACTTTTTGTACATCTTCATCGTCTTCAAAACGCTCAATTAAACGTTCCAAATCTTCTTTTTCTTCATCTGATAATTCTTTGGTTACTTGAGGGAATCGTTGTAAAGAAGCTTCTTCAACTTCGATACCTAAATTTTCCAAAGCTACTTGCATGGTTCCAAAATCTTCGTAAGCAGTATAGACATAAACTTTGCCATCAGAGATATCTATTTCGTCAGCACCACCATCAATCAGTTCCAATTCTAGTTCGTCCATATCACGGTCACCCAAATCAAAGATGAATTCTCCTTTGCGATCAAACATGAAGCTTACTGAACCACTTGTACCCAAAGAACCTTTCTCTTTAGAGAAATAAAAACGGACATTGGCTACTGTACGAGTGGTGTTATTCGTCAAGCATTCTACAATAA
>ENA-ORXM01004282-ORXM01004282.1-marine-metagenome-genome-assembly--contig:-NODE-4282-length-12764-cov-12.333018_pt1 | contig 12764 bp, 5 predicted proteins | sample MGYA00237867_ERZ511480 | MGnify/ENA primary metagenome ERZ511480 (study PRJEB26309, sample SAMN06266103) | marine metagenome | isolation source: Algal blade | place: United Kingdom:Sidmouth, United... | reverse complement strand
GTACTTTTAGCTAAAGAAAGTATCAAATTACTAAATAGCAATGTTTTAATTCTTGAAAAAAACTTAAATGAAACCACCAAAATTTATGAAAACGGATTAGGTGATGAAGAAAGTGTGGAGCAATTACAAATCACTTTATCTAGTATAAAAAGTAGTTTAAATAAAACGCAACGCTTAAAAAATATGGCCTATCAATTATTAAATATAACCTTGGGTTTGAATATTGATAACCCAACAAATTTAACAGATAGCCTTGAAAGCCTAACACTCCAAAATATGTCTTTAGAACTTTTGGAAACTGAAAATAAAATAGAAAATTCAATTGATTATCAAATAGCAGAAAATGATAAAGCTGCTAAAGCGCTTTTGGTAAAACTAGAACAAAGTAGAGCGCTTCCAACTTTAAGCAGTTTTATAACAGGCTCTTACATTGGAAATAATGATAAATTTAGATTTTTAAATGATGATCAAATTTGGGTTGGTACTGCTGCTTTTGGGTTTAATTTGGATATACCCATTTTTGGCTCTGGTTTAAAAAGTGCTAGAACGCAGCGTGCAAAAATTAATTTAGAAAAAGCTAAAGACGACCTAACGGAAACCGAACAAAAAATAAAATTGCAAATAGAAGCTGCAAAAAGCGATTATCAATTTTCTATTGAAGAATATGAAAATAAAAAAGAAAACCTAAACCTATCTGAACGTATAGAGCGAAAAAACCAAACCAAGTTTTTTGAGGGTATCGCCTCAAGTTTCGAATTAAGACAAGCACAAACACAACTTTATAGTTCACAACAAGAATTTCTTCAAGCCATGCTCGATGTTATTAATAACAAAGCTGCATTAGAAACCGTATTAAATACCGTAAATAACTAAAACCAATCAAAATGAAATATATATACTCACTAATAATAGTAAGCGTTCTCTTAACTTCTTGTCGAGGTGATAATAACACATCTATCGAAACTATTATTGCATCTCAAGATTTAGAATTAATTAGGAAGAAAAAAGCAGAACTAGACGCTTCTGCTCAAGAGATTTCAATAAAATTAAAACAATTAGAAAAAACGATTAAAGAATTAGACCCTCAAGAAAAAATCCCATTAATAACCATATTTACTGCTAAAGAAGCTGTTTTTAATCATTTTGTTGAACTTCAAGGAAATGTTGATACCAAACAAAATTTGGTCATCTACCCAGAATATTCCGGTGTTTTATCTCGGGTATATGTTAAAGATGGTCAAAAAGTAAGTAAGGGCCAGATTTTAGCTAAAATTGACGATGGTGGCTTAAGTCAGCAATTATCACAATTAGAAATTCAATCGAATCTTGCAAAAACAACTTTTGAGCGTCAAGAACGCTTATGGAATCAGAAAATTGGTAGTGAAATTCAATTTTTACAAGCTAAAGCGGCCTATGAAGGGCAATTGGAAGCTACAAAACAATTACAACAACAAGTAGGTAAAACAGTAGTTCGCGCTCCTTTTTCAGGAACAATAGACGATGTTATTACAGATCAAGGTAGTGTAGTAATACCTGGTCAATCTCAATTATTTAGAATTGTAAATTTGGATGATATGTATATCCAAACCGACGTCCCAGAACGTTATGTTTCTGATATTGTAGAAGGAAAAAAAGTTAAAGTGGAATTTCCTGTTTTAGCAAAGGAAGTAGACGCAAAGGTACGTCAAGCCGGCAATTTTATTAATCCTACAAACAGAACGTTTAAAGTTGAAGTGGCTTTCCCTAACAAGGGTATGGACATAAAACCAAACCTTTCAGCAAAACTCAAGATTAATGATTACACGAATGAAAAAGCCATTTTAATTCCTCAAAGTATTATTTCAGAAAATGCAGAAGGCAGGCAATATGTATACACAATTACAAATAAAATAGACAATAAAGCGACCGTAAAACGTGAATTTATTGAAACAGGTAAAACACAAGGTGATTACATTGAAGTACGCTCTGGCATTCAAAATGGAGAAGAAATTATTGACGAAGGTGCGCGAAGTGTAAAAGATGGACAGGACGTTAAAGTTCTAAATAGTGAGAAACTTTAAGGAATTAGTTTAGGCGTTTAAATATTTTTAGAATACTAATAAATGTAAACCTAAACTTATAAAATCTCTATAAAACCTTATTTAAATCGCCTTAATATAATATAACAACCAATGACTAAAATTAAAAAGAAGAATAAAACAGATAAAGAGTTTGCGTTATCATCATGGGCCATCAACAACAAAACAACTATGTATGTGTTGATTGCACTTATTCTTATATTAGGAACAGGAGCTTACTTTAGTATGCCTAGAGAAAATTTTCCAGAAATAAAAGAAACTAAAATCTATATTAGCTCTATTTATCCTGGAAATACCGCGGAAGATATAGAAAAACTGATTACAGACCCTATTGAGGATCAACTTAAAACGGTTAGTAATATGGTAGAAATCACCTCAACATCCCAAGAAGATTATTCCATAGTTGTTGTTGAATTTGATGAAAATATTACTGTTGAAGCTGCAAAACAAAAGGTAAAAGATGAAATAGATTCTGAAACTTCTAGTGAAGACTGGCCTACATTCAATGGTGCTAAGGTCGAACCAAATGTTTTCGATTTAAGTATGTCTGAAGAAATTCCAATTCTTAATATTAATATTTCTGGTGATTACCCTGTAGATAAGCTTAAAGAGTTTGGCGAATATTTAGAAGACGAAATTGAAGGGCTTCAGGAAATTAAACAAGTAGATATTCGGGGTGCACAGGAAAAAGAAGTTGAAGTTGCTGTAGATATTTACAAGATGATGGCGGCTCAAGTAAGTTTTGATGATATTATAAACACCATTAGCAGAGAGAACATGACCATGTCTGCTGGTAATTTAATAAGCAGTGGGCAGCGTCGTACCATACGTATTACAGGTGAAATTGAAGATCCAAATGAACTAGAAAACTTTGTTGTTAAGTCTGAAAGAGGTAATCCTATTTATTTAAGAGACGTTGCCAAAGTAACTTTTAAGGACGAAGATAAAACTACTTACGCTAGAGAATTCGGGCATCCAGTTGTTATGTTGGATGTAAAAAAGCGTGCTGGAAAAAATATGGTTGCTGCTGCAGAGCAAATTCAAGTCATTGTAAAAGATGCTATTCAAAATGTTTTTCCGCCTAATTTAACCGTGACTATTGCTAACGATCAATCGGCCAAAACCATTGGTCAAGTTGATGATTTAGTAAATAATATCATTTTTGGTATTATTCTCGTTGTAACCGTTTTAATGTTCTTTTTAGGTTTTAAAAATGCACTTTTTGTAGGGTTTGCCATTCCTATGTCCATGTTTATGTCGCTCATGATATTAAATTATTTGGGCTACACTATGAATACCATGATTCTTTTTGGGTTAATCATGGGGCTTGGCATGTTAGTAGATAACGGGATAGTAGTAGTTGAAAATGTATATCGCTTAATGGCAGATGAAGGTATGAGCCGTATTGAAGCTGCTAAAAAAGGTATAGGAGAAATTGCATTACCTATTATCATCTCAACCGCAACTACAATAGCGGCATTTATTCCACTTGGACTTTGGCCAGGCGTTATGGGACAGTTCATGATTTATTTCCCAATAACACTATCCGTGGTTTTAGGATCGTCGTTATTTGTGGCTATCTTTTTCAATTCTGTGCTTGTATCTCAATACATGACTATCGAAGATAAAGAAATGCCCTATAAAAATATTATTAAAATTTCAGCCATAATTGGAGGTTTAGGACTACTCATTTTGTTTTTCGGAGGTAGTCTTCGTGGCTTAGGAAGTGTTATGATATTCTCAATCATTCTACTTTGGGCATACCGTTTGTTTCTTCGTAATTGGGCAAATGGCTTTCAAAATAAAATATTGCCAAAATGGGAAAGTTTTTATGAAAAGGTATTACGCGGTGCATTAGGCGGGAAAAAACCCATAATTATTACTATGGTTACTTTTCTATTACTTATTGTAGCGTTTGTAGGTTTTGGTGCATCTGTTGGCAGTCAAAGAACAAAAGTGGAGTTCTTTCCAGATAATACACCAAATCAAATTATAGTATATATAGAATATCCAGAAGGTACAGACATTAAAAAAACAAATGCCATTACTAAAGATATTGAAGCACGTGTTTTTAAAGTAATTAATGATGATGCCTATATGAACGGTGACTTTAATTTTTTAACAGAAAGTGCGGTTTCTCAAGTTGGTGCAGGCGCAGGAAACCCACAAACGGATGGTGGTTCTGCTGCTGAAATGCCCCATCGTGGAAAAATTACGGCCACAATGCGAGAATATAAGTTTAGAGAAGGAGCCGATAGTAATGAACTACTTAAAAAAGTTCAGGAGGATTTAAAAGGCATTTACCCGGGCGTTGCTATTTCTGTTGAAAAAGATGCCGCTGGGCCTCCGGCTGGATATCCTATAAATGTAGAATTGGAAGGTGATGATTATAGCGAATTAATAGTTACAGCTGAAAAAATGCGTGATTTTATTAACACCAAGAACATTCAGGGTATTGATGAGTTGAAAATTGATGTAAACAAATCTAAACCATCCATGCAAGTTATAGTGGACAGAAAAAAAGCTGGTGAATTAGGAGTCACCTCCGGACAGGTTGGCCAGCAATTACGTAACTCTATATTTGGTGCTAAGGCAGGTATATATAAAAAGGATGGTGAAGATTATGATATCTACGTACGTTTCAATGAAGGAAATAGGTATAATACCAGTGCTATATTCAATCAGAAAATAACGTTTAGGGACATGGCTTCTGGGCAAATACGAGAAATTCCTATTTCTGCAGTTGCTAAACAAAATAATAATTCTGGTTTTAGCGCCATTAAGCATAAAGATGTAAAACGTGTGGTAACATTATATTCTGCTTTAGCACCTGGATTTACAGATGCTGCTGCTATCGTTTCCAAGATTCAAAATGAAATGCAAAGTTTTAAGAACCAACCAGAACGTGTAAAAATCAATTATACAGGTCAAATTGAAGAACAAAACAAACAAATGGCCTTCCTTATGGGCGCGTTTTTTACAGGGCTAGGTTTAATTTTCTTCATTTTAATATTTCAATTTAATTCGGTTTCTAAACCCGCAATTATCATGCTAGCTATTTTCTTAAGTTTAATCGGTGTATTTGGCGGTATTGTTTTAACAGGAAGTGCATTTGTAATTATGATGACGATGATGGGCATTATATCTCTAGCTGGTATTGTAGTTAACAATGGTGTAGTCCTTTTAGATTATACACAGTTGTTAATTGACCGACAAAAAGTGAAATACAATTTAGAAGACAATCAATATTTAAATAACAAACACCTTATAGAAGCTATAGTAAAAGGCGGAAAAGCACGTTTGCGACCTGTATTGTTAACAGCAATTACAACCATTTTAGGACTAATTCCGTTAGCCACCGGTTTAAACATCAATTTCTTTACGTTGTTTAGTGAGTTTGATGCCAATATTTATGTGGGTGGAGATAACGTCATTTTCTGGGGACCATTGGCATGGACAGTGATTTATGGTCTTTTTGTAGCTACATTTTTAACGTTAGTAGTAGTTCCAATTTTATTTTATCTTGCAACCAAATTTAAAATGTGGACATATAAAAATCGTGTTACAAATTATGACGAGGTTTTAGTAGCAGAGGAAACCTTTAATATGGATAAACGTATAGATTAATTAATAAGAAGTGCCTTGGCTCAAAACCAAGTTATGCAGTAAATTGTAACACTCAAAAACATGAGGTTTCAATTAGGATTTAAGCAACTTAAATTAAGTTGTTTATAAAAGATCCTTTTTGTTCTTAGATCAAAAGGATTAGTTAATAGCGAAGAAAAGCCCTAGCATATGTTGGGGCTTTTTGATTTAAGCATATAAATATATTTCAAACATTAGGAAGTTGAAAATGCTGTCGCTATATCTTCTTTTGATTTTTGTCCCCTTTTTTGGTTTTCAAATCTATATTCATTGTGTTCTTTCTCCACTTCATTTAAAGTTTATAAAACTTTTTGTCCGTTATCTTCAATAATCTCGTGTAGTAAGTCCATTTATTCTTTTTGACGCAAAAATAATTATAAATATGAGTTACGATATAATTTATCTACATAAGGATATTTAACAAATACGAATAAGTCATACCTAAAATATCTTATATATTTTTCAAAAACATGAAGACTATTCATTTCTGAAATATTGTAATATGAATTCAAAAAAAAACTAGAACCTTATTTAAATCCTTAATCTCACAAATTCTTATAGTTAAATTATCCATATTTAATTACGTAATATACGAATATAGACAAATTCATATAATTTAAAATACTGAATATTATACATAGTTACATAACTTCATTAAATTTGCGCATCTAAAATTACAACATGTACAGAAGTCATAATTGTGGCGAATTAAGAGCTGCGAATATAAATACAGAGGTTACCCTAGCAGGTTGGGTTCAAAAATCGCGTGATAAAGGATTTATTGTTTGGGTAGATTTACGTGACCGTTACGGCATTACACAATTGGTTTTTGATGAAGAGCGTACTTCAAAAACACTTATTGAGCAAGCACAAAACTTAGGTCGTGAGTTTGTTATTCAAGTTAAAGGAAAAGTGATTGAGCGTGCTTCAAAAAATTCAAAAATTCCAACTGGCGATATTGAAATTTTAGTTTCAGAATTAAACATCTTAAACGAAGCGTTATTGCCCCCTTTTACAATAGAAGATAAAACAGATGGTGGCGAAGACATCAGAATGAAATATCGCTATTTAGATATTCGACGTACCCCCGTAAAAAACAGTTTAATTTTTAGACATAAAGTCACTCAAGAGGTTCGTAATTATTTATCAAACGAAGGATTTATAGAAGTTGAAACGCCATATTTAATTAAATCTACACCTGAAGGTGCTCGTGATTTTGTAGTGCCTTCCAGAATGAACGAAGGACAGTTTTACGCCCTTCCACAATCCCCACAGACCTTTAAGCAATTGCTTATGGTTGGTGGTATGGACAAGTACTTCCAGATTGTAAAATGTTTTAGAGACGAAGATTTACGTGCCGACAGGCAACCAGAATTCACACAAATAGATTGTGAAATGGCGTTTATCGAGCAAGAAGATATTTTAAATACTTTTGAAGGCTTAACACGACATTTACTAAAAGAAGTAAACTGTGTTGAAGTTGAGAAATTTCCAAGACTTTTATATGACGATGCTATGCGTTTATACGGAAATGACAAACCAGACATTCGTTTTGGAATGGATTTTCTGATTGGGCTGGTGCCTTACGCAGGGGATTTATTGAGTTTCGTTTTCTCTGGCGGATTAATAATTGCGATGGCAAAAAACGGCGCCATCGTTGCGGCTGTGACCCACAGGACAACTCCCATCGCGACGGACGCCGCGATGATCCGCCAGATACGGGTCCGAAAGCGTCCGTCAAAGCGGGCAGCATCCCCCATGCCGCGCGACCCGTTCCACAATAAGGCAACCATCGCCCAGCCTGTCAGCGTTGTGCCGACGGCGGCGGCAATGAACCCGATGTAGAACGACAGGCCGATTGCCAGCAGCAGATTGAGCACCATCGCCGCGAGCGCGTAGTAGAATGGACGCTTGGTATCTTCGCGGGCAAAGAACAATGGCTGTAGGGTTTTTTGCATCACAAATGCGGGCAGGCCAAGGCCGTAGATTGCGACGGCGAGGGCCGTGTTGGTGGTATCGGTGGGTGTGAATGCGCCGCGTTCAAACAACACGCTGACCAATGGCGATGGAATCACCATCAACGCGATTGCGGCTGGGATGGTCAGCGCGAGGGACAATTCACACGCACGGTTGAACGCGTCTTGACCGCCCGCATCGTCACCGGATCGAAGCTTGCGTGACAGATCAGGCAAAAGCACCACACCGATTGCGATACCAACAACGCCCAAGGGCAGTTGGTACAAACGGTCTGCGTAGTTAAGCCACGCGACGGCGCCGTCGAAAAAGCTGGCGACTTGGCGGCCGACCAGCAGGTTGATCTGCACGACACCGCCTGCAAGGGCGGCAGGCGCTGCGATCAGCGCGAGGCGCTTGAGGTCGGGGGTAAGCTTGGGCATTTGCAGCTTCATCGGAAAACCTGCGCGGCGTGCCGCAAAGAAAACCAACGCGAGCTGGGCCATGCCGCCGACAGGTACGGCCCATGCCAGCGACATGCCGATGTCGAATGTGGTGGGGTCCATCACGAGGGCTGCGATGACAAGCGCCGCGATAAAAACCACGTTTAATAATACGGGGGCAGCAGCCGCAGCCACAAACCGACCTGATGCATTCAACACGCCCGACAGCAGGGCCGATAGCGAGATGAGCAGGATGTATGGAAACGCGATGCGCCCGTACGTCACGGCAAGGTCAAACCTGCTGTCGGCCATGAAGCCGGACGCCATCGCGGCCACAAGCGCTGGCATTGCGATAATGCCGATCATAGTGAAAACCGTCAAAAGAAACGCCATGCCGACAAACGCGTCTTGGGCAAAACGGGCAGGGGCGTCATCGCCCTCCAGCTTTTTGGAAAACATCGGAATGAAGGCCATGTTGAACGCGCCCTCGGCAAAGAAGCGGCGGAACAGGTTGGGTAGGGAAAAGGCGACTAAAAACGCCTCTGCGACGGGACCTGTGCCAAGGTAGCCCGCGATCATGATGTCGCGGACAAAACCCATCACACGGGACAAAAGCGTCCAGATGCCCACGGTGAAAAAGCCGGCCATCAGGCGGATCGGCTTCATGACCGTGCCCTTTCGGCGCCCTGCAAGATGGCGTCGCGCAGCTTTGCCTCAAGCTTGTCGCGTTTGTCTTGGGCGTGGAATTTCAGGCCCACCATGTCTTTGACGTAGAACGTATCCACCACTTGCTCTCCGAATGTCGCGATGACTGCGCTGGCGATATAAACATGGCTGTCTGCAAGCGTTCGGGTGAGATCGAACAAAAGTCCGGGACGGTCGCGGGTGTCGACCTCGATGATCGTGTAAATCTCAGAGCCGGTGTTGTCGAAGGTTATGTGCGTCGGCACGCGGAATGCGCGTTCGCGCTTGTTGATCTTGTCGCGGTCCTTAAGGGCGTCGCCCGCGACCACCTCGCCACGCAGGGTGCGCGAGATCATTTTGCGCAGGCGCGGCAGGCGGGCGGCCTCGAACGGGCTGCCGTCGTTGTCTTGGATCCAGAATACCGCGGTCGCGTAGCCGTCCTTGGACGTATACGTCCGCGCATCGACGACATTGGCACCCACAAGCGCGAGCGCACCCGTCATGCGGCTAAACAGGCCGGGATGGTCGACCATGGCAAGGCAGGCGCGCGTTGCATCGCGATCATCGTCGAGCATCAGGTCGATGCTGATTTCATCATCGTTTACATCGCGCAAGAGGTCGGCAAAAATGCGGTGGGTCGCCAAGGGCAACCCCTGCCAGTACGGGCCATAATGGCGTCCGGTTTCACGCCTGACGTCCTTGGCACCCCAGCCTGTCAGGGCGGTGCGCAGGGCGCGCTTTGCCTCTGTTTCTCGGGTTTCGCGATTAAGGTCCTCAAGCCCGTTTTCAAGGGCGTCACGGGTGGCAGCGTGCAGGTTGCGGATCAGCACGGCCTTCCAATTGTTCCATGTGTTTGGCCCTACGCCGCGGATGTCGCACACAGTGAGTACAGTGAGCAGATCAAGCCGTTCTACAGTTTTCACGGCTTTGGCAAAATCCCGCACTGTGCGCGGTTCGGAAATGTCGCGCTTTTGTGCCACATCGGACATCAGCAGGTGATAACGGATCAACCATTCAACGGTATCGCAATCCTTTTTCGAAAGCCCCAAACGGGGGGCGACAACACGCGCAATTCGCGCGCCAAGGATGGAATGGTCCTCGGGGCGCCCCTTGCCGATGTCGTGCAGCAACAGCGCAACGTAAATGACCCGCCGGTTGATCCCTTTTTGCAGGATCGACGACACAACAGGAAGCTCTTCGATCAGCTCTTCGCGCTCGATCTGCGCGAGGTTGCTGATGGTTTGAATGGTGTGTTCGTCGACTGTATAATGGTGATACATGTTGAATTGCATCATCGCGACGATAGGGGCAAATTCGGGGATATAAGCCCCCAAAATCCCAAGCTCGTTCATGCGGCGCAACCCGCGTTCGGGGTTGCCATGCTTCAGCATCGTATCGAGAAACATTTTTGCCGCGACCTTGCTGGTTTGCACGTTCGCGTCAATGAGATGCAGGTTTGTCGAAAGCAGGCGCATCGCGTCAGGGTGCAAAAGCGTGCCAGTGCGCAGCGCTTCTTCGAAGATGCGCAGCAAATTGAGGGGATCGCCCAAAAAGGCATCAACGTCATCGACCGTGATCCGGTTTTGCGAAATGGCGTAAGGTGCTCTGGCCTTTTTGCGGCGCTTGAAGATGCGCACGAGCATCGGCTCCGGCTTGGTCATCGCGGCCTCTTGGGCGGTAAGGAACACGCGGGTCAGCTCGCCCACTTGGGTGGCGCGGCGGAAGTAGGCCTGCATGAAATGCTCAACCGCGCGACGTCCGCCACCATCCTCGAACCCCATGCGGGCCGCGACCTCGACCTGTAGATCGAACGTCAACTGGTCCATGGGGCGATTGGTCAGCAGGTGCAGATGGCAACGCACAGCCCACAAGAAATCCTCGGCCTTGCGAAAGGTCAGATATTCTTCTTGGGTGAACACCTTATGATCCACCAGTTCGGATGCATGTTTGACATCGTTGACGTATTTGCCGATCCAATAAAGCGATTGCAGATCGCGCAGTCCGCCCTTGCCCTCTTTGACGTTGGGTTCCACGACATACCGTTGCCCGCCTTGTTTGCGATGCCTCTCGGCGCGCTCTGCTAGCTTGGCCTCGATGAACTCGGGCGCTGTGGACTTGAAAAGGTCGGACCAAAGGCGCTGTTCCAGTTCGACGGCGAGGGCCGCGTCACCGTCAATGTGACGGCTTTCGACCATGGCCGTGCGAATGGTGAAATCCTCGCGCGCCAGCTTGATGCAATCTTTGATCGTGCGGCTGGCATGGCCGACTTTTAGCTTCAGATCCCAAAGGATATAGAGCATGGATTCGATCACGCTTTCGGCCCAAGGCGTGATTGTCGCGGGTGTTAGAAACAGTAGATCGACGTCTGACTGCGGGGCCATTTCGCCGCGCCCGTAGCCGCCAACTGCGATCAACGACAGGCGCTCATTGGTCGCAGGATGTATATAGGTGGTCGCGACATATAGCACCTCTTTGACCAGTTGATCGGTCAGCCAGCTATAGGCGCGGGTTGTCGGGCGGGCGTCAAACGGCGTGGCGGCAAAGGCATCTGAGATGGTTTGGCGGCCAAGGTTTTGTGCGTCCTTAAGGATTTCGAGGGTCGCCGCGCGGGCTTGTCTGGCATCAGTGGCATCCGCATGCGCGCGGTCAATGCGTGCACGGACGGCGGCATTGTCGAAAATGGAAAGCGCCGGACAGATCAAACTATCCGGCGCACCCAATGTTTTTGTTTGCTGTTCCAAGGATTACAGACCAGCACCGCCAAAGCCGCGTGGCGCAGGCTCTAGGATAACGGTCTGGTTGTTGCGCACAGTTGCCACGGCAAGGCCGCGCTGGTTGTGCCCGTTTGGCAGCAAGCGGAAGATGCCCGATGTGCCTTGGAACCCTTGGGGTGACGTCAGCGCCTGCTTGGTCAGCGCGTTCGCATTGCCCTTTGCGACAAGCGCGCCGATGGCCGCGATGCCGTCATAGGCAAGTCCCGCAAGCGGATGCGGGCGGTCGCCGTAGGCTGCGTTATAGCGGCTTTCGAACAGGTTTTGCATACCTTGGTCCGGCACCGCAAAGAGGCCGCCCTGCAAGCCGGGAAGCGCCAACGCTTGTGGTGCTGCATTCCAGCGCGTAAGGCCCAAATAACGCACATCAGCAGGGCTTAGGCCTGCTTCTGGCAATGCTGTGGCGAGGATCGGAAGATCGGAGCTGACGCCTGCGGTCATGAAAACGCCATTGGCGCCGTTGGATTTGGCCGATGCCGCGATCCGGCCTGCGGATGTCACGATGCCTTGTTGGGACAGCGGATAGCTTTCGATGCTGGCCACTTGCCCGCCGCCATTGCGCACGGCAGTTGCGATCGCATCGCGGCCCGCTTCACCGGCAACATCATCGCCGTGGACAATCGTGAACTTGTTGATCCCTTGGCGTGCCGAGTATCTGACCAAGCGGTCGGCTGTATTCTGGAAGGTCGCGCCGAGGACGAATACGTTGGCGCCCGCGATGGCGGTGTTGTTCGAAAACGCGAGGACATTCACGTTTGCAGGGGCGACAGCAACACCAGCGGCGTTTGCGGCTTCACCAAACAACGGGCCAAGAATGACCTTGGCACCTTCGGCAACGGCTTGTGTTGCGACGGCTGCTGCGCGCACAGGATCGGCACCCGTGTTATAAACACGCAGGTCGACTTTCACGCCGTTGAGGTCTGAAATCGCAAGACGCGCTGCGTTCTCAAGGTTTTTCGCAAGCAGGCTGTCGGTGCCAGCACCTGATCCACCCGGCACAAGCAGCGCCACTTGAACAGGGGCATTGGGGTCGATCCGCTGGCCGGTATTTTCACCAGCGCCAACAAGCGCGAGCGGGTCACAGGCGGCGAGCCAGACAAATGACATTAGCGCAAAAATGCGCACGGCCGCCTTGCGGACGCTTGGTAAACGGGCAAACATGATAAATAACTCCCTTGTGGTGGCTTGAC
>ENA-ORXM01004281-ORXM01004281.1-marine-metagenome-genome-assembly--contig:-NODE-4281-length-12765-cov-5.783811_pt1 | contig 12765 bp, 2 predicted proteins | sample MGYA00237867_ERZ511480 | MGnify/ENA primary metagenome ERZ511480 (study PRJEB26309, sample SAMN06266103) | marine metagenome | isolation source: Algal blade | place: United Kingdom:Sidmouth, United... | reverse complement strand
AGCGGAGATTACGACAGATGATGGATCGGATACAGATTCCACTCCAGACAATGATGATATCAATGAAGATGATCAAGATGAAGTGCAAGTACTAATAAGTCAAGTATTTGATTTAGCAATGACGAAAATGACAGTGCCTGGTACCTATGCACCAGGAGATGATGTTACATTTAATTTTGTAGTCTATAATCAAGGAACACTTGATGCATATAATGTAGAATTAACAGACTATCTACCAATAGATTTAAATTTTGATCCATTGAATACAGTAAATTCTGCAAATGGATGGGCAATGAATGGAGCTAATGCAAACACGACTATTCCAGGACCGATTACACCAGGAACAAGTATAACTATTGATTTAGTTCTTCAAATTGATCCATCATTTGAATCTACTCTAATTGTAAATAAAGCAGAGATTTCAAATTTTGATGATGATACAGATCCTAATAATACTCCACCAATGGATATTGATTCTACGCCTGATTTGATCATAACCAATGATGCAGGTGGATTTGCAGAAACAAATTCTGATAACGCAATCAACGGTGATGGAACTGGTGCTCCCAATGATAGTGATCCAACAACAGACGAAGATGATGCAGATCCATCTCTTGTCACAGTTGTGCAAACTTATGATTTAGCATTGTCTAAATCAGTAGATACTGCTGGACCATTTAACGCTGGGGATAATGTTCCTTTTACTATTACAGTTACTAATGAAGGAACACTTACAGCTGCAAATATTTCTGTTGTCGATCTTGTACCTACGGGAATGAGTTTTGTGTCAAGTTCTGACTTTAGTGTTACAGCTCCATATGAGGCAATCATTACAAGTTTGTCACCCTCTCAGTCAGTTGATCTAAGTTTACTACTACAGATTGATTCAGACTTTACAGGAACAGAAATCACCAATCAAGCTGAAATTGTTTTTGACAATGGCGATGATATAGATTCTAACCCAGGTGATGGTATGGGAGACGATTATGATGATGCCGTCATAAGCATCAATCAAATTTACGATCTTTCACTTGATAAGACTGTCATTTCAACAGGTGATTTTATTGCTGGAGATATAGTTGACTATCAAATTATCGTAGTAAATGAAGGGTCGCAGCCAGCTAATAACATCGAAGTAACAGACTTTATTCCTGCTGGAATGAGTTATTTTTCTAGTACAACTTTTGATCCTGTTGCACCTTATACTGCTACGATATCAACGTTAAATCCTGGTGAATCTACCATATTAAATATTTCGTTACAGATAGCTCCAGATTATATGGGAACATCATTGACAAATATGGCGGAAATAACGCTGGATGATGGAAACGATATCGATTCGACACCAGGGGATTCATCTGGTGATGATTTTAGCACTGCAAATATTAACGTATCACAAATTTATGATCTTGAATTATTGAAGTCTATTATAACTGCTGGGCCGTATAATATTGGTGACAATATTACTTACCAAATAGAAGTAATTAACAATGGAACCTTAAATGCATCTAATATTGAGATACAGGAATTTATTCCATCGGGAATGAATTTCATTAGCAGCCCTAATTTTAGTAATAGTGCTCCATTTGTAGCTCAGGTAACTAATTTGTCTGCTAATTCAAGTCAAATTTTAACGATTGTCTTAGAAATCGATAGTGGATTTATGGGAAGCTCTTTAAGTAATGTTGTAGAAATAATTTCTGATGATGGCAATGACATAGATTCCACTCCTAATGATTCTACTGGCGATGATTACAGCGAAGCTTCGCTAAATGTAAATCAGATTTTTGATTTAGCACTTACAAAAGAAGTAGTTGGATCAGGTTTTAGTCCTGGGGATAATCTTACATTTAATTTGACAATTTATAATCAAGGTTCGCTAGATGCTTACAACGTTGAGGTAACAGATTACTTACCAAATGGGCTAAACTTCGATTCAGGAAATAGTATCAATACAACTAATGGATGGGCTACAGTTTCAGGAAATCCAACTACCATACTAGCTGGGCCTATTGCGCCTAACTCAACAGTTATTATTCCACTAATCTTGAGTGTAGATCCATCATTTATGGGTAACTCAATAATAAATGTGGCAGAAATAAGCCAAGCGGATGACGATTTGGATTCAGGAAATTTGGCTCCTGTGGATATTGATAGTAATCCCGATAATAATGCTGATAACGATGCAGGTGGTCTTGTTAGTTCACTTGCAGATGATAGTATTTCAGGAGATGGTTCTGGACCAGTAGGTAGTGGAGATGCAGCAACGGATGAGGATGATGCTGATCCAGCTTTGATAATTATCGGACAAGTATTTGATTTAGCGCTCACCAAGACGATAAGTACTCCTGGTCCTTATAATGCTGGAGATGAGATTACTTACTTAATAAATATAATTAATCAAGGTAGTGTTGATGCTTACGGAATCGATATAGTAGATTACTTACCAAATAATTTACTATTTGATGCTTCGAACATAATAAACGTGAATAATGCCTGGACGGCTAACGGCACAAATATAGCGACAACAATAGCAGGTCCTATAAATGCGAATGGAGGATCGGAGACTATTGAATTAGTGCTTCAGATAGATCCTAGCTTTACAAGTGGTGTAGTTATTAATTTTGCTGAAATTTCTAGTGCAGATGACGATCAAGACGAAAATAATACGCCACCAACTGATCAAGATAGTAATTATGATATGGATGATTCTAACGATGCAGGTGGCTTGCCCGATTCTCCAGCAGACAACCATATCAATGGAGATAGTAGTGGTACTCCAGGTGATGGCGTTGCAGGTACAGATGAAGATGACCATGATGGTGCGCTTATTCAAGTAGAACCTGTATTCGATTTAGCTCTTGTTAAGCGAATTTCAAATACGCAAGGACCTATTTTGGCAGGGGAGCTGATTACATTTACTATTGATGTGTATAACCAAGGTGAGATTAGCGCAAATAACATAGAACTGACAGACTATATTCCAAGTGCACTAACTTTAGAAGACGCTAATTGGACGAATGTAGGAAGTATAGCAAATAGGATAGTGAATATACCAGGCGATCTACAGCCTAATTCATCTGTATCCTTTGATATTACATTCCGAATAGACGCAAATATTACTGCTGGTTCAGATATAATTAATACAGCCGAAATAAGCAGTGCAACAGACTCATCTGGTAGTCCTCAAAATGATTCCGATTCTACATTTGACAATGATGAATTAAATGATGTCTATCTAAATAATGATGATATAAGTTCCGCTGGAGGGGATGATGATGATCACGATCAAGAATTAGTTTCCGTACAGGTTTATGATTTAGCGCTTAGAAAGACAATTCTAGGTAACCAAAATTTAATCCCAGGTGGAGATATAACCTTTGAAATTGAGGTGTTTAATCAAGGTACTATTACAGCTTCGAATATAGAAATTTTTGAATATATTCCAACAGGATTTACATTGAGCCCTGCAGATATGAATAGCTGGTTCTTAAGTGGTACTAACGGAGTGAACACTATTGCTGGACCAATAGCTCCGAACACTTCCGAATCTGTACAGATAGTGCTGAGAGCTGATGCTACAATTGCTAGTGGAATTTATACAAATAGAGCTGAGATTTTTGGCTCTGAAGATATTGCTGGTAATGATATGACCAATCTTGACAATGATTCTGTTGCTGATACAGATGATAGCAATGACACAGAAATAAATGATGTCATAAATGATGATGGTAGCTTTGATGAGGATGATGCAGACTTAGAAAATTTTGAAGTTCTAATTTTTGATTTAGCCCTTATAAAAACTACTTCGCAGACGGAACCAATATTGATTGGAGAAGACATTACTTTTACGATTCAGTTATTTAATCAAGGTGATATAGATGCTACAAATATTGTGATAACGGATTATCTTCCAAGCGGGTTTACATTGAGTGCCGCGAATACAGTTGCTTGGACCATGAGTGGTGTAAATGCGGTGACTACTATTGCTAATCTTGCAGCAGGGACACAAACTTCTATTGATATAATACTTACTGCTTCATCTGCTTTACCTGGAATGGGTAATAATTTTGCAGAGATTTCGTCTGCTCAGGATAATTTTGGTGCCGCTCTTTCTGATACGGATTCTTCACCTGACATGAATAATACGAATGATAACTATATCGATGATGAATTAAACGATAACGGAGTAGTAGATGAGGATGACCATGATGGAGCTCCATTTAATGTTACATTTGCAATGGTAGTTGATTTAGCTCTACAAAAAACTGGATCAGGCAGTACTTTAGTTACCGTCGGAGATGATGTTATGTTTAACTTCGAAGTATTTAATCAAGGAAATGTTCCAGTATCTAATGTGTTAATAACGGATTATTTGCCTGCTGGATTAGCACTTAGCTCTAACGATACCAATAATTGGATGGTTTCCGGTGGGAATGTTATTAATACTATTCCAGGACCAATAGCTCCAGGTCTATCTGAAAGCATTAGTTTGATAGCAACTGTTATAGATGGGACTCCTGCTGGAACACTAACTAATATAGCTGAAATAAGAGACTTTGAGGACGGTGCAGGAAATAGTATTTCTAATAATGATATCGATTCGCAAGTAGATGTTAATCCAGGGAACGACCTTGTCCAAGACGATCAAATAAATGATGATGGATCTGTAGATGAAGATGATCATGATATAGCTCAAATTGAAGTAGAGATAATTGATCTTGCTCTTACAAAAGTGATTTCACCAACTCAAGAATTACCTATTCGAATAGGAGATGAAGTACTTTTTGAAATACAGCTATACAACCAAGGTTCCGTTGACTTAACCAACGTTGATGTTGTGGATTATTTAGCCCAGGGGATGACGCTTAGTAATGCGGATACGAATGGTTGGATAGATGCTGGATCAGGTATGTTGGAAAACACTTTCACGGGTACTATTTTTGCGGGAGGAACGGAAATTATAGAGATTCTCGTACTGATTGATTCTAGCATTAACCCTGCTGGTGCAGATAATATCGCGGAGATTAGCAAATTTACTGATACTGATGGAAATGATAGAACAGATGATGAATTAGACTCCACGCCAGATAGCGATTCTGGCAATGATCCTAATGATGAAGATGATATAGATACAGCTAGTATAGTATTTATGAATTGTGCCGACGTAATGGTCAGTGCAGATACATCTACTTGTTTAGGTGGCGCTGTACAGTTAACAGCCACTCATACTGATGCAGGGGCTGCATATTCTTGGGTGCCAAGCAATGGATTATCATGCACAGACTGTGCTAATCCAATAGCTTCACCTAATACAACTGTTAACTATCAGGTAACTGCAACTTATCCTAATTGTAGCTCAACAGCCAACGTAACAGTAACTGTTGTAGCACCGATAATAGTAGATGAAGACGTAATTGATATGACGTGTTGTAGTGGTGGATCTATCACTTTAAATGTTTCTGGAGGTTCGGGATCATATATAGCAACATGGAGTGATGTTGCATTATCAGGCTTATCAGTTTCAGATCTGGATGAGGGCAGTTATGGTGTAACCATTACTGATGAAGGAGATTGCGACTTTATTCAATCTTATACTATTGATAATGACTGTAACTGCACAGATCTAGTAGCTGCTGATAGTTTATTTATAGGACTTGGTGACCCTACAGAAATTTGTTTGCCATTTACTTATCAAGAGTCACAGGATATATATGATGTAATTCTTACTGGTGTAGGAGAGATCCAACCTGTAGACGGATGTGATATTGATTCCGTAGTCTTTTACACTTACGCTTTACTCGTAGGTCAAGGTAGTGATGGACCTTATCGACTAGACAGATGGACTTGCGCCAACGGGGAAGTATATACTGGTATTTTTGATGATATGGATCACCTTGCTGATAGTATGAATGTCTGGGATCCTCTAGGAAATTGGGTTAATAATACCTCTAACTTCACAATCAGTGGTGGAGCAGATAATACTATGTATGGTGATATGGAAATAACACATATGGGCACTCAAATAACTGCCTTTATAAACTTTAATATCACAGGAATCGCAAACGGGCAAGTTTACGATGTACCAGATATGGTCGGAAATTATGAGTATACGATCTATAATTCGGCAACGTGCTGTACTGATGTATTAGCAGTTATCGTAGAACCTGGGGAAGGATTGACAACTGACAATACAAGTTATTTTACGGAAGTCAATAATCCAATATTTTTGTGTGTTAATTTATCAGAATTACAAACAACTCCTATCAGTTTAGAATACTGTGAAGAACCAGTAAATGGTCAGGTAATCTTTGATACTGGTAACGAATGTATGACTTATATACCGAATGCTTCTTATATCGGAGTTGATAGTTTCTGTGTCGTAGTATGTGATGAGTCGGGAATTTGCGATACAACATTTGTAGATGTTACAATTTCAGATGCGCCTCATAGTTTGACGGATACTATTGTGTATACTGTACCTCAAAATACGAGCACAGGATTTCAGTGTATGCCTTGGCAAAAGTTCTTTAGTAATGGCTTTGACTCTTTATTCCTTTGTGGAGCACCAATGAATGGAACTGTATTTTTTGAAGATGATAATGAATGCATTGAATATATTCCAGATACAGACTTTTGCGGTCGAGACTCTATGTGCGTAGTTACGTGCAGTGATATGGATGTATGTGGTACTATTACGATATTTATAGACGTTATCTGTGAAGACCAAATCCCGACAATAGATTCAGTCTATTTGGATGTTACTGTAAATACAATATTTGAAGATATTTGTGTTGACTTAAGTCAACTAAGCGGGCCGTTTGATACATTATTTCTTTGTGGAGATGCTAATAATGGAGAAGTAGAAGTAAATGACTTTGATCAATGTGTTGACTATACTCCTGACGTAAATTACCTAGGTCCTGATGAGTTCTGTGTTGTAGTGTGCGATTCTGCAATGGTTTGTGATACAACTTATTTTATTATTGATGTCTTAGGTGATCCTTGTGATACTACAATAATGGAAGTTGTATCAATTGAAGCAGATGATTGTGATGAAAGCGCAGTATTATGTTTACCATTTGAAATATCGGAACTCTCGCAGTACGTAGTAACTTTAGCTGGGGATCAGTATATGAGCAACTTTGTGGGTTGTGATTTTGATACCACCTATTCTTATAACTACTTTGTCGTTCCAAGTCAAGGTGAAAGTGGGCCATATACTTTAGATCAATGGATCATCGACGGACAAGCTTTTAGCGGTACTTTTAATAATATTGAGGAGCTAGTCATATTGATGAATTCATTAGATATGACTTCAACGTGGACTCTTGATGCTATAAACTTTAGAATCAGAGGTGGTAATCCAAATACATCTTATGGTAATATTTTTATTTCTCAACCATTCTCGGGTGCAACTGCTCAATTGAAAATTAATGAGAACTTAGTCGCCAAGAGCGCAGGAATACTATTACCAGTAGGTCAGCATGATATAAGGTTGACTCATACTTCTGGATGTCCTATATACGAATACGATGTTACAGTGACATGTGAAGAGATAGTAATTGATACTATCCCTTACACAATACTGCTAAATGATACTTTAATCATCTGCGCGGATGACTTAGGAATTACAGAACCTATTACTGGTGTATTCAATATCTGCCCCACCCAATCAGGAACAGAAGCTAATGTATCTATAGATTTAAATACTGGATGTGTTACTATCATAGGACTAGCTGTAGGAGATGGAGATGAAGCGTGTATAGAAGTATGTACAGCGAATGGATGTAATCAGTTTGTATTTTTACTTAATATAGTTCCGGATTGTATTCCAATTTTCGCTTCTGATAGTTTAATTCTGACTGCCGTCAATTGTAATGTGGTAAGCGAGATTTGTATTGCCGTACCATTTGCTGAATTCTCGGATTATAGCATTGAAGTGGATGGTACCGACTATAATGGAAACTCAAGTATATGTTCAGATGGAACTGTCATTGAGTTGTTACCGGGAGAATATCAATTAAATATTACCCAGTTGTCAAATGGGTGTGTAGATAGTACTATGGTTATAGTAGCTTGTTTGCAGCCAGATACTATTTTTAATTCCATTGAAGTAATGCAGTTTGATTCTATTTGTATAGATCTTAATGAGTTAGTTGGAACACCTACTTCTATTGAGAATTTCTGTCCGTCTTCATCAGGTGAATATGTTATCTATGAAGTTAATGATGGAGAATTCTGTATAAGATATAATGCCATAGACGTTGGAGTGGATTCGGCTTGTATAGTTGTTTGCGATGATCAAGGTATATGCGATACTACGTATATTATAACTGAAGTATATGAAATTGGCATGCCGCCAATGGCTGAGATGGATATTGACAGCACCATCATCAATGTTGAGACGACTATTGACATAATGATCAATGATTCTATAGAGGGAGGTATCGATACTGTGTTTATAGCTGGATTGCCTGGAAATGGAGTTGTTACTATCAATCCAGACAATAGCATAACCTACGTACCGAATGAAGGATATTGCAATGATGATGTACCAGATGAATTTACATATGTTGTATGTAATGAATTCGGTTGCGACACAGCACTAGTACAAATCTTTGTAATGTGTGATGATCTTCTGTTTTATACTGGGTTCTCTCCTAATGGAGATGGCGTCAATGAAACTTTCATCATTGCAGGTATTGAGAATTTTGAAGACAGTAAGTTGTCAATATTTAATCGTTGGGGCAACCAAGTTCTCTACGCAAGGAATTATAAGAATGATTGGATTGGAGATTGGAAGAATGCACCTTTACCTGATGGAACATACTTCTATGTGTTTGATGATGGAAGAGGAAAAATTTATTCTGGTTATATACAAATCCATAGATAGATTTTTAGATCCATTAAAAATTTATAAACGATAAAAAATATTGAGGTGTAGTTCACATGAATTGCATCTCAATACTTTTTTACGATCAATTTATTTTGTTCGGAAAAGCATAACTTATTAAAAAAAATCCCGTTATTTAATTTCATTAGGATTATTGTTAATGCATAAGAGCATAATTTACATTTGATATACAAAAGAGTTTTATTTATAATTTGTAACTTTACTTAAATAACTCTCCGAAAAACGAAATTGATTATTGCTGGTTCATGTTTCAAAAGTGAAACTCCTGAGCTCTCATATAATCCTATTATAAGACATACTTAAAATTGGGCTTAGATGCTTTAAAATATGATAGGCATTGAATATTCACCAAATCTATTTATTACGTTTTTTTTTCAATTAAATTTTTTTATAAAATGACTAAATCATCAGCCAAAAAGGCAACAGCTAAGAAGGCAACAGCTAAGAAGGCAACAGCTAAGAAGGCAACAGCTAAAAAAGCAACGGCTAAAAAAGCAACAGCTAAAAAAGCAACAGCTAAAAAGACAACAGTAAAGAAGGCGACTCGAAAAAAAGCGACTGCAAAGAAAGCAACTGCAAAAAGAGCGACTGCAAAGAAAGCGACTGCAAAAAGAGCAACAGCTAAAAAGGCGACTGCAAAGAGAGCGACTGCAAAGAAGGCGACTGCAAAGAAAGCGACTGCAAAGAGAGCGACTGCAAAGAGAGCGACTGCAAAGAGAGCGACTGCAAAAAGAGCAACTGCAAAGAAAGCAACTGCAAAAAAGACGACTGCAAAAAGAGCGACTGCAAAGAAAGCAACTGCAAAGAAAGCAACTTCAAAAAAGACGACTGCAAAGAAAGCGACTGCAAAGAAAGCGACTGCAAAAAGAGCGACTGCAAAGAAAGCGACTGCAAAAAGAGCAACTACAAAAAGAGCAACTGCAAAGAAAGCAACTGCAAAAAAGACGACTGCAAAGAGAGCGACTGCAAAGAAAGCGACTGCAAAGAAAGCGACCGCAAAGAAAGCGACCGCAAAGAAAACTACTCGTAAAAAAGTGACCGCAAAGAAGGCTACAGCTAAAAGAGCAACTGCCAGAGCAACTGCAAAAAAGGTTACTGCTAAAACGAGAAGTACGACAGCTAAAAAGAAGACTGCTACTAAAAGGAAATCTTCAGCTAAAAGACCTTCTATGTCAAGAAGAGCTACTGCAGTAAAAAAAAAGTAGTTAGTATTGTAAAAGTCGGCTCGAAGTCTACTAATGGTAACACGGATGATCTTAGGTTCATTCAAGGTGTATCTAGTAGAATTGAAAGTATACTAAAAGAAGCTGGATACAAAAATTTTGAAAAAATTGCAGAAGCTAAGCTTTCAAAATTAAATTCAGTGTTGACTAAAGCTGGTTTTAAAGGAAATGTTCCTTTTATTAAGTCTTGGTCAGAACAAGCAAGGTTAGCAAGTTCTGGAAAATGGTCAGATCTTGTAAGAAAACAGAAGCAATTGAAAAAAAGCTAGTTCTCAGACATAGCTTTTAAGGTTTGCTTATAACCAAAATAAGGGACAACTGAAATGTTGTCCTTTTTTTTTGCCCTATACTCTTTATCGAAAAATTTGATATACATCTATAATTTATTTCTGGTGCGGATGATAGCAATTCTATATTTTATGTGACTTATTCCGTTGCTTTACCTATTTTTATGGATTAGGAAGATCCAATAAGAAGATAATCAATAAAATACTGCTCTTCTTAGTGATGATATGCTTCTGTAGTTTATGCGCACGAACTGATCTACATAATGCATGAACTGCTCCAGCAATAATTAAACCTTAAAGAAATTAAAATTGTCAACGAAATCTATTCAACAGATCAATAGTATACCGCACTCTTTTTTTACTGATTTTGATATATCTTTATTCAAGGCAGGCAAACATTTTAGATTGTATGAAAAATTAGGTTGCCACTTCACTTCTTTTGAAGGTCAAAAGGGTGTATACTTTGCTGTCTGGGCACCAAGTGCAAAGCAAGTTAATGTGGTAGGAGACTTTAACTATTGGGATAAACATACGCATGCTTTGTATCCACGTTGGGACGAATCTGGTATTTGGGAAGCTTTCGTGCCTAATCTTGAAAAAGGTACAATTTACAAGTATTCAATAGAAACAAAATCCGGAGAATTTCTCGAAAAAGCAGATCCATATGCCCTGTTCTGTGAGCTGCCTCCCAAAACGGCTTCTATAGCTTGGGAGCATGACTATAAGTGGAATGATAAGAACTGGATGTCTAATCGTGGGAGAAAGAACCATCACGAGGCTCCAATGTCCGTGTACGAACTTCATTTAGGCTCTTGGATGAAGAAGAAGAATGCTACAGAGTCACTTTCATATAAGGAACTCTCTAAAGAGCTTGTACATTATGTCTTAGAGCTAGGCTTTACGCACGTTGAGTTTATGCCAGTAATGGAGCACCCTTATTTCCCTTCTTGGGGGTACCAAATCACAGGATATTTTGCACCATCTTCTCGATTTGGCACTCCTGAAGAATTTATGCTTCTTGTGGACGCCTTACACCAAGCAGGTATAGGCGTTATAGTAGATTGGGTTCCTTCACATTTTCCTACTGACGCACACGGCTTAGCTATGTTCGATGGCACTGCACTTTATGAGCATCCTGATCCTAAAATGGGCTTCCATCCAGACTGGAAAAGTGCCATACCCAATTACGGCCGTAATGAAGTACGCTCTTTCTTAATTTCTAATGCTTTATTCTGGTTAGATAAATTTCATGTCGATGGACTTAGAGTTGACGCGGTGGCATCCATGCTTTACCTTGATTATTCAAGAGAGGAAGGGGAGTGGTTGCCAAATATCCACGGTGGAAATATGAACTTAGATGCTATTTCGTTATTACAAGAATTTAATGAAACTGTCTATGCAGAGTATCCCGATTCAGTCACCATCGCAGAGGAATCTACAGCGTATAAAGGTGTCTCTAGACCTGTCTTTGCAGGGGGATTAGGATTCGGACAAAAATGGATGATGGGTTGGATGCATGACACGCTTAACTACATGACTAAAGATCCAATACATCGCAAATATCACCAAAATGAAATTACATTTAGTTTAATTTATGCATTCACAGAAAATTTCATGTTACCGCTATCGCATGATGAAGTAGTCCATGGTAAAGGCTCACTGATGGATCGTATGCCCGGAGATGAATGGCAGCGATTTGCTAACATGAGGTTGATGTTTTCTTATATGTTTACCCACCCTGGAACAAAATTATTATTTATGGGGGCTGAATTTGCCCAGACAAGTGAATGGAATATTGAAAGAGGTCTAGACTGGTGGCTGCTACAACATGATCTGCATAAAGGAGTAAAATTACTAATAGCTGATCTTAATAAACTATATACATCCAACCCTCAAATATATGCGCAGCAGTTCTCGAATGAAGGATTTAGATGGATCTCTCAAGACAATGCCGATGATAGCATTATTATTTATAGTCGACATATGAAAGAAGATAAGAAACCTCCAATCTTAGTCATTTGTAATTTTCTTCCAACCAAAAGAGATGTATATAAAGTAGGCGTTCCAGTCAAAGGAATATATACCGAAATACTTAATAGTGATGATGCTAAGTATGGTGGATCTGGAGCGACATTAGGGAATTCAAAAGTAAAGTCTGTAGATGGTCAATGGCAGAATCAGCAGCAGCATATTGAGATTACGATTCCACCACTAGGTGTATCTGTTTTGACTTGTAAGCCCACTTAATCTAACGTTAATTTGGCATATTCAGAAGTAAGAGAAGATAACCGCAGAGCAGCCCGTCCCGATTTTCGGGAGTTAAATATCAATAGCCCTG
>ENA-ORXM01004280-ORXM01004280.1-marine-metagenome-genome-assembly--contig:-NODE-4280-length-12765-cov-37.364754_pt1 | contig 12765 bp, 6 predicted proteins | sample MGYA00237867_ERZ511480 | MGnify/ENA primary metagenome ERZ511480 (study PRJEB26309, sample SAMN06266103) | marine metagenome | isolation source: Algal blade | place: United Kingdom:Sidmouth, United... | reverse complement strand
GGCTGCCTGTCTCGCACGACGATGCTGCACATGATCTTCAAGCTCGGTCAGTGCGCCGAGAAGAACTGGCGAAAGCTGCGCGGGTTCAGAGCCTTGGCCAAGGTGGTCCGGGGAGTGAAATTCAAGGATGGAAACGAGGAGAACGAAATCAACCAGGAAGCCGCCTGACGCAATCGCTCAGACACCAGAATTGACAATAGCTCGCGGATGGCGTTCTGCTGCCATTCCGGAAGCTCAATAGACCACTTCTGGATCTCGTGAAGAATAGACAATGCGTTTCCTCGCTTGGCCAGTTACGACGGAAATGACTATAACGCTCGGTATAGGCATCGCCGCTGCCATGGTCGGTTTCTCATGAAATCACTGCTTTCTGTGGCGGATCGACGGGTTCAGGAAGCACAGTCGCTGCAGGCGGCAACGGGTAGTTTGCCGCTCGCTCTCAGTGTGGGCAGGCTATTCGCGACGGCCGGACGTGTTGGCGCTTAGGTTCAAGGCGGGCGGCTCCAACCTGTCGGTTAAATTCTTCGGCGTGAGCGAACTAACCCGTCAAATTGCCTGGCGAGCCGACAGTCCCGACCAGTTTGGTCGGTGGCAGATATTGACGTCCCGGGGCACAAAAAATGCCCGGTACTACACTTCGATGCTGGATGGCACCCGACTGGACTGACTTGACCGATGGATCTGATCGACAATGTCAACCACCGCTTGGGTGACGATCTGAAGGCCGAGCTAGGACCTGAGCGACGGCTGCAAATCGCTGCCTCGCGCTTCTCGATCTACGCGTTCGACGCGTTGCGGGAGGCGCTGTCGACCTGCGGCGGGTTGGACTTCCTGTTCACTGAGCCTTCTTTCCTGCCGGGCGCCGCCACCGATGCGGCAACGCCAGAGGTCCGGCGATACCACCTACAACGCCCGGCCGAGTCCCTGACGGCCCCCTACGAGATCCGACTTAAGAACCGCCTCACCCAGAAGGCAGTAGCCCGGGACTGCGCCGCGTGGCTGCGCGAACATGCCCGGATGCGATCTAACGTCACGTCGCTGCCAATGCAGCAGTTCGGGTTGGTGACCGATCCCGCAGGCGGTGGGGTGGTCTACCACCCGCTGCAGGGTTTCACCGCAGCAGACCTGGGCTACGAACGAGGCGAGTCCGTGAGCAACTTCATCACCCGCATCGACGCGGTGGCCAGCGTCACGTCGTTCCGCGGACTCTTCGACCAGGTCTGGAATGACCCGCAGCGCACAGCCGATGTTGTAGATGCCGTATGCGACCACATCGCCCGCGTTTACCGTGAAAACCCGCCGCGACGGATCTACCACCTGATGCTGCTCCAGCTATTTCGCGAGCACCTGGAGAGCCTGTCGCCGGACGATGCGGCCAACCGGCGAACCGGTTACCGCGAGACGATGGTCTGGCAGAAGCTCTACGACTTTCAGGCAGACGCTGCTCATGGACTCATCCAGAAGCTGCAGACCTACGACGGTTGCGTGCTGGCCGACAGCGTTGGACTCGGCAAGACGTTTACCGCGCTGGCGGTGGTGAAGTACTACGAGCTGCGGAACAAGCGCGTACTGGTGCTGTGCCCGAGGAAGCTTGCGGAGAACTGGACCAACTACAACAGCAATTACCGCACGAACCCGTTCCATGAGGACCGCTTCGGATATGACGTTCTGTGCCATACCGATCTGCTGAGGGACCGCGGCGAGTCGCTCGGCATACAGCTGGATCGGATCGCTTGGGGAAATTACGACCTGGTGGTGATCGACGAGTCGCACAACTTCCGGAACGTGAACCCCTCACGTCGGCGGGAGACGCGCTATGACCGGCTACTGCAGCGAGTCATCCGTGACGGCGTACGCACCAAGGTGCTGATGCTGTCGGCCACGCCCGTGAACAACCGTTTCGCGGATCTGAAGAATCAGCTGCTGCTGGCCTACGGGGGCGATGCGCAGCGACTGCGCGAGCACTTGCCCGGCGGGCACGACGTAGAGGACATTTTTCGTCGGGCCCAGGCGGCCTTCAATCACTGGTCCGAGCTGCCGACGGCGGAGCGCACGCCGCAGGCCATAATGGACCTATTGGACTTTGACTTCTTCGACCTGCTAGATCGGGTGACTATCGCCCGTAGCCGACGACAGATCGAGCGCTTCTACGACACCGCAAAGCTTGGCGGCTTCCCAGAGCGGCTGCCGCCAAAGGCGGTGCATTCGCGCCTGACGTCGCGCGCCGACGTCATCGATTTCAACGAGATCTTCGCCGAGCTTTCGATCATGAACCTCGCGGTGTACACGCCGCTGGCCTACGTGCTGGACAGCCGGCGAGCGGACTACGAGGCGCTGTTCGACACTGAGTTGGAGGGCGGCCGAATGCTGCCGGCTGCCGGACGCGAGGCGGGGCTGCGTGCGTTGATGACCACCAACCTGCTTAAGCGGTTGGAGAGCAGCGTGCACGCCTTCCGCCTGACGCTGACGAAGCTGACGGCGGAGCTGGACGACCGCCTGGCGAAGATCACCACCTTCGAGGCCGATGGAACCGACGCAGAGGTTGACGGGCCGACCTACGAGCCGGGCCTAGACGATTATGACGAAGAGAGCGACCCAGCCGAGCGGCGCACGATACGGATCAAGCTCAGCGACATGGACCTGCCTCGGTGGCGCGACGACCTGACGGCGGACCGCGAACGGGTGGGCGGTCTCACCACGGAAATGGAGAAGGTCACACCCGAGGTGGACAGCAAGCTTCAGGATTTGCGGCAGACCCTGCAGAGCAAACTGGCCTCGCCCATAAACCCGGGCAACCGGAAGGTGCTGGTGTTCACCGCCTTCGCGGATACGGCGGTGTACCTGTACGACCAGCTGTCCGGAGCGCACCACGCAGAGCACGGCCTGCACGTGGCGGTGGTGACCGGCGACAAGCAGCAGATCGACAACACGCTGCGCCCCAACCGCAAGGGTCGCACGAGTCTCGGGTTCGCCGAGCTGCTGACCCTGTTCTCGCCGCGCAGCAAGGAGAAGGCGCTGCTATTGCCCGATGTGGCGGGGGAGATCGACCTGCTGATCGCCACGGACTGCATCAGCGAGGGTCAGAACCTGCAGGACTGCGATTGCCTGGTGAATTACGACATCCACTGGAACCCCGTGCGAATCGTGCAGCGCTTCGGGCGCATCGATCGAATCGGCAGCACCAACGCGCGTATCCAGCTGATCAACCACTGGCCGGACATTACGCTCGACGAGTACATCAACCTCAAGGCCCGCGTCGAGAACCGCATGGTGATCGTGGACGCAACGGCCACCGCCGATGACAACCCGCTTGATGCTATCTGCGCGACGGAGCGCTCGCCGGCTTCCGGTGCCGGCACCGACGAGGACTCTTATCGTGGCGAGCAACTTCGGCGCATGCACGAGGAGGTTGTGGAGTTGGAGGACCTGCGCACCGGCGTGAGCATCACCGACCTGGGGTTGAACGACTATCACCTTGAGCTGCAAGGCACGCTGGAGGACGAGTCCGACCTGCCGACCCTACCCGCCGGGCTGCACGCTGTGGTGCGCGCAGATTCGGACCGTGGACTGCCGGCCGGGGTGGTGTTCGCGCTCCGGCAGCGCGGGGGCGCTCCGGATGGGACCGGGCGGGCGGTCGGATCCGTGTCCTCCCGGCCCCAGTCGGTTCACCGGCTGCACCCGCACTACCTGGTGTACGTGGCCGCGGACGGCTCGGTGGTGCAGACCCACACCGACGTGAAGCCGCTGCTGGACGTGGTGCGAATGGCGGCTCGGGACGAGGCTGTACCGGTAGCCGACGCCTGCGGGTCATTCAACACGCGCACCGACGATGGTCGCGACATGACTGACTGCTCTCGACTGCTGGATGCGGCGGTCGCCAGCGTGATCGGTCGGCAGGCGGCGGGAGCGGTGGACGCGCTGTTCGATGATGGCGGATTGGGTGGCGCGGGTCAGCCAGCGGTGGCGGACGATTTCGAGCTGATGAGCTTTCTGGTCGTCGAAGACATGCCGGCCGCGGCGCAGGCGAGCGGCACGTGATCGGCAGCTACGCCTGGCCCGACGCGACGCTTCGTCGCGGCGACACGGTGGTGCCGAAGGACCGCCTGCTCACCGAAGCGGGCGCCCGCCGCGGAGCGGTCACGCGGTTGCGGCAGCGTTTCGTGGACGAGGTGGCACGCATTACCCGGCCGGTGTTCCTGGACCCGGACACGACCAACCTGCCGGCGACAGAGGCGGTCCAGCGGATCAACGTGCTGCGGGTGGCGATGCGCGGCACGGAGGTGCACGCCACCGTGCTGGCGGCCATAGATCGGGCGGTGCCTGGACCAACGCTTCTGGAGCTGGTGCACGGCACCACGGTGCGGCTGGCGGGCGCGTACAAACGGCCGGCCGAAGCCGGAACCGGATGGGTGAGCGGGCTGCACACCGTCGGCGATGTCGGACCAGTGGACGCCGGACACGCCTTGCCGGTGGCGACGGACCTGGGGCGGATGTACGCTCGAATGCTGGGCGATCTGTGGCCCGTGACGGCCCGGCCGGATGAGACAATGGCGGAATACGCGGCCCGTGCGGAAGCGTACGCGGCGGCCGGTCGTGAGCTGGCTACCGCCGAGCGAGCGTTGCGCAGAGAGCTACAGTACGCTCGCAAGGTGGATCTGAACCGCGAGGTGCGCGAGCTGCGCGGACACTACGAAGGGTTGCGCTGAGCGGCCCGTCTCACCGGGTAGCCCGGACGGATCAACAGGACGAACGACCTCGATGCTTATTCCATGACCGACGCCCCCCCGACCTCCAACATGCCAGAGAAGTTGAATACGCTCACCCCCGACGGTGTGGCGCGGAACATCGACAAGCTTGCTGAACTCTTTCCCGGTTGTCTGACCGAGACACGCGACCCGGAGACGGGCGAGGTGCAGCGCGGAATCGACCTGGACGCGTTGCGGCAGGAGATCAGCGACCATGTGGTGGAGGGTAGCGAGGAGCGCTATCGCCTCGACTGGCCGGGCAAGCGCGCGGCGACGTTGGCGGCGAACGCGCCGATCGACAAGACGTTGCGTCCGGTACGCGAGGAGAGCATCAACTTCGATTCCACGCAGAACTTGTTCATCGAAGGCGACAACCTTGATGCGCTAAAGCTGCTGCAGGAGACGTACCTGGGAAAGGTGAAGATGATTTTCATCGACCCGCCGTACAACACCGGCAAGGAATTCATCTACGACGACGATTTCGCCGAGGACGCGGATACCTATCTGAAACGAAGTGGGCAGCGCGCCGAGGATGGTGCGGGACTGGTGGCCAACCCCGAGAGCAACGGGCGATACCACAGCGACTGGCTGTCGATGATGTGGCCGCGGCTGAAGCTTGCGCGGAATCTGTTGCGGGATGACGGAGTGATCTTCATTTCGATTGATGATCACGAGATGGCGAACTTGCGGCGGATTTGCGATGAGGTGTTCGGAAACCAGAACTTTGTGGCGACCATCATCTGGCAGAAGGTCTACTCGCCTAAGAACTCTGCAAGCTGGTTCTCCGAGGATCACGATTACTTGCTGTGTGTAGCGAAATCGAAGTCGGTCTGGTTTCCTCGTCAGTTGCAGAGAACTCCTGAGATGGAAGCTCGCTATCAGAACCCTGACGACGATCCTCGTGGTCCTTGGAAGGCAGCCGATCTATCTGCGAGAAATCGGTACGATGCGGGAGTCTTTCCCGTCGTATGCCCATCAGGTCGAAAAATCGAGGGTCCGCCGACTGGTCGTTACTGGTCGACTAACAAAGAGAACTTCGGCAAGCTTGATGAAGATCACCGAATATGGTGGGGATCTGACGGAAACAACGCACCAGCTGTAAAGCGGTTCTTGTCTGAAGTTTCTTCTGGTCGCACTCCGCAGACGCTTTGGCCGTACGAAGAGGTGGGGCATACGCAGAACGCTAAGCAGACGTTACTCAAGTATGTTGACTTCAACGATACGGAGAACGTACTCAATTCCGTGAAGCCCATCGGGTTGATTCAGCGCTGTCTCCATCTTGCTGGGCCGATCGACGAGAACGCTATCGTGATGGACTTCTTTAGTGGCAGTGCGAGCACCGCACATGCAGTGCTTGCTCAAAATGCCGAAGACGGTGGCGACCGTCGCTTTGTCGCTGTGCAAATTGACGAGCCGCTGCCGAAGCCCGAGGCAGGCTTGCGCACGATATTCGAGATGGGAACAACTCGAATAAAGAACGTTATTCACGATCTTGAGCCAGATTCGACGCTAGCGTCGGTTCGTGGTCTCGGCTTCCGCGTTCTCACGATCGACTCGACCAACTTCAAGAGCATCCAGAACCTACCCGACAGCATCACGCAGACCAGCCTGTTCGACACTGTCGATCACGTGAAGGAAGGCCGTTCCGACGAAGACCTATTGTTCCAGGTACTACTGAGCTGGGGCGTTGATCTCGGTCTGCCCATCACACCGGAAGACCTGTCGGGCCACCGCACGTTCTTCGTCGATACCGATGCACTGGCAGCCTGCTTCGCGACCAATCTCGATGAAACCTACGTGAAGGCACTGGCTGCGCGGAAACCACTTCGTGCGGTATTTCGTGACGGTGCATTCGGTGGCGATGCGGGTCAGATCAACGTCGTGCAGCTGTTTCGCCAGCTCTCGCCGGACACCGACGTGAAGGTGCTGTGACTGCCGAAGAGTTGCACCAGACCCTCGAGGCGTTGATAGCCGACTGGGAATCCGAAGTTGTGGAATTTAAACGGGCGCAGCAGAACTTCTCGACGCCGGACATTGGCAAGTACTTTTCTGCGCTGGCGAATGAGGCGAACCTGCGAGGCCATGTACGAGGATGGCTAGTGTTCGGCGTCGACGACAAGACCCGTACGGTGACGGGCTCCGCGTACCGGATGGGGCGAGAACGGCTAGATGGCATCAAGCACGAAGTGGCGAACGGACTCGCACCACGGATGACATTCCGCGAGGTTCACGAACTCGATTCAGACTCAGGGCGTGTGGTCATGTTCGAGGTGCCGGCCGCTCCGAGAGGGCTGCCAGTCTCGTGGAACGGGCACTGCTACGCCCGAGAGGGCGAGAGCCTTGCGGCGCTGGCCGACGACAAGCGCGACGAAATCCGTAGGCAGTCGGCTGACGAGGACTGGACAGCGGTGGTTGTGCCCGAAGCGACGCTCGAGGACCTGGACGCGGTTGCGCTTTCAGCGGCGCGAACTGCCTTCCTGACCAAGCACGGCGAACGTCTGGACGCGGATGACGTCGCGGACTGGTCGGATGCGACGTTTCTCGCAAGATGCCGTCTGTCGACGCCCGGAGGCGGGCTGACGCGCGCGGCGCTGCTTCTGCTTGGCAAGCCCGCCGCAGCGCTGTACCTCGCTCCCCACATGGCCCAGCTTACGTGGAAGCTGGTGGGACAGGAGACGGCCTACGAACATTTCGATCCTCCATTTCTGCTCGCGACAACCCGACTGTATCGCAAGGTTCGGAACGTCGAAATCCCGATCCAGCCTGAGGGACAGATGGCGCAGGTGCGCTTGGCCAAGTACGATGAGGCGATCGTTCTCGAGGCGCTCCACAACTGCATCGCCCATCAGGATTACGAGTGGCACGCCCGGGTCCTTGTGACCGAACATCCCTATAAGCTGACGTTCGAGAGCGAAGGTCGGTTCTTCGACGGGCGGCCCGAGGACTACGCGACCGGGGATCGCACCCCGCGCCGGTACCGCAACCCGACGCTGGTGGCTGGCATGGTCGCGCTGAACATGATTGATACGATGGGTACGGGCATCGGGAAGATGGTGCGCGGACAGATTCGACGCCACTTGCCGTTGCCGGATCATGATGTCGCCGGTGATCCTGAACGGGTCAAAGTCACTTTACACGGACGGGTGATCGATCCCGCGTACAGCCGCATGCTGATCGCGCGTACGGACCTGCCGCTATCTGATGTAGTGACGCTGGACCGAGTGCAGAAGCGGCTTCCGATCGCCAAAACCGATGCGGCGCGTTTACGCAAGGCCGGTCTCGTGGAGGGTCGGCGATCGAACTTACATGTCTCTGCCGGTCTGGCGCAGCTGACCGACCAACAGGCCGAGGTGATCGCGAACCGACGTCAGGACGACCTGTTCCTCGGCAAGTTGGTAGTGGACTACCTGACGGAGTACGGGTCGGCGACCCGGCCAGAGATCGACAGGATGCTGAGTGGGAAGGTCGGCGGTGGCCTTACGGCGTCGCAGGAGACTCGACGGATCGCTCACCTGCTGACGGTGATGCGGCGCGAAGGACGCATCGCGGTGGATCGGCCGGGGCCCGGTGGCATTTGGACTCTCGCGGCGCCCGACAAGGATCACGACTCCGAATCGACGTGAAACGTTAGTTGAGCTTCCGGGCTCGTAAAGATGGGGCGGGAAGCTCGTATAAAAAAATATATTAGTAAAATCAATATTTTGAGTGGATCAAGAAAGGATTACGACACGCCGTCTGATCGATTCGTGATCCTTTCTTGATCCACTCATGATTCATTCCCGATCCTGTCCAGCAGTGGCACGAGAGACCTGATGAAGATCCGCTTCAAGACCCAGGACTACCAGACGGCCGCGGTCGAATCCGTTGTGGACTGCTTCGCGGGTCAGCCGGCCGTGGCAGACGTCGCGTCGGCGGGAGCGCGAGCGTACCGCATCGATCCAGGTCCGCGGCGGGTAGCCGAGGCCGGCGGACAGGCGTACCTGCCGACGCTGGAAGAGATGAACGGGGTGCGCAACGCCGAGCTGATACTGCCGCCCGGACGGCTGCTGGAGAATATGCGCGCAGTACAGCGACGTCAGAACCTGACAGCCAGCGAGAGTCTGATCGTGACGCCGGCTTGCGAGGTGAACCTCGACGTGGAAATGGAGACCGGCACCGGCAAGACGTACTGCTACATCAAGACGATGTTCGAGCTCAACCGGTGTCACGGCTGGACGAAGTTCGTGGTGATGGTGCCGAGCGTAGCCATCCGCGAAGGCGTGAAAAAGAGCTTCGCGATGACGGCGGAGCACTTCCAGCAGGCCTACGGCAAGAAGGCTCGTGCGTTCGTTTATGACAGCGCCCGGCTGAGCGAGCTGGAAGGATTCTCATCGGACAGCGGCATCAACGTGATGATCATCAACGTGCAGGCGTTCAACGCGACCGGGGCTGACCAGCGACGCATCTACGAAAAGCAGGACAGCTTCCAGAGCCGCAGACCCATCGACGTGATCAGGGCCAACCGACCCATCTTGGTGCTGGACGAGCCGCAGAAGATGGAGGGAACGAAGACGACGGAGGCGTTGAAAAAGTTCGGCCCTCTCATAATCCTTCGCTACTCGGCGACGCACAAGACGAAACACAATGTCGTGCACCGGCTCGACGCGCTGGATGCCTATCACCAGAAGCTCGTGAAGAAGATCGCAGCACGCGGCATCGAGGTGCGCGGCCTGGAAGGCACGCAGGGCTACCTGTACGTGGAGGCCGTGCGGCTCGGCGCAAAGGGGAAGGGCGGTCCCGTTGCCTGGGTGGAGCTTGAGGTGCGCGGCAAGACAGCGACGAAGCGGATCCGGCGCCGGGTGGTGAAGGGCGACGACTTGCACGCGCTCTCGAACGAGATGCCGCAGTACAGCGACCGCTGGACGGTGACCGAGATCGACGCCCGGACCGATACGGTGACGCTGGCGAATGGGCTGGAGCTGAAGGCCGGTACGGCCACGGGAGATGTCACGGCGGATGACAAGCGGCGGCTGCAGATCCGCGAGGCGATCAATGCCCACCTGGAGCGCGAGCGCATTCTGTTCGACCGAGGCGTGAAGGTGTTGACGCTGTTTTTCATCGACGAGGTGGCGAAGTACCGCGTCTACGACGACGCTGGCGCTCGGATGACGGGGGAGTACGCGGCACTGTTCGAAGCTGAGTACACAACGCTTCGCGACGAAGCCTTGGAGCTGTACGCGACACCGGGTGATCCGTACGCGGCGTACTTGCGTCGCGACGAGCCGGGTGATGTCCACGACGGGTACTTCTCGATCGACAAGCGCAAGAAAACGGTCGGCCGTTTGATGGATCCGGACGTGGCGCGTAGCGGCGAGTTGCGCGGTGAGTCGAAGGATGCAGACGCGTACGATCTTATCCTGAAAGACAAAGAGCGGCTATTGGATCGCGACGAACCAGTACGCTTCATCTTCTCGCACAGCGCGCTGCGCGAGGGCTGGGACAACCCGAACGTATTTGTTATCGCGATGCTCAAGCACAGCGACAACACGATGACACGACGCCAGGAGGTCGGCCGCGGCTTGCGCATCGCCGTCGACCAGCGCGGCGAGCGCCTGGACGATCCGGCGGAGGTGCACACGCTCAACGTACTGACTGTTGTGACTAGCGAAAGCTACCACGACTTCGTGCGCGGGTTGCAGGGCGAAATGGCCGCGGCGCTGGTGGCGAGCGGCCGGCCGAGAACGGCGGATGAAGCGTATTTCGAGGGCAAGCGAATGGCGTCATCGACCGAGGGCGCCGAGCCCGTCACGGTGACAGGAGACATGGCGCGCCAGATTCACCGCTGGCTCGTCAAGAACGATTACGTGACTGACTCGGACGAGATTGCCGAGCCGTACCACATCGCGAAGGACGCCGGCACGCTCGCCGAACTTCCTGACGTGTTGGTACCCCACCAGGCGGAAGTGCTCGCCCTGGTTGACAGGGTGCTGAACCCCGGCGCCCTCCCGAACGTGCGTGACGGCCGCGCCGGCAAGATCAATCCGGCGAGCGAGAACCTGCATCGACAGGAGTTTCTCGCCCTGTGGGACAGGATCAACCGAAAGGCGGCCTACACGGTGCGGTTCGACTCGCAGGAACTGGTGGGCAAATGTGTGCGCACCCTGGACGACAAGCTACGCGTGCGGCCGCTGCAGTACGTGATAACCGCTGGGGAGCAGCGCGGTACGACGGCCGAGTCGCTGTCACGGGGAGAGAGCTTCACGACGACGCAGACGCGCACGACGACCGAGACGCGCTCAATCGGATCCCGCGTGACCTACGATTTACTGGCGGAGTTGGCGACCCCAACCGGCTTGACCCGTGCAACCGTCGCGCAAGTACTCACCGCAGTGCGGAAGGAGACCTTCGCGCTGTACCGGACGAATCCGGAAGACTTTATTGCCCAATCGGTCCGACTGATAAACTCGCAGAAGGCGACGACGGTGGTCGAGCACCTGTCGTACGACCCAGTGGATGAACGGTACGGACTGGACCTGTTCACGAAGAACCAGGCTTTGTCGGGACTCGGCAACGCCATCAAGGCGGAACGGCACGTGCTCGAATACGTCGTGACCGATTCGCAGGTGGAGCGGAACCTCGTCGGGGCGTTGGAGGCTGCTGCCGAGGTGGAGGTGTACGCAAAGTTGCCCAGCGGCTTCCACATACCGACGCCAGTCGGCAAATACAATCCTGACTGGGCGATCGCCTTCAGGGTTGGAAGCGTGAAACATGTGTACTTCGTCGCCGAGACAAAGGGCAGTTTGGAGAGCCTCGAGCTGCGCGGCATCGAAGAAGCGAAGATTGCGTGTGCGCAGAAATTCTTCGGGTCTTTTACGGGCACGGACGTGCGGTACGACGTAGTCGACGGATTTGAAAGGCTGATGGAGCTTGTTGCGTAGTTTGCTCCGCTGCGATCTGTCGTCAGCCGGCGGACAATCGCGAGGTCTCGGGTTCCATGCTCCGCCGATCATTGAACCCCACACTTTCTCACCGGTCCGCCAACACACCGCTAACAGCAGCGACGATTTCCATCACGGACTACCTTTGCTTTTCCAGCGAATCGGTTGCGGGAAGGTTCAGTATCCGGCTCACGATTTCGAGGCCGTGGTTGACTAAATCGAGAACGGCGCATCCGTACTGCAGATGCTCGACTCACGGTCGCAGTGCGCCAGTTTGGATTCGGTCGAGGGCCATCTCTGCCCTGTCGGATACACAAGTGGACGCTGTTGAACCGACTACCTTCACTGCGCTAATAAGGAAGCCTGCACCATGACCGCCACGCTCTACCGTGATACCGGCTACTCCCTCACCCATCTAGTCGAGGATATTCGCCACGGCAACATTGCCCTGCCGGACATCCAGCGACCGTACGTTTGGTCTTCCGCAAAGACGCGCGATCTCTTCGATTCGCTCTATCGCGGTTATCCGGTCGGAACCCTGATGTTCTGGGAGACAGGTGCCATGACCGGCGCCAAGCAGATCGGGGGCGGCGAGACATCGAAGGTCCGAGCCGCCTCGTCGTCGACGGCCAGCAGCGACTGACGTCGCTGTACGCGGTGCTGACCGGCAGCGCAGTCATGACCAAGACGTTCGAGACAAGGCACATCCGCATCGCTTTCCGTCCGGCTGACGAGACATTCGAGGTCACCGATGCGGCGATCGAGCGTGACCCCGAATTCATTCCCGACATCACGCTGCTCTGGGACGAGGGATTCCGCTCGAGAGTTCGAACCTTTCTGTCGCGCCTGGCCGAGTCCCGGGATTCGGAGCTGGAGGATGCTGAGCAGGATCGTCTCGAGGAGCGCGTCGACCGGGTGCGGGATCTCGGCAACTTCCGCTTCCAGGTTATAGAGCTGAACGCCTCGGCCGACGAGGAGCAAGTCGCCGAGATCTTCGTGCGAACCAACTCCGAGGGCGTGAAACTCAACCAGGCGGACTTCATCCTGACCCTGCTGTCGGTGCACTGGGAAGAAGGTCGCCGCGACCTGGAAGTCTTCTGCCG
>ENA-ORXM01004279-ORXM01004279.1-marine-metagenome-genome-assembly--contig:-NODE-4279-length-12772-cov-3.966050_pt1 | contig 12772 bp, 14 predicted proteins | sample MGYA00237867_ERZ511480 | MGnify/ENA primary metagenome ERZ511480 (study PRJEB26309, sample SAMN06266103) | marine metagenome | isolation source: Algal blade | place: United Kingdom:Sidmouth, United... | reverse complement strand
GCATACGAGATCACTGTGTGACTGGAGTTCAGACGTGTGCTCTTCCGATCTTGGCGTGCAAGCCGCTCAGGTGGCGAGGTCGGCTGGAGAGCGCGCTGTGAAGTACGGCCCGATCACCGATCCGGTCGCCGCGGTGTTCGAGCGCCGCGAGGAGATCGAGTGGGAGTCGGCGTTCGAGGCCGAGGCAGCGCCGCCGCCGGAGCGGCCGGCCCCGGTGCCGGAGAACGCGATCACGGTGATCGGCGAGGGGGCGAGGCCGTCGTCGACGAACGCGTGGTCAGACGAGCGACGTGGTACCGATCAGCATGCTGACCGCTTGCCGGTCCGATACATCGGCGACACATCGGCGACCCTCGGAGGGCGGTCATGAAGGATCGTCCGCAGGCTCGGCGATGGAGCGCCTGTAGGCCTGTCGGGTCCGATCGATGTGCTCGGCCAGCACGCGGCGCACGAGGATCATCTCGCCGGATCGGGCGGCCGCCGCGATCTGGCGATGCTCGCCGAACGACAGCTCCGTATGCATCGGCAGCCTGGACAGGTGCGTCCGCAACGCGGCGATCTTGCCGACGTAGCGGGTGTAGCTGGCGGTCAGGTAGTCGTTCTTGCCGTGCACGAAGATCAGGTGGTGAAACGCCGTATCGAGTTCCAGGTAGCGTTTCTCCTGCCCGTCCGAACGCGCCCGGGCCATCTCCATGACGACCCGTGCCATGTCGTCGGCCAGGCCATCGGCGTCACGGCACAGCGCCAGTTCGAAGGCGGCCGTCTCGATCGCCTGACGAAAGTCGCAGATCTGCGCGACCTCGGCATCGCTCAAGGTGAACACGCGCGCCCCCTTCTGCGGTTCGATGCTCACGAGCCCTTCATCGCGCAACTGCGCCAGCGCCTCGCGAACGGGCGACTTGGAAACGCCGAGCACCTCGGAGATCCGCCGCTCGGACACCGTCTGCCCCATCTTCAGACTGCCGTCGACGATGCTGTTCCGCAGGTACTCCAATGCAAGCTCGCGCAGGGATTTCGGGCGTTCGAGCGGCAAGAGGGACCTCTGGGGGTACGACCACGGTCCGACACGATATCTCACACCCCGACCTTCTCCCCATCACGGCTCGCATCTGCTAAGCTGGAATATCAGATATCAGATGTCATGAATCGGCGAGGATGACCCGCTATGCAGGCGCGATTGGCTGTCGACAGCAGAAACCATCACGGCGAAGGGGCGCTCTGGAATCCTGTCGACGGCAAGCTCTGGTGGACGGACATCGAGGGCCGCAGCCTCTGGAGCCACGATTCGGACTCCGGGCGCAACGTCCGGTACCCCATGGAGGAGCGCGTGTGCTGTTTCGCACCGCGCAGCCGTGGTGGCCTGATCGTCGCCTTCGCCGACCGCGTGTCGCTGCTCGATCTCGCCACCGGCGAACAGGTACCGGTGTGCGCCTTCGAACCCGACCAGGCCGACACGAGGCTGAACGATGGCCGCACGGACCGTCAGGGCCGCCTCATCGTCGGTGGCATGAACGAGGGCTCCGGCGCGCCTACCTCCTCGGTGCTGTCGATCGGCACGGACCTGGCGGTGAATCGCCTGATCGACGGTGTCGCCTGCAGCAATTCCATCTGCTTCTCGCCAGACGGCTCGGTGATGTACTTCGCCGACACCCCCGAGCGCGAGATCGTCGCCTACGACTACGACGGCCGGACCGGCGGGGTCTCCAACCGACGCCGCTTCGCCGGCTTCGACGACGAGCCCGGGCTGCCCGACGGCTCGTGCGTGGACGCCGAGGGCGGCGTCTGGAACGCCGAATGGGAGGGGCGCCGTGTGGTGCGCATCGCGCCCGATGGACGGATCGACCGCGTGATCGACGTGCCGGTCTGGAAGCCCACCTGCTGTGCCTTCGGCGGGCCGGACCTGGCCACCCTCTACATCACCACCTCGCGCCTGCACAGCGACGCGAACGTACTTGCGCAGGAGCCCGAATCGGGAGGGCTCTTCGCGGTCGAGCCCGGCGTTCGCGGGGTGCTCGACACCCCGTTCGGCGGATAACCCGACAACCGACCCCCGACTCGACAGGAGACATTCGATGCAGACTTTCATCAACAAGACGGTGCTGAGCGCAAGCCTGGCCTCCCTGGCGTTCCTGGCCGGCCCCGCGACGGCGGAGGACTATCCCGCTCCCGTCCCGCTGGCCGACGGTGCCCAGGCACCGATCGAGGCGGCCGAGCCGAAGGGCGATGCCTACCGCATCGCCTACATGCCGCCTGCGACGGAATTCAACTACTACATCGCGATCGGCGAAGGCATCAACGCCGTGGCCGAGGAGGAAGGCGTCGAGGTATTCATGCTGGCACCGCAGAGCGGCGCGGACATCAACGGCCAGATGGGCATGATCCAGGATGTGCTCACGCAGGACGTCGACGCCATCATCGTCGGCACCCACGACGAGTTCGCCGCCGCCCCGCTGCTCGGCAAGGCAGTGGACCAGGGCGTGGCGGTGTTCGTGATCAACTCCGACGTGCCCAATTTTCCGACACCGGTGCACGGTGTGGTCGGCTACTCGCAGCGCAACGGCACGCGCGCGCTGGCCGACTGGGCGATCGAGGCCAACGGCGGCGAGCCGGTCAAGGTCGGCATCATCGAAGGCCAACCCGGCTACCACTCGACCGAGCGCGTCGGCGGATTCATGGACGGCATCGAGGGCCACGAGGAGTTCGAGGTCGTGGTGTCGATCGACGGCAAGTGGAACGTCGAGGGCGGCAACGCCGCCGGCATGGACATCCTGCAGTCCAACCCCGAGCTGGACATGATCTTCGCGGCCAACGACTACATGATCATCGGTGCCTCCCTCGCCGCCAAGGCGCTGGGTCGTTCCGACATCGTGCTGCTGGGCAACGACGGCGACACCTCCGGGCTGGAGGAGGTCGCCGCCGGCAACGTGACCGCCACCGTCAACACCTCGCCCTACCTGATGGGCCAGGCCGCGATGCACGCGATGATCGATACGCTGGAGGGATCGTACCCGGGTGGCTGGATCGAGACGCCGGTCCGCATCGAAGACGAGGACAGCGTGATCAGCGTGCTGCAGGCGCCCGAGACGCTCTTCCCGCAACCGTCGAAGACGTACTGACGCACGGCCCGGACGCCGCCGACCGATACCGCCCCCGTCAAGGCCACCCCGATGAACGACACCGCACCGTTGTGGGAATTGGTCGATGTCTGCAAGGCTTATCCGGGCGTCGTCGCCAACGATCGCGTCTGCCTGAGACTGCTGCGCGGATCGATCCACGGTCTGCTGGGCGAGAACGGCTGCGGCAAGTCCACACTGATTAAGACGTTGTCGGGCGTGCAGCAGCCCGACAGCGGCTCGATCCTGCGCAGCGGGCGTCCGGTACGCATCGACGACCCGCGCACCGCTCGCGAGATGGGCATCGCCACGGTGTTCCAGGAGTTCTCGATCGTGCCGACGCTGTCGGTCGCCGAGAACCTGTTCCTGGGGAATCTGCCGGTGTCGCGCCTGGGCATCGTGGACTGGGACAGGGTTCATTCGGACGCCGCGGCGGTACTCGACGACATGGGATTCGACGTCTCGCCGCAGACCGTCGCCGGCGAGCTGTCGGTCGGCGGGCAGCAGCTGGTGGAGATCGCCAAGGCACTCGTCCGCAACGCCGGCATGGTCATCCTCGACGAGCCGACCGCCGCGCTGGGCGAGGAAGAGATAGAGCGGCTTCACCGGCTGCTGCGCACGATGCGTGATCGCGGCACGGCGATCCTGTACGTCTCCCACCGCCTGGACGAGGTGGAGCGCATCGTCGACGAGGTGACGATCCTGCGCAACGGCCGCGTCGTGCGCGGCAGCGGCGAGACCGGTATCAACGTCGCCGAGATCGTCGACGCGATGGTCGGCGAGAACATCGGCGAGCACTACCCGAAGGTGTGCAACGCCGGTGACGAGATCGTGCTGGAGGCGCGGCATCTGGCCACCGCGTCGGGCGTGATCGATGCCTCGTTCAGGCTGCGCCGCGGCGAGGTGCTCGGTCTGGGCGGCGTGCTGGGCAGCGGCCGCACCGAGATCGCCCGCGCGCTGTTCGGGACCGACCGTATCACCGCCGGCAAGCTCCTGCTGCGCGGCGATGCGGTCCGGTTCGAACGGGAGATCGACGCGATAGACGCAGGCATGGCACTGGTACCGGAGAATCGCAAGGTCGACGGCCTGTTCTTCAATTTTCGCGCCGGCGGCAACATCACCGCGGCGGCGCTGCCCCGGCTGGTCCGGTCGGGCTTGCTGGACCTTGCGGCGGAACGGACTGCCACCAGGGAGCTGGTGCGCGACCTGGAGATCTCTCCCCAGGCCGAGCACAAGACCGTCGACTTCCTGTCCGGCGGCAACCAGCAGAAGATCGTGATCGCCCGCTGGCTGTTCTCGAACGCGCAGGTGCTGATTCTGGACGAGCCGACGCAGGGCATCGACATCGGCGCGAAGATCGCGGTCTACACGCTGATCAACGAACTCACCCGGGCCGGCAAGTCCATCGTCCTGATCAGCTCGGACCACGACGAGCTGCTGGCCATGAGCGATCGCATCGCGATCGTGCACCACGGCGTGGTGCATCGAACGGTCGAGGCGTCCAGCCTGACCCACGACGATCTGGTGCGCGCCTCGGCCGATCCGGACGAGCACGAACCCGGGGAGGTTGCCGCATGAAGCGGATAGTCGATGTCCAGCTGATAGGACCGTTCGCCGCGATGCTGATCGTGGCGGTGATCGTGTCCCTGACCACCGATCGCTTCCTGAGTGTGGGAAACCTGTCCAACCTGTCGCTGCAGGTCAGCATCGTGGCGCTGATCGCGATCGGTGCCACGGTGGTGATCTTCGCCGCCGGCATCGATCTGAGCTCCGGATCGATGGTGGCGCTGTTGACGATGATCTTCGCCGAGATGCTGAAGTTCCAGGGCATTCCGCTGGCCTTCGCACTGCCGCTCATCCTGCTGACCGGTGCGTTGCTGGGCCTGTTGCTCGGTCTGGTCACCGCCTACGGGCGCATTCCCTCCTTCATCACCACGCTGGCCGCGCTGATCGCCTTTCGTGGCCTGGCACTGACCTTCAACGGCGGCTCGCCGGTGTTCTCGCTCGACCCGGCGCTCGAACCGATCTTCTACGCTCGCCTGTTCGGCATCCCGCTGCCGTTCCTGTACCTGGTGTTCTTCTACACGCTGGCCGCGTTCGCGATGAACCACACGCGGCTGGGTCGCGAGATCTATGCGGTCGGCGGCAATCCGGCCGCGGCGGTGCTCACCGGCATCGACGTGAACCGGGTGCGCACGATCACCTTCGTGATCGCGGGCTTCATGACGGCGCTGGGCGCGATCCTGATGTCGGCGCGGCTGAACTCGGGTTCGCCCAACTACGGCCAGACGCTGGAACTGCAGGCGATCGCTGCCGCCGTGGTCGGCGGAGCGAGCCTGGCCGGCGGACGCGGCAACGTGCTCGCCACGCTGATGGGCGCGATGACCATCGTGATCGTGCAGAACGGGCTGAACCTGAACGCGGTGCCCTCCTCGGTGCAGAACGTCGTGCTGGGTCTGATCATACTGCTGGCAGTGGGCATCGACCGTTGGCGACCCGAACTCTCCGTCCTGCTCTCTCGCCTTCTCGGGCGCCCGCGCTCCACGGGGGCGGTCGCCGCGAACAAGACTGTCTGAACGGCATCACGGCACACGATACAAGTCCGTCATTCGAAATCTTCCCTCCGCAACTCTCGATCAACAGGTATCCATCATGGTCGCACTCACGTTCTCCCACATCGGCATCACCGTCCCCGATCTCGACAAGGCGGTCGAGTTCTATTCGAAGGCCTTCGATCTCTACGTGCTGATGCCGCCCACCGAGGTGCAGCACGACGACAGCGCCATCGGCGTCATGTGCGACGATGTCTTCGGCGAGGGCTGGGGCAGCTTTCGCATCGCCCACCTGTCGATGGGCGACGGCGTCGGCATCGAGCTGTTCGAGTTTCCCGATACCCGCGAGGAGGAGCGCCCGTTCGAGTACTGGCGTCGCGGCCTGTTCCATTTCTGCGTCCAGGACGCCGATCTCGAAGGGCGCATCGAGATCATCGAGAAGCTGGGTGGCCGGCAACGCATGCAGCAGGTCCGAAAGTACTACCCGGATCAGAAGCCCTACCGGATGGTCTACATGGAAGACCCGTTCGGCAACATCTTCGAACTCTACAGCCACTCCTACGAACTGACCTACTCGGCGGGCGCCTATGAGTGAGCGCGCCGCACCGGCACCGCGTACCGATCGCCCGCAGGTCGTGATCACCGATCACGACTTCGGCGATGTCGACGTGGAGCGCACGATCCTCGAGGCGGTAGGTGCCGAGGTGATCGCACTGCAGGCCCGCCGCGAGGAGGACCTGTTCGAGGTGGCGCCGAACTGCGCGGCGATGATGAACCAGTACGCACGGATCGGCGCGGCCACCATCGCCCGCATGCAACGCTGCGAGGTCATCGCGCGCTACGGCGTCGGTGTCGACATCGTCGACGTCCCGGCGGCTTCCCGGCGCGGCATCCTGGTCACCAACGTGCAGGACTACTGCACCGAGGAGGTGGCCGATCACGCCATCGCGCTGTGGCTGACGCTGGCGCGCAAGCTGCCGGACTACGACCGCGCCACGCACGCCGGCGTGTGGGCCTGGCAGAGCGGGCAACCGGTGCACCGGTTGCGCGGGCGCACGCTGGGCGTGGTGTCGTTCGGCAGGATCGGCCAGGCGATCGCGGCGAGAGCGAAGGCGTTCGGAGTGACGATCATCGCCTTCGATCCGTTCATGGCGCCCGAGACGATCGTCGAACGCGGAGCGGAGTCGGTGTCCAAGGACGAGCTGCTCGCCCGCTCCGACTACCTGCTCATGCAGGCTCCGATGACGCCGGATACCCGGCACTTCCTGTCGGACGCCGAGTTCGCGGCGATGAAGCCCGGCGCGATCCTGATCAACACCGGCCGTGGGCCGACGGTGGACAACCTGGCGCTGTACCGGGCGCTGACCACGGGTCGCCTGGCCGGTGCCGGTCTCGACGATCCGGAGGAGGAGCCGGCCAAGCGTGCCGACTGGTCGCCGGAGGACAACCCGATCTTCTCGCTGCCGAACGTGCTGGTCACCCCGCACGCCGCCTACTACTCGGAGGAATCGATTCGTGCCGCGCGCGTGATCGCCGCGACGCAGGTGGCCAAGGTCCTCACCGGACAGACGCCCGATCACCCGGTCAACGCCGACGCGCTGGCCCGGCCCACCCATCACTAGACGGAAAACCGCATGCTCAAGACATTCAACGAATTCGAACGCAAGCCGGACCTGCTCGCCCGGTTCGACGAGGTGGTGCAATGCCTGTCGGCCACCGCGGTGTTCGCCGATGTGCAATACCGGACCGGCGTCATGGACAGCGGCATCAAGCCGGCCTTTCGTGCCAAGATAACCGGGCAGGCGCTGACCGTGCAGCTGTCCCGCGGCGATCTGGTCGACCCCCTGAAGGCGCTGGAGATGGGGCAGGATGGCGATGTCATCGTCGTCGATGCCGGTGGCGACCCCAACACGTCGGTCTGCGGTGGACTGATGGGGGGGCTGGCTCGCAATCGCGGCATCCGCGGCATGATCGTGGACGGCGCCGGTCGCGATACCGATGAACTGGAGGACATCGATTGGCCGATCTGGACGCGTGCGATCACCCCGCGCGGTACCCACACGATGTTCTCGGAACGCAAGGAGGAGCTCTCCATCAACGTGCCGATCCAGTGCGGCGGTGTCCTGGTGAATCCTGGCGACTTCATCGTGGCCGACCTGATGGGCGTCACGGTCATTCCACTGGACAAGGCCGAGGAGATCGTCGCCCTCGCCGGCGAACAGGCCGAGCGCGAGCAGCGGACCCGCGAGTGGGTCGAGCAGGGCAAGACGATCGAGGATCTGCTGAATGAATTCGGGCGCATCTGAACCGGCGCACGAACCGGCCCTGATCGGCATCGACTGGGGCACCTCGTCCCTGCGCGCCTACCTGCTGGGCCGGCGGGGTGACGTGCTCGACCGGATCGTCTCGTCCGAGGGCATCCTGCAGGTAGGCCGGGACGGGTTCGAGGCGGTGTTCGATGCGCTGGTGCGCCGGGGGCTCTCGGCGTTCAGCCGCACGACACACGCCTGGCGAGAGTCGCTCGCGACGCTTGCGGACCGGCGTCCCGGCTGATCGTCGCACGAGCGAACGCGCCCCGAACGGCGGTTCGCGCCGGTCGTCGGTCAGCCCGCGACCGAGGCCGTCGTCGCCTGTGCCGCTACGGCAGGCGGCGCGACCGATGGCGCCTGCGCCGAGAAGGAGGCGTGACGCGGCGTGTCCAGACGCCGCAGGCCGAGCGGTGCATCGGGATCGATCTGCAGGTCGGTCACGTAGTCCGCCGATCGATTGCGCCGGGGGAACGGGCGCACCTTGTTGATCACGCGGAACGTGAAGCGCTTCAGCGACGGCACCACGCCCTTCTCGTCCATGCTGCGAGACTTCACCCCCAGCCCGCGCAGAAGAAAGCGGTTGGCGAGCTGCACGTACTGACGACGATAGATGTTCGGTGTGTAGTAGCTCGTCGCCAGCGAGACGTTCATGTCCTCGTTGACGATGCGGTGCGGACCGTTGTGCGGCCACGACGCGATGTCACCGGGACTGAGCAGGAACTCCTCGGCTTCCTGATCGAAGGCCGGATCGTAGGGCAGGTTCTCGTCGACCTCGCCGGCGTAGATGTCCTCGAGGTAGGACTGCGGCACGAACCTCGTGTCCATCGCGGGGTAGATCCAGACGCGCTTGCGGCCTCGGAGGTGCCACAGCATGTTCGGCTCCGCATCGAGGTGGTAGTAGACCTGGGCGCCGGGCGAACTGATCAGCAACGTGCTGAAGTTCGGACGCGGCCCGCCGAGGTGCGGGCAGTGCTCGTCGAGATGGGCGTACATGCCCGCGATGAGCGCGGCGTATTCCTCGTCGTGCAGCTCGATCTGCGTCACGTTCAGCCACAGTCGCCCGTTCTCGACGGCACGCCACAGCGCCTCGCCGCTGGTCGCCGGGTCGATGTCGACCGCGCTCCAGTCCTCGCGACGCGTCGGGTCCTCGCCCATCGTGAACGCCTGCAGGCGTCGGCGCGGATAACGATCGAGCAGCGCTACGATGCGCTCGGGATCGAACATCTCGCGCTCGTGGTAGCCGTGGCGTCCCACCTGCGGTACGAGCCCGAACGAGGCATACTCGTTGTCGTCCCAGTCCATTGGCGCCGTTTGAACGGACATCCGCGTTCTCCCCTTCTCATCAATTCCCACGGCAGTATAAATCGGCCGGAGGCACAGCGAATTCCATGCCCGCGAGAAGTCCGGCGTCCGAAAGCGCGTCTGCGACATCCCGGATCGTTCACGGTTCCGAAGACGGGTCCGCGCGGCCGAGCCTGCGCGTCGCTGTTCTGCTGTCCGGCCCGGCGCCCGAGGCTTGGGTCGTCGATCTGATCGAGCGCCTCGCGGGACATCCGCATCTGGCGCTGCAGCTGGGGATGATAGCGGCTGTCGGTGGCGGTGATTCAATCGCGGTAACAGGACCGTCGACCGATCGTCGCGCCCGCGCACTGCTGCGTTCGTCGCTGGTGGACCGTCCGCGCTTCGATCCGCACGCCCGCCGGCCCACGCCACTGCCCGCGTCGCTCGACGCCGTCCCGGTCGTCCGGGTCGAGGCGCTCGAACCCGACACGGTCGACGTCCTGCTCGATGTCGGCGCGCGCGATCCGGCTTTAGAGCGGCGGCTCGCCCCGGGCACGCCGCTGTGGTCGGCTCGCGTGGCGACCCTGGAGCAGCGCGTCGAGCGGGCGCTGCTCGACCGGGCGTCGCTGTTCCAGCTGTGCCTGTGGCGTCGGGACGCGACGCGCCCGACGGATCCATGGCGCCGCTTCGCCGCGCACGCCCTGCCGCGGCAGAGCTATTCGATCACCGACCTCTCGGGAGCTGCCTTTCGCGCACTGCCCGCCGTGCTGGTCTCGCGACTGAACTGGCTGGCCGCCGGCCACGACCCGCAGGCCGTGGAGACGGCGAGCCTGGCCTCCGACGATACGGAGGCTCGCGACGCTCGGCTCGACGCGGCGGAGGGCGAAGCGCGCAGCGGCGAGCTGCGTGCCGCGCTCCGTCTGGTCGCACGCCAGAGCGTGTCGCGCGTCCGCGGACGCTTCCACGACGAGGCCTGGCAGCTGGCCGCGACCGGACAACGTTCGCCGACCGACACGGCGGTCGCACCCTCCGCGCCCGGGCTTCTCGCGCAAGTCGAGAGCACGCCCCTCGACGACTGGCGCGCGATCGAACCCCCGACGGATCGTATCTGGGCCGACCCGCACCTGTGCCGTCGCGATGGCGAGACTCACCTGTTCTTCGAGGAACTGATGCACGGCGAGCCGCATGCCCATGTCTGCACCGCCCGGATCGACGACCACGGCGCGCTGATCGAGACGCCGCGCCTGGCGCTGAAGGAGCCCTTCCATCTCTCCTACCCTTGTGTGTTCGAGCACGCGGGGGAGCACTGGATGCTGCCCGAGACCGCCGCGCGCCGTGCGGTGAGCCTGTACCGCGCGACGCGCTTCCCGGACCGCTGGGAACTCGCGCTCGACATCCTCACGGACGTCGATCTCGCGGACAGCACCCTGCATCGCCATGACGGACGCTGGTGGCTCTTCACGAACCGCTTCACCCATCGCGTCGTCGACGAGCGAGACGAACTCCTGATCTACTTCGCCGACGCGCTGGAAGGACCGTGGACCCCGCACGCGCTGAACCCGGTCGTCACCGGTGTCGACCGCGCCCGCATGGCGGGCCCGCTGTTCGAGGACGGCGGCCATCGCTACCGCCCGAACCAGTACGGTGCGGTGCGCTACGGTCACGGAATCAACCTCGCCCGCATCGACGAGCTGACTCCTGCGCTGTATCGCGAGACGCCCGTGCACCGGCTGCTGCCCGGACCGGCGTCTCGATGGCTCGGCTGTCACTCGCTGGCGAGCGCAGGCGGGCTCGGCGTGATCGATCGCGTCGGCCGGCGGCGCCGCGCCGGGTGAGATAACATCGGCGGCACTGCCGCGTCGCGCCCGCCTACTGGAGAATGCCCGCATGAACCGACAACGCCACCCCGCGCACGGCCGCCGACGCTTCCTGATGGGCGCGGCGGCCGCCGGCATCAGTCTCAAGCTGCCCGCGGGCGCCTTCGCCGCCGACGGCGAGGTGAACTTCTACAACTGGGACACCTACATCGGCGAGACCACGCTCGAGGAGTTCGAGGCGGCGACCGGCATCGAGGTGCAGTACGACCTGTTCGCGGACAACGCCGAACTGTTCGCCAAGCTCCGCGGTGGCAACCCGGGCTACGACGTGATCGTGCCGAGCAACGACTACGTCGAGCAGATGCGCATGGCCGATCTGCTACTGCCGCTCGATCACGCGAAGATCCCGAACATCGAGAACGTCGACCCGCTGTTCATGGACCCGGCCTTCGATCCGGGTCGCACGTTCTCCCTGCCCTACATGTGGGGCACGATCGGCATCGGCTACCGGAAGTCCGCCGTGGATGCCGCGCCCGACTCCTGGTCGGACCTGCTCGCATCCGATCGATACGCCGGGCGCATCCTATGTCCTGCGCCGTCAGCCGTTTGGCAAGTTGCTACCGTCGGCCCATGCGGTTGACCGTGAATACAAGGCCATGACGGGTCTCCACCCCACCGGCTTCCCTGTGCCGCAGACCTTTGGTCTGTGCGAGGATCCCGAAGTGCTGGGCTCGAAGTTCTTCGTGATGAGCATGGCCGATGGACGGAGCCTTTGGAATGGCGCTCTGCCCGACAACACGCCGGACGAGCGGCGCGAAATCTACAACGCTATGATAGACACGATGGCCGACCTTCATCTGAAGGAACCGGCCAAGATCGGCCTTGGCGATTTCGGCAAGAGTCAGGATTATTGCGCGCGCCAGATCAGTCGCTGGAGCAAGCAATACAAGCTGTCCGAGACAGAGACGATCCCCGAGATGGATCGCCTAATCGAGTGGCTGCCCGAGACGATCCCCGCACAGCATGCCAGCGGCATCGTTCACGGCGATTATCGTCTCGACAATATGATATTCCACAAGACCGAGAACCGCGTCATCGCCGTGCTAGATTGGGAGCTGTCGACGCTGGGCGATCCCATTGCCGATTTCAGTTATCTGATGCTGAATTGGTATAACGACGCGGACGGGCGCGCGGGTCTTAAAGGGCTCGACCTGCCCGCGCTCGGCATTCCGTCCGTCGAAGATGCCGTTTCCCGCTATGTCGAGCGCACAGGCTATCCCGTGCCGCCGATGGAGTGGTATTTCGCCTACAATCTCTTCCGCCTTGCCGGCATCATGCAGGGTATCAAGAAGCGGGTGATCGACGGCACGGCAAGCTCGTCCCATGCCAAGAACATGAGCGACCGCGTCACTCCGCTGGTGCAGAATGCCTATGCATTCGCCAAGCAGGCCGGACTGGACTGAGCGGACGTTGGGGCTGCGCTAGAACTGCCTGTTCCAGCGCAGCACCATCCCTGCGTCATCGGGCGCTTGGGCATAATGTCCGGGCTGCGACCGCAGGAATACGCTGCTGCTGAATGCACCGCCGGCAATGCTGCCGCGCCATGTCAATTCGCCCATCACTTCGCGGCCCTCGGGCGCTAGCGACAACTGGTTCGTGCCGAAGATCGCACTCTCGCTGGCATAGTCGTACCCCGTGGG
>ENA-ORXM01004277-ORXM01004277.1-marine-metagenome-genome-assembly--contig:-NODE-4277-length-12773-cov-2.918636_pt1 | contig 12773 bp, 6 predicted proteins | sample MGYA00237867_ERZ511480 | MGnify/ENA primary metagenome ERZ511480 (study PRJEB26309, sample SAMN06266103) | marine metagenome | isolation source: Algal blade | place: United Kingdom:Sidmouth, United... | reverse complement strand
ATTTTGACCTTACTGCTCATAGTATGCACAAATGTTTATTCACAACAAGGCAATATGACCGAGCAGTTATTTGAGACCTATGAAAAGTACAAAGATACTGATTTAGACAAGCGGAGGATCAAGCATCACCAGTTGCAACCCTTATTGGCAACGTATCGTGCCAATCCAAAATTTACCGTAAAAGTTGTCGGAAAATCAATTGAAGGACGTGATTTATCTTTAGTATCTATAGGGCGAGGAAAGACCAATGTTTTTCTATGGTCACAAATGCATGGTGACGAGCCAACAGCTACGCAAAGCATATTTGATATTTTTAATTTTTTAGCTAGTAACGATTTTAAGACGGAGAAAAAAGAAATATTAGACAACCTGACCCTCCATTTTTTACCTATGTTAAATCCTGATGGGGCAGAACGCTTTCAAAGAAGGAATGTCTTAGGCGTCGATATCAATCGTGATGCCGTGCGCTTACAGTCGCCTGAGAGCCAAACCTTAAAGCGGGTTCGTGATAGTTTAAACGCAGATTTCGGATTCAATCTTCATGATCAAAGCACCTACTATAATGCGGAACGTACCGACAAACCAGCTACTATTTCGTATTTAGCACCTGCGTATAATTATGAAAAGGAGACTAATGAAGTACGTGGCAACGCCATGAAGGTTATTGTATTTATGAATGACATTATTCAAAAGTATGCTCCTGGGCAGGTAGGTCGGTATAATGATGATTTTGAACCACGTGCCTTTGGTGATAATATTCAAAAGTGGGGTACAAGTACCATTCTAATTGAATCTGGAGGATATGCTAATGATATTGAAAAACAAGAAATTCGAAAATTAAATTATGTTTCAATTCTTTCAGCAATTTATACTATTGCTAGGGAAAACTATAAGGATATTTCATTGGAGGAGTATGAAAAGATTCCAAAAAATGATCGTAAGTTATTTGATTTGAAAATCACCAATGCTACCTATGAAATTAATGGAAAGCCATACATTTTAGATATCGGTATGAATCGCCTAGAAGTTCCTGTAGAAAATAGTACTGATTTTTGGTATAGTAGCAGAATTATAGATCAAGGAGATTTATCCACTTATTATGGTTATGAAACCTTTGATGCATCGGGTTATACAATTAAAGCCGGAAAAGTCTATCCCGAAATGATAAAATCAATTGAAGAGGTTGATCACTCTATTGAGGATATGTTGTACTTTTTACGTCGTGGCTATACCCACGTTCGTATGGAGCATATTTCAGCTGATGTATTAAGCTCACCCTTCCCATTTCATATGATAAGCAAGAACTATCAATTACCTGAACTACAGCTTGAAGTAGGAATAAATCCAACCTTCTTATTAGAAAAAGATGGGATATTGCGGTACGCTGTAATTAATGGTTTTTTTATTGATTTATCAAGGGAGAAGAAGCCTACCAAATCGTATTTCACATTCAAAAACACTATGATTTATAGATGAAATTGAATATTATAGTCCAAACTGTAATTTCATAGTAATCGTTGCAGTCTTCATTTTTGAGGAAGTATTGAAGGTTCCACCCCAAGAAAGGTCTTCATTTGAATTTTGGGCTATAATCTGAAAAATACCCATTTTAGCGTATTTGAGGTTTCCAATTTTGGCGTTTGCATTTTGTGCTATCTGTTCCGCGCGTATGCGGGCATCACCTGTTGCAGCGGCGACCATTTCAATCTTTAATTCTGAAAGTTTTGTATAATAATACTGTGGGGCGTACGAAGAAAAGCCTATTCCGTCTTTTGCTAATTCTGTAATTGAACGTGAAATATCTTCTATTTTATCCACTTCCGGAGAAGCTATCTTAACGGTTTGACTTAGTATAAAGCCACGGAAAACTTGTTCTTTTAGATTTCCATTTTCAAAATAAGTATTTACAAAATCTTTACGAATATCTACTGCTGAAAATACTATTTGATCATCTTTCACCCCTTTCTTCAAAAGATACTTTTTGACAATATCTTTTTCAGTATTTAATAGGGTAGCAGCTTGTTCAAGGGTAAAACCTCTTTTTTCAAAATTACCAGACCAAATAACCAAATCTGATTTGAAATCTTTCTTACCTAGACCAGTGACATTAATTATGTTGTTTGATTCATGTCGATTTTTATAGGCATTAGTCACTACTACTACAGCGATCAATGCAGTAGCACATACGAATAGAATACTTAGGTGTTTCTTCAAAATATTGGTTTTAATGTTTTAAACAAAAAAGCCTCAATATAAATATTGAGGCTTTTTTACTAGAAGTTAAAGCTTGTGCTTACATAGTCTATATTATTTATCATAAAGACTATTAATGAAATTGCAGTTACTACAATTCCTGAGAATAAACTTATTATTGCGTATTTGTAAGTGGTTGGTAAAGTTCCTACTGCGCTTTCTTTAATAATGTTGTTAATCGTTTTCATACTATTTAATTTTAGTTGTTGTTTATTTACAAGGCTAAATTACTATGAAAACCAGGGATGAATATCACTATCAAAAGTGAAATTGACACCCCTGAAAACAGGGGTTAACGTCGTTTGTCGATAGAACCAAGTAGTTCAGCGTTGAATAAATATCAAATGGACTAATCCATAATTCGCAAAGGACTTCCAGGTATCCAATGTTTGTATTCATCACCGTAGTACAAGTAAACTGAGCTTGCTGGGGCAGTATACGTACCCGCCACTTCCGCTTTCAAATCTAAATTCACAATTTTTACTTCTTGCGGACCCATTTCTCGCCAATAGAAAACCAAATAGTTATCAAAAATTTCATAATAGGCCACTTTCTTTTCCTCTAAAATTTCTTTCAACTGCCACGGTTGAACGGAAGCCCCTGAAGGGATACCGATTATCGCAGTAGTCATAGGCAAGCCATGTTTTTTGGTGTTGGTAACTGCTACCTGCATACGTACAATATCTCCCACCTTGTAAGTCCCATCTAAAATTTCAGTTTTTAAAGCTACTTTACAATGGTCTGATGGGTCAGGTAAATTACTATGCCATTGAACATTCATATTATACGGAAAACTCACTTTTGGGTTACTAAATTTGATTGTTACCGTTTGCTTTCCTTCTGTAATATATTTTTGAAGGCTGTCTATACGAATCTTACCGGTTTCATCCATTCGTACATTTTCGTGCAATACCTTGCCATTCAAATGCAATTCTACGACGTCGCCGTCAGATAGTATTTTTTCCTTTTGAACTTTAGCATAAGAAATCAGCACTTTAAGGGCCATTGCTGTAGCCTGAGTTGAACCGAACCTACCATAATTTCTTTTACTCATCAAGTGCTCAATGCCTTCTTTTATTACTAGTTCATTGGACGCATAGTCTCGTAATAAGGCTAGCAATGTAAAAGCGGTAGTTTCAATATTTTTTGAAGAGCCAGACGAGCGCGTAATGGTATTCTTTACCGGAAGTTTTCCAAAGCCATGATTCTTAATGTTTAGTTTTATATACGACATCAAGTTTTCATAATCTGAAGTCTTTTTTAGATTATGACTTGAAAGAGCCGTTAAGGCTAACTTGTAAGTGTCTAAACTATCTAGCGCATCAAAATAAACTGCCCGATATTCTTTTTCTAGCTCTTTTTCCGAATAGGTTTCTGTTAGCGCATAAACGATGTAGGCGTTGTTAACATCCGCAGGTGCGCCTGAGAAACCATATTTGCCTCCGTTTTGTAAAAACCCTCCCTTACCATTTCTTCTGCTCAAAAGCCAGTCTACGGTTCTTTGAACCATTTTTTGATCTACACCATCGAATACATCAGCCATTTCATTGAACTGCATCAACCCATAAGCAGATAGTGCCTCATGCGGGGGCGTATTTCCGTACCATTCAAAACCATTTTCTTTGGTTTCATACGCTGCAAGCCTTCGATAACCATCAGCAATAAGTTTTTGAGCCCTTTTTTCTATTCGAGGTTTGTTTTTACCAGCTTCTCTCAAATATTTTAGAACCAAAACATTGGGGTAGGTTGTTGATGATACCTGTTCAAAACACCCTGAAGGTTGTCGCAATAAAGATTCCACACCATTCATAACATCACCTACAATGTCTGTGTATAATGTAAAATCAGCAGTTATTGAATTAGGAACTACATGATTGATATCGAATTCAAAGGATTGACTTTCCGTACCAGAGATGGACGTCTGAATTGGAAAATAGGGACTCAATATGGTAACTTCTTTGTGCATGACATCTTGATAGATATTTGATCGCACACTAGTTCGTATTTTTACATTAGCACCTTTCTTCATAGCTATAACACGAACATTCTTAAGTATAGAAGACTTAGCCGCAATGTTCAAAAGGGTATCAATAGGTGCTGCAAGTTTTAAATGCTTTGGCAGCTCTAACTTTAATGTTGAAAAAAGTGTTTCTTCAGAATCATTTATAATCGTTAGGGGTAAGGTAACTACATCACCAATGGTCATATAACTAGGAGATTTAAAATCGATATTTAGCATCTTTTTGGTGCGATAATCTTTCTCCTGTCGGCCTACAAGTCCGTTATAGCCAATTCCCTCTGCAGTAATTTTAAAAGATGTAATAGCATCTGAATTATAAAATTCGAAATTTGCTTCTCCGTTGTCGTTAGTCTGCACGACAGGATTCCAATAAATCATAGGTCTAAAGTCCGTTCGCTCCTCTGGTAAATTTTCCCCTTCATATACAGGAACGTAAAATTTTGCAGGGCTATCCATAGAATTACCTCTGAAATAATAAAAATCTTTAGAGGCGTAATTCTTATACTTTTTATTGTTCAGTTTCTTCTTTCCGTACTGGTAACTTCTGCCACTCTTTGTTGAAATCAATAACACTCCATTGCTGGCAGCAGATCCATATAGGGTAGTGGCTGCCAAATCTTTAAGTACAGAAACACTTTCAATTTGATCGGTATCAATATCAATTTGGCCATTGAACTGAACAGGAATACCATCAACAACAATCATGGGTTGATTAGTACCCGAAATAGAGGCGTTTCCGCGAATATTAATTTTTGTACCTGCCCCAGGCACTCCAGAAGTATTCGTAATTTGCACACCGGCTGCCCTTCCTTGCAATGCACTAACTATACTTTGCTCATTTAGGAGCTCATCTGCCGATACCGAAACTACGCTACCCGTCGCATTAGCCTTTCGTGTTACCCCATAACCAACTACGATTACTTCTTCTAGCTTAGAAGCATCTTCAGATAATGACAAACTGGCTTTAGCTTCTTTTTCAATAGGTTCTTGGTTTGGTTTTTTTACGCCGTAAAAATCTTTAGGGGTATCCGAATTTGGGATGCCTTTTTTACTTCCTCTACTACTAGAAAAACCGTTGTTTCTAGTTTTGCTTTGTATTACTAAACTTGTATTATCATTCGTATATGCGACTAGTGTGAACCTATTACTATCGGCTAATTTGAACGAGAATTCTCCTTTATCATTCGTTTCAAAATCTAGTACTCGGTCACTATTCGTATCAAACAATAGTAAATGTGCTTTTCTAGGGTTGCCTTGAGTATCAACTACAACACCATTTTGAACCGCAAGCTGTTCGGGCTGATATTTGGCATTCATAATCAAAATATTATTTTCTTGGGTGTAATCGCGCCAGCCATGCGTTAATAGCACATAATCAAGTGCTTTTTTTGCCTTTACCTCTTCAGCATCAAAATAGAAAAGAGGCTCATGAATTTTTCCCTTAAGTTCGGATGAAAGTAATAAATAGGATAAAATATGATCTTGCTTGTCATCAGCAAAAGAAAGAAGCTTGTTATCAGCAACAGCAATGGAAAGGTTCGAAGAAATAGCTGCACCTGATTCATCGCTAGTTTTTATGGTAACGGCAACTTTTTCCCGAGTATCAAAAGCTTCCTTGTCAACTTGAATATCTATAGAAAGCTGACGCTCACTATTTAGAAAAATAAGGCGTTCAGCCAAAATGTTACCCTTTTCGTCTAGAATAGAGAATTTTGTGATTCCCATGGGAAATTTGCTGGTATCAATAAGAAGTTCTTTTTCGCTTGATTTGATGTCTTGTTTTAAAAGAATTTTTAAGCTATTCGAAATTCTTAATTGTAAAGCTTCGGTTCTAGTTGAAAAAATAGACACCTTAGTAGCTTTGTTTACTTCATCTAATGAAAAACGAACTCCTTCGTTATGGACTTCTGGAAGTACTATCTGTTTTTTAGACACAAAAGGTGCTGTGATATTGGCAAAGTACTTTTTGCCAGCAATAGGCTCTAATTCGAACCCACCCATACCGTCATGAAAACTGACAAAATCTACTATATGATTTCCTTCCTCATCAACGATCTTACCAGAAACATCAGCGGGTTTTCCAAATTCATTGAGGGCTTTAAAAGCAATTGTATTGATACTTCCACTAATAAGCTTACCACTTTCAGGAAAAAACTGCAAGTCAATATTATCTAAAAGTACGGGCACACTTCTGGAAATAGATTCTGTTGATCCATTATATGGAATCAATAGATTTATAATCACATCAGTAGTTTCCAAATTATCAGGGAGAACGAATGATGGATTTAGTTTTCCTTCCGTATCTGTCTTTAGTTTTTTTGTTAGAAAACTTTTGCCCGCTATCATTACTGCCATACTGATTTCTTTGTGAGCTAGAGGTTCGTTTTTTAAATTTTGCACCTCAAAATTAGCGGTGACCTCAGAGGATTTTCCATACCCTTCTTTAGCAAAATCAAGCTTCATTAAAAGGTTTGGTTGTACTACTTTCTGAACTGTAATTTTTTTGGTGTAGAAATTTTCTTCGCCAAAATTACGCATCCAATTCGTATACATCTTTAGGGAGTAAATACCCCCAACCCAATCTTTATCTATATGAAAACTACCATAGGAATAACCATTACGAACAGGCAATCGCAACGTTTTTACAACCGATCCTTTAGGGGAAATTAAATCAGCATACAGCATCTCGCTCATCGCTGAAATGGTTTTTGATCTATTTACAACATATGCCTTAAACCAAATAGTTTCATCAGGAAAATACAACGATCGATCTGAATGTGCATATATCTTTTCAGTCAAGTCTAATTTAGGCGAATCACTAGTAAAGGAAACCATGAAGATGCCTAAAAGCATTAAGGTGGTTATTTTATAAAGAGTAGTTTTCATGGTGCTATATTTTAATATTAACTTTTACACCCACTTCACTTATAATTGGGTTATTAAAAAAATGGAGGCCCTGACTCGAAGTTTGATCAAACAGATTGCTGTAAGGCGAAGCGCCACGAAACTTAGCGGTAGTAAAAAGGTTATTACCATAAAAGCTAATTTTAAATTGACGAAAGAAGGAGTTATTGGCATTTTGGCTAAAATTGTAGGAGAGATCAATTGATTTGAAATTGAAATAGCTTCCATCAACCATTGCCTGTTCAGCTACACCTTCAAATCCGTAACGTTGATAGTTTTCAAAAACTAAATCTGATGTTTCACGTTCTACTGCTGATTGCTGCGAAGTACCTAAATAGTTTAGTACGTTTTGTGTTCCATTCCATATATCGCCTCCTTTTTGGTAATCAAGGACAAAATCAAGCTGCAATCCTTGCCATTGCAATGTGCTTGAAAAGCCTAGATTAAACTCGGGTATTGGATTACCTATTATTTGAAGTTCAGGATTAACAATCGGGAAACCTTCATTATCGGTAATGATTACATTTTGGGCATCTCTCGCATATGCAGTTCCAACTAAAACACCCGCTGGTTCTCCCTTTATTAAATTCTTCGAAATAGATGCGAACCCTGCGATAGGAATTCGATCATCAGCGGTTAGTATTTCTAAAACTTTAGTTTGATAGGTAGAAAAAACAATTCTTGGTATAAATTTGAAGCTGTCATAACCGTATACACCAACATCAAGTGTCCATTCAACTCCTGAATTTTTAATAGTGGCTGAATTTTGAAGTTGATACTGATTGTTCTCCCAAATAGGAAAAACACTTCCTTTGGTGGTATTTGAAAAATAGGTCGTGTTCAAATTCCAACCTTCATGGAATATGCGCAAACCTAGGTCTAGACTTAATTCAAAACTTTTCTTTTCTTCAAGGTCTGCTTTATCAGAAACGAAAAGATCATTGTTTGCCGTATAACCCAGACTTTGACTAGGTGTCAATTGTAGACTGTTGTGGCTTTGGTTGTCATAAAATAGATTGAGGTAGTTCACATCATACCCAATGCTTGCCGAAAAATCAAGTGTTCTTAAAAAGTCTGAATCTAGTAGATTTCCGAATTTATATTTTAGTTGAATGGTGGGTAAGAACCATTTGCTGTTTTGTTTTGTCGAAGTAAAGGCATTATTAACTAGGGTGACATGTGCTTGGTTATATAAAAACCGAAAGTCTAAGCGGGTATACCATCTAAAAATAGCGCGACTAATATCACGATCTACATTGAAAGTATCTTGTGGGTTTAGGAATGAATTCTCGTCAAAACCAATTTGCTCTGTAAATCGATATTGCAAATTTTCATTGGAGTAGTTGCCAGAAGAAACAAAATCAAGATCAAAATTTGATAGGTAAGGGTTCCAATTAACTGCTAAATCAGCGTTGAAAAGCCCTTTTGCTATTGTTTTATCACTCCGATACCCATCTTCAAAGCCCACCGTATTTTTTAACAAACCAAATTGTTGGTCATTGGTACTTTGCGTATAGCTTAATTTACTAGAGAGGTATACTTCATCAGAGATCGTATATTTATTACGTAGGTTGGCCAACCAAACATCATTAATTAATTGGTTTCGATTACTATTCAATAACCACTTTGGGTTATTATAGTTTGAACTGCTAAAACTTCGTTGATTTCCATTTGTAAGAACGCTTCCTTGATTATTGCTGAAGGTCGCCGGTGTAGACAAAGCATTGAATAGTAGATTATTTTGGAATCCATTGATATTGGGCTGACTTTCTATTGACCTTATGTGTTTTAGCTGTGCTTCCCAATTCATAGCCCTGTAATTATTGCTATTGTTATAGCTAAGATCAAATTCATTAAGCTTGCTCCGTTCTTCACCATACATATCTTTCCCCGATTTATTTAAGTAATCGAATCCCCAAAAGTGCTTGGCCGTAGACACATTAAAAAAAAGATTGTTCGAAGTCTTAAATACGGTTTGAAAAGGGCTGTTAGTATATGATATGGCTGCAGCGCCATTTCCATTTCCTGCTTGTATGAGACGACCAAGAGCATCGTATAGATAATCGCTGCCGTCAAATTCTAAACTTGATATCGTTGGCCCGTAAGAAAATGGAATATTGGTATCAGGACCGAAATGGGTATTTAATCCATTGATGGGCAGACCTTGAGCGAAAGTCTTCTGTGTTTCTGGTAGATTCTTATTTTGGATAAAACGCATTCCTAGTAAGGAATAACCGCCTACTTCGAAAAACACATCTGGGTTAAAGTAGGACAACTTTACCTTGTTATCCTTTTTAGAAATTTCTTTAATTCGTTCTATATCTAAATAATTTCTCTTGTTGTACGTTTTTGGACTTTCCTCAATATTTGGAATTAAAAGAAAAGAAGGAAGGTTTTTACGAACTGCTTGTTGATAAGCCGTATCTAATATCGTCGCTACCGCTATTTTACGGAGAATAGTTGCCTCTGTATATTCACCAAATAGGGCTGCGGTAACTTGTACTTCACGATTTTGTGAACCGATATAACTGATTACCAGTATGTCTCCTACCTCACATTTGAGACGATAATTTCCATCAAAATCAGTTTGTGTACCAGTACTTGTTCCTTTGATAACTATACTAGCACCAGGTAAAGGCACCCCATCATTATCCGCAATTACTCCTGAAACAACGCCTATTTGTGCATGGGCAATAGTACTTATCAAAAATAGAAGGTATACGAATAGCTTATTTTTTAGAGATAGTGGTCGTTTCATAAAGCTGGTTGCTGAATTATAAAAACGAAACTATTCGTAAATAGTGTCTAAAAAAATGTGAATTGAGTGAATTGGTCTTTTTGGTGAGGGAACTAACCTTTAATTCCCTTTCTTTAAATTTTAGGACATTGAAGATTATCCATTTGAAAAAATCAAATTGATTTCATCAAAGTATTTTCCAGCAGATATTTGCTTGAAATAGTACTTTATAAGTTTGAAAGAAAATTAATGTAGTTTGACTAATACCCGAATTGAATATGGGCATTTGGTCCATTAATCACTAAAATGGCCAACATAGTCAATAAGGTAACCACAATAGTGGAAAACAAAAGTATTGCTGTAGCTTTGTACCAGTTTGGCATTCCGTTTAAGGAACTATTTTGAACAATTGTGTTGAATACATCCATGATTTCTTCATTTTTCGTTAAACATATTCCCAATAATATAGGATGCAGGTATTCAATTTAAACATGGGGCGTCAGCAAGAAAACAATTTTATGCTTAAATCCCCTAATGTTTAGTATTAATACTCGATAAAAAGTCAATAAATTGGGTTGTAATTTATAACGCGTAGCAATTACCCGATGAAAAGCTCATTTTTTTGGTAGTGCTTCTATCGCTCATATAAAATTTATAAATGCTAGGAAAATACCTAATAATACAGGTTGGTTTTTTACTGATTTTTAGCGCTTGTCAGCCGACAAGACAAGTTAAAGTTCATTCGCATAATGATTATGCACAACAGAATCCTTTTCAAAATGCCTACGATAATCAAATTGCATCAATTGAAATAGATATTTTTCTTAAAGATGGTATACTTTATGTTAGTCACGACAAGCATGAGATCGTAGCCGAAAATGATATAGAGTCAATGTATCTAAAACCATTGCAAAAAGAGCAGAATAAAAGTAGCTTGGTTATTCAAGAGTTGCAATTACTTATCGATTTCAAGTCTGATGCCCAAAATACCTTAAAGGAATTCATGAAGGTTTTGACTGGTTATACTGAACTACTTCAAAATAATAATATTTCATTTGTGATTTCAGGTAATAGGCCTCCGACACAGACGTATCCTGATTACCCAGATTATATAATGTTTGATTATCAAAGTTTGGAAGAAATACAAGACCCTAAAATATGGAAAAAGATAGCTTTAATTAGCCTTCCTTTTGCTAAATATTCAAAATGGTCCGGTAAAACCAAAATTTCAGATACGGGTTATAAAAACCTAAAAACCCTTGTGAAAAAAGCGCATAGGTACGGAAAACCTTTTCGTTTATGGGGCACACCCGATACCGAGTTGGTCTGGACTACATTGGCTGAATTGGGTGTTGATTATATTAATACAGATATGCCTACGGTCTGTGCGCTCTTCCTTAAAAATCAAAAATAAGTAACCTATTCGCAACCCCCTTCAAATCCGGTCGCGTTAAATTTAGTTTGCACAGCGCCTTGTCTACTGCCATCTGTTAACTGAATGGCTAGATTATTTTCACCACTCCCATCCCTTTTTGGGCTACAATATTCAAAAAGATAAAAACTATTGGCTTGCTCAGAAACACGTTGCGAAATATCGTTAAATGTAGTTTCAAGTTCCTCTTTATTTCCAGCAAAAACGCTAAAAGTTTTACCCAAATCGGTAAGCACCTGCGTGTCTATCTCACTTCCTAATCCAATAGTAAAATAGGCGATATTCGGATCCGCTTCATCTACTTTCTTTTGAGCAGCTTCTTGCGTAAATCGAGAAGCTTGATCTGTTCCGTCTGTAAAAATAACAACAGACGCTGCACCAATTTTGCCACCTTCCGTACTTGATTTCAGTAAATTAGCTGCAATATCTGTAGATTTAATTACTGCTCCGTATAAATCCGTAGATGGGTCATTACTAATTTCTGTGGTAATATCGTCAATTGCTGTTTTAAGTTCATCTCGTGAAGAAGTAAGGTCATTGAGCAAATGCAATTCATTTTCACCATCAAACCAGTAAATAGCCATTTGTATTGATTCTATAGCTGTTGCCGGCATTACGTTATCAACAAAACTAGAACTTGCCGTTTTTAACTCTTCTAAACTACTGCTCAATACACTATTACTTAAATCTAAAACTAAAATGGTATTGGTAGCAAAAATTTGAGAATTCGAAGAAATTCGCGCTAGAGATTCAGAAGTAGATATGGTATTGAAACAATCATCATTTCTACCTTGCTCATAAATTGTAAATTGATCAGCACTTAAACCAGCTACTGGATTACCATCGGTATCTGAAACTTTAAATAGAATAGATACTTTACCAGGAAGGGTAGTATATTGCTCTTGAATAGATAATACCAAATCGCTTTCAGGAAAACCGAGACAATCGTCAACCGGTATGCCTTTTCCAAGGGTGTCTCCAGTATTTAGTCTAAAAGTGACATCGTCATCCGCATTTCCGCACGATACTGCTAAACTAATGGTAAATAGTAAGATAAATAACTGGGTGAAAGCTTTCATTTTCTATATTTTGGGTTCAACCAACAGAACGTACAAATTTCACTTTAAGTATAGAATGCTTTTAAAAAGAGTGTTAAAGAATGTTAAGGTATTTTTGTAGTTTCCCACCTTGATTACTAAACGAGTTCAAATTCATGAATAAAATAATTTGTTTTTCGCTTTTAGGCTTCTTTTGTTTGCAGATTTTGCAGGCACAAAAGAAGAATAGCGATTTTCGTTTACACATTCAAAAGGCGACTTCAACAATTATAATTGATGGGGTAGGCGATGATGCTGCTTGGCAAGACACCCAAGTGGCTAAAGATTTTCGAATGGTACTGCCCATGGATGTTGACCCAGCCAACGAAA
>ENA-ORXM01004276-ORXM01004276.1-marine-metagenome-genome-assembly--contig:-NODE-4276-length-12773-cov-4.089792_pt1 | contig 12773 bp, 13 predicted proteins | sample MGYA00237867_ERZ511480 | MGnify/ENA primary metagenome ERZ511480 (study PRJEB26309, sample SAMN06266103) | marine metagenome | isolation source: Algal blade | place: United Kingdom:Sidmouth, United... | reverse complement strand
CGCAGTTAGCACTGCCTGTAGCTGGGTCCTCAATGGTTCCTGCTAGGGGTGCAAACATGCGCGCGCGAATATCAAAGTCATCCTGGCTGTGAATATAGGTAAAAAGTGAAGGTCTTATGCCTTCCTCGAGTTCAGCAAGTACTGTTGTATTTACCTTTATCCGCTCTAAAGCAGAACGGTCTTTAAGTTCGGTAAAGATAAAAGGCAAGCCAACAGAAGCAACTTGAGGTCGGTGTGTTTGGGTAACGATGTCGTCAAGCTCTAAAGAGAGAATAGCTGCCATATGTTCGGGGGTAACGGTTTTGCCAATTGACAGGACTTCAGGTGCTTTCAGCTCACACCAGATGGGTTTACCCATTTCTTTATGAACCGTAATAGCTACAAGCCCTGCTTTTTCTTCAGAGGTCACTTGAGCAGATTCATTGAAATCTCCTAAGCGACCAATGCTTGCAAAGGTAAAAGCTGTACCGATATTAGGATGGCCCGCAAAAGGCATTTCACTGGTTCGGTTAAAAATACGAACCTTATTTGTATAACCCTGCTCTGGCGGTAAAATAAAGGTTGTTTCTGAATAATTAAATTCACGGGCAATAAGTTGCATTTGCTCGGTTGTGAGACCTTCTGCGTCAAGAACAACAGCTAATGGATTGCCGCCAAAGCGGGTATCTGTAAAGACATCGCAGGTGTAAAACTTATATTTCATGACAAATGATAACTTCTAAGCACTGTAACTCTCGTTATGCCTTAACGGTGGTATTGGGCAGCTCGAGCCTGGGAACTTCACTCTCAGGAAACTGCGCTTTGAGCAGGTTCAAAAATACCCTCACCGCAGGAATTTTGAGACTGCTTGGTAAGAGGGCAATATAGATAGGGCGCTCGAGTAGCTGGTCTAAGGGAATGGCCTTAACATTTTCAGGTAGCGCGTCAATCGCAAATTCGGGTAATAAACCGATTCCTAAACCTTCAGAAACAAGGCGCAAAATGGTCGAGTCTTCTTTTACATCGTAAGCGGGCTGCACAAACATGCCGAGACTTTCCGCGTAACGCCTGACGTAGAGACTGCACGAGGTGTTGTTACAAAAAATGAGGGGGCGCTCAGCCAGGTCAGACCAGGGAAAAACGTCACGCTCATCCTCTTTGAGAACGAGGACCTTGTAGGGGTCGTCAATGAGTTTCCAGGCAATTAGGTCATCTTCTTTTTCATCTAAAACATCGATAAACGCAATATCTGCCAGATGGTCGCGGACAAGCCTGCGTTTAGAACGCCCCCGCTCGAGTTCGTTATCTAGTTCGATGAGTTCTACGCCCAACTCAGGATGTTGTTCTTTCAAGCGGACGATGAGCTTGGGAATGATTTTGCCCGCAGCGCTGCGGAATGTTGCTACACGCAGCTTGCCGTGAATGCTGCCCTGCTCGAGAGTGGATTCCTGCCGAATTGCGTCTGTGAGCTGCAAAATACCTCTGGTATGAGCTGCCACTTTACAGCCCAAGTCGGTGGGCTCCGCGCCGAAGCGCCCCCTTCTTAAGAGCTTGCCGCCCAGTTCAGCCTCGAGTTCCGCGACAGCGTAACTAACTGTTGACTGCGAGCTGCCCAAGTCGAGGGCGGCCTCAGAAAAACTGCCCCGTTCTAAGGTTGCCAGAAACATTTTGAGCTGCTGAAGCTTCATGACATTAGTCTAAACCTTTAGTCTAATGAGTGCTATCGAGAGCTTCGATACATCACCCAACATCCATCGCCCCAGGCTTTTGATTTCGGGGTGCTGGGCGCTCTACGCTAAGACGTAAGAAAAAGGAGGCCGATTATGAACGCACATACCCTCTCGACCCGCCCCGCTCCCAAACAACAGCGCTCCGTTGAACACACCCTTATTTTCGCCCTCGCATTAATGCTCCTTAGCTCAGCCCTCTGGCAAGGAAGAAATACGTTCTCAACCCCTGTTGTTGCACCTTATAAGGCGTCAGTCATAGACCTGACGATGTCGGGGGCAATAAATACACGCCTTACCAACACAAGTTGGGACAGCGTCGAAGCTACGTTTGCAGCGGACGGCTTCAATCTGGTGTTTGCCGATGCGCCTGTACCCTTTGCTCTAAATTTTGAGGCGATAGCAAACGCTGAAGTAAGCCTATTTGATTTGAGCAGCGGCACCTACCCACTGACTGTGACTTTGCTGGATGAAGGCGCGGAATACCACACTTTTACCGCTACCGAAGGCACTGTCCAGGACGTTGAGGGCGAGCTTACAATAACGGCGTTCCTCAGCGACAATACAGGGCAACAACTTTTCTTAAATGCTCGCTTAGTTTCAGATGAGGTTCAAACGTGTAGTGAATCGTACCGATTTTGCTTCAGGTCTTAAGGTGCAGGGAGACGTCCACTCTGCTCGGTAAGAGTGCCAGGTGTTCAAAGCAGGCTCGAGTGCTCGAGCCTGCTTCTCTGTGCTGACCAGTTGACGCTTGTGACCTAGCTGAAAGGCCGAGTGCTGAAGCGCTGAGCAAGTCCTTCAACAAGCAAATGTCAGCTTCCCTGGCTTAAACTGAGTGCTATGCCAGTAGAAAAAGAAGTTTCCCAGTCGTCCCCAAGAATTGCACTAGACGTCGGCCTTTTGGTAAAGGATATAGAGAGGTCATTAGGCTTTTACCGTGACCTTATCGGCTTGAGCGTGGTGGGTGAAGTCACGACTTCACTTATTGGTAAAGGTCGGATGGTGCAGCTTAGTTACGGCGAATCATTAATTAAATTAGTGCAACTCGAGAGCCCTCCCCAAGACACGAGTCCCAAAGGATTGTCAGCGGCTGTAGGCATTCGCTATATCACCTTATTGGTGGTGGATATCGAGGCTGTTTTTGAGCGGCTCGAGGGGGCCAATGTGCCTATTAGTATTCCTCTCACTCGAGTTGGCAATGGTGCAATCATTGCGATGGTTGAAGACCCTGACGGTAATACGGTTGAGTTTGTGCAAGAAAGCTCATGATTCAAATGGGGAAGTTCAGATGTTAAGGTCCATTCGCAATTTGGATTATGTTGTCTTACTTTGTCGTGATCTCGGTTTGATGAAAAACTTTTACCACCATATTATGGAATTTCCGATTTATCTTGAAACAGAGTCGTGGGTAGAAATGCGCGTAGGTTCCGTTTTACTTACGCTTTCTAAGAGGGAAGGGCGTCCTTTTGTCGGACCACCACTGTCCGAAGATTTTGCTGCTGTTCAGCTAGCTTTCCGTGTCACACCTCAGGAGGTCCAAAGCTGTTATGAGGAGTTGAAAGAAAAAGGTGTTGAAATTGTTCAAGCGCCTCAAATAATCGATAAGCGAGCTTGGAAATATTGGAAGCATCAGACCTTGTTTTTCAAAGACCCCGAAGGGAACTTGCTCGAGATTTATGCCGACATTGATATTCCAGAGGAGGCCTAAGGTGTTATGGTACGCTTCAAATCGCTATTATCGAGAGTTCGCCATCCTTAGAAACTACTATACGAAGACCCTCCACCTTTTGAAGGATTGATCGAGACACGAGTTCTGCTAAATTTTACATTTATGAACTTATTCTATAGTCACAGAAGGGCTCGAAAATGACAAGCCTTGTCGTTGGTGCAACGGGTGCAACAGGTCGGCTGCTTGTGGCGCACCTACTCGAGCGTGGGCAGAGCGTTAGAGCCATCGTCCGCTCGCCCGAAAAACTACCTGAAGCCGTCAGAGGTCACGCTAACTTGTCTTTGACTCAGGCCAGTTTGCTGGACCTTAGCGACGACAACTTAGCCGAACAGGTTAGCGGTTGCCAGGCCGTTGCCTCGTGCTTAGGTCACAACCTGAGCTTTAAAGGCATGTACGGTCAGCCGCGTAAGCTTGTCACCGAAGCCACCCGCCGCTTGACGGACGCCATCAGACGAAATAAGTCTGACAAACCGATTAAGTACGTTCTTATGAATACCGCAGGTAACAGTAACCGTGACCTGAATGAGCCTATTTCTTCAGGGGAGAAAGTGGTTGTCGGGCTTCTCCGAGTTCTACTACCGCCGCATACAGATAATGAGGCGGCGGCTGACTACTTACGAACCCAAATCGGTCAAAATGATGAGGCGGTTGAGTGGGTCGTGGTTCGTCCCGACAACCTGCTCAACGAGACAAGCGTGACCGACTATGAATTGCACGCCTCACCTATACGCAGCGCCATTTTCGACCCAGGTAAAACAAGCCGGATAAACGTTGCGCACTTTATGGCCCAACTGACCGCTGATGAAGAGCTTTGGAAAAAATGGAAAGGGCAGATGCCTGTTATTTATAACTCGGTTGCATCATAGCGTCGTCTCGAGCCTTAAATCTGAGCCTTAAAAGGGTGGCCCCTCAATAACGACTTTTCCCTCGGGCCAAGGTGCATTTTTAAGCGCTTTGACGAGCACGTCATTGTCGGGTACGTCTGCATTCTTATAAGGAAAATAGACGTTATCGACGGGAAGGTAGCCACTCGAGCCGTAAATACCTCGTTCGCCTAGCAAAATAGAAAATGCAGCAGTGGGGAAGTGGTCTTCTGCGTTTTTTAGCATCTCTCTGACTAAACCTCTACCTCTATAAGCGGGCGCAACGCAAACCTCGGCAACGCCAAGAAACGGTTCCTCTTTGCCCTCAACTTTAAAAACTTTTTCATGGATGGCGAGGTGGGCGGCAATCTCGCTATCATCGTAAACAAGCCAGCGGTGGGGCGGCATTTCAAAACAGTAACGCTTGTTCTTAAAAGACTCGCCAAAGCAAAGGCCTAACAGGGCGCGGAGTTTGCTGTCGAGCGCATCATCTACATCGCTGTCAGGTAAATAGTGAACGTTGCTAAGCATGGGTAGCCTCTCTCAGCGCTTGACGCTCGAGCCATTTCAAAGCCTCTCGTTTACTCAGGGGCTCGAGGGGTGTCGCTGACACGAACCCCCTAACCGCCAAGTCATCGCGTTTGGAAACTTCCCGCAAGGCCCAACCGATAGCCTTGTTGATAAAAAATTTTTTAGAGCCTAAGTTCTCGCCTATAAGTTTAAAGAGTAAGTTGGTATCTGTTTTGTCTTTATAAGAAAGCTGAAACAGCAGCGTGGTGCGGCGTAGCCATATATCGTCTGCGCTGCGCCACTTATTTATCCAGGGGTCACGCAATTCGGGGTAGCGCAGAATAAGCCCACCGACTAAGTGACTGGCAACCGCGTCAACCGTATCCCACCAGGATTTTGTGATGATGAGTTGTTCAAATAGGGCCATGCCTTCAGGTGGGAGTTTTTTTAAGGTACGCTCGAGTAAACCCAATGCAAGGTACTGATACTCCCGCTCGGGTAGCTGCCAGAGTTCTAGTGTGATGGTTTCAATATCTTTTACCGCAGGCAAACCCTGCTCTTTAAGAAATACTTTTAACAGGGCTTTTCGCTCTGGCGCTCTAATACCTAAAAAGTCGAACTTGTTCTTCATGTAAGCGCGCATAGCAATAGCCGCTCGCGCGTTGGCATGAGACTCAAGGGCGTTTTTTAGCCTGGCGACAAAAGGGTGATGGGTTTGCTGGGTCATACTAAACCTCACTGACACTGCTCTTCTTAAACTGCCTTTCCTAAACTGTCTTCTTACAATGCCGCTTGCCCTATAGTCTGTCAAAGCTAGCGCCTGCTACTGTCAGACTATACGATGATACATTGCCGTTAAACCAGCCATTAAATCAATCGCCCTTTGAACAACTGCCCCTAAGCTAATAGAGGAGATTCCAATGTCCGACCAAGCCCTTTATTATCAGTCACCCACGCCGCAGGGACGGCTTGCGGAAGGCCAGATTATTCTGCGAGATGGCTCTACGGCAGATCTGCGGCCCGTACAAGAGGGCGACCGAGCACTGTTAATAGATTTTCTGACGCGTATGTCTAAAGAGGGTCGTAACAGGCGTTTCTTTGGCGAGGTCTCGCCCGAGTCGGGGGCGGAACAGCTACTTAAAGGTGGCGACCCAACTGAGCGACTTTCACTTATTGTTTTGTCAGGAGGTGCGGATAGTGCAAGTGTTATCGCGCACGGCACCTATATACGCGACGAGCCTGACGCTGCCGCAGCCGAGGTCGCCTTTATTGTCGATGACAGCGCGCAGGGCAAAGGCTTGGGAACGCTGCTTTTAGAGCGCCTCGCCCTAGTCGCAGCTCGAGAAGGCATCGAACGTTTTTACGGCCCCACTGAGGCTACAAATCGTCAAATGCGTGAGCTATTTCGGGAGAGTGGCTTTCCTGTGAATGAGGCGCGCGACGGCAGTTATGTCGACGTAAGCTTCTCCATATTACCGAGTAAAGAAAGTATCGAGCGTTTTGAAATGCGCGAACGCATTGCCACGGTAGCGTCGTTGCGGCATTTTTTCAAACCGAAAAGCGTTGCCGTGGTCGGTGCGTCCAGAGACCCCGACGCCATTGGCTACCGAATTTTCAGCTACCTCATCAGCAACCGTTTTGAGGGGCCTGTCTATCCAGTAAACCCTAAAGCGGATGTGGTCGGCTCGGTGCCTGCTTATGCGTCACTCGAGGCCATCCCCGGCGACGTTGAACTGGCGGTCATTTCTGTGCCGCAAGCTGCGGTCATGAGCGTAGTGGATGCCTGTGGCAAAAAGGGCGTACGCTCACTCGTGATTATCAGTGCAGGCTTCGCTGAAACAGGGGAGGAGGGCCAAATGCGGCAGCGTGAACTCCTCGCCAAAGCCAGAGGTTACGGTATGCGCGTCGTTGGGCCAAACTGTTTAGGCCTGCTCAACACCGACCCTAACATTCGTTTAAACGCCAGTTTCTCGCCCGTTTTCCCACCACACGGACCTATTGCAATGGCGTCGCAAAGTGGGGCTTTGGGTCTGGCTGTGCTTGAGCTTGCCGAAGGGTTGGGACTAGGGCTCTCGAGCTTTGTAAGTTTGGGCAACACTGTCGATGTGTCGGGCAACGACCTCATTCAATACTGGGAGGACGACCCCGATACGAGCGTGATTTTGCTGTACTTAGAAGCCTTTGGCAACCCGCGCCGTTTTGCGCGGTTGGCGCGGCGCATCGGTAAGAAAAAACCGATCTTGGTTGTCAAAGCGGGCCGTTCGCAAGCGGGTAGCCGCGCGGCGAGTTCGCACACGGCGGCGCTGACTGCAAGCGACACCGCCACCGAAGCGTTGTTCCACCAGGCGGGTATTATTCGGGCCGATACGTTAGAAGAAATGTTCGACGTTGCCGCCCTGTTAGCAGGTCAACCCTTGCCCGAGGGCGACAGCGTCGGGGTCGTCACGAACGCTGGAGGTCCCGCTATCCTGGCAGTAGACGCCCTTGCCGCTGAAGGCTTGCAAACGCCGCCACCGCACGACGACACACGCTCAGCTATGGCGAAAATTCTGCCAAGCGCCGCCAGTCTGGCAAACCCTGTCGATATGATTGCCTCAGCAGGCGCTAAGGAGTACCGCGAGGTCGTCGAACAAATGCTACGCGACCCGACCTACGGGGCTGTGCTCGTCGTTTTTATTCCTGTCGGGCTTGCCCAAACCGAGGCGGTTGCTAGGGCCGTACAAGAGGCCGTGACCGCCGCTCGAGCCGCCTCTATTTCTAAACCTATACTCGCTTGTTTCATGGCAAAGCAAGGCGTCAACGAAGCCCTTTCACCCGAGGGTGAACACATTCCGTCTTACCGTTTCCCCGAAGCAGCGGCGAAGGCGCTGGGCCGTGTCGCCGAGTATGCACGCTGGCGTGACACCCCGCTCGGTGTTATTCCTGATTATGAGGGCCTCGAGATTGAACGTGCCAGAGACATCGTTAGGCGTAAAGCAGAGGCAGGGGGCGGCTGGTTACTCCCTAAAGAAATAGACGAAGTTCTAGAGGCCTTTGGCCTACCTGTTGCCCCGGGCAAAGTTGCTAAGACCTCTGACGAAGCGATCAAGCTTGCCGACGCTTACGGTTATCCGGTGGTGGTCAAACTAGCTTCCGACACCATTGTTCACAAGTCCGACTGGGACGGGGTCAAAGTCAACCTTAAAGATGCCGACGCGGTTCGGGCGGCTTGCGAAGGAATCAGTCAAAGAGTCGAAGAGGCTGACAGGTTAGATGACCTCGAGGGTTTTTTAGTTCAACCGATGATCGAAGGCGGCGTGGAACTGGTTGTGGGTATGACCGACGACCCTCTATTCGGTCCCCTGATGGTGTTTGGTTTGGGCGGTATTTACGTTGAAGTTTTGCGCGACGTCGTTTTTCGCATTACGCCGCTTACTGACCGAGATGTCGAAGAAATGGTGACGGGTATCAAAGGCTATAAACTCTTGCAAGGCTACCGCGGTATGCCCGAGGCGGATGTGCCTGCGGTGAAAGACTTGCTGCTCAGAGTCTCGAGACTGGTCGAAGAACTCCCTGAACTTGCCGAGCTAGATTTGAACCCTGTGAAAGCACTCGAGCCTGGAAAGGGTTGTGTGATATTGGACGCGCGGATTCGGGTGGAGAGCGGTAAATAGCCTGAGTGTTCAACCCATCGGAAGTGTTTTTGAAACCTCAACTCGAGAGTGGGTGCAAGCTAAGGTTAGTGATGTCTTCAAAGTCTTGAACATTGAATGTTATGAGTGTAATGTTATGTACCAGAGCCGTTGCTGCGATTATCGCATCGGGAACCAGAATGGGCTTATTGGAATGTTTACTCTGGTAGATGAGTTCCCCCGCCTTATCTGCGACGGACGCGCTCAACTCGAGATTCACGAAGCGAGAGAGAAGCTTTTGAGTATCGACTAGCTCATCAGGATGTGCGCCTGCTCTGACCTCGAGCCTTGTTACCGTTGAAATACAAAGGCGATTTGTCCTAGCTAAACCCCTGAGGATTTGCACGGTGCTTTTTTGTCCGCGTAAATGTCGTATGAGTAAGCCTGTATCGACCAAATACCGCAAGGGCTAGCCCCAACTTTGGCGAGACTGTTTCAACCAATTGTCAATACTGTTATCGTCTTTGAGTTCGGGATGCTTAGTGGATGACCACAATCCTGCTGTTTCTTCAAGAACGCTAACTTGCTCAATCATATCAAGTTGCTCTTTGATGGCTTCGCTTATAAAGAGGCTGCGTTTTCGACTAGGAACTGTTTCGTTCAAACGCTCGAGCAATCCCTTGGGTAGCGTAACAGTAACTTTCTGTTGTTCTGAAGCCATCTAACTAGACCTCCTATAAGACGGCTAGTTTAGCATGGATACTGGAAAGTGTGGGCACTCGAGCTGTGACTGTTTAGGTGGCTCGAGCCTGGCAAAGGCTGTGTAATTTTAGACGCGCGGATTCGGGTGGAGGCTAGTTAATCCAACTTCGAGTCAATCTGCTAGACTTTTTGTAAGACGGTTAGCTTATTTAAGCAGCCGTGGAATCAGGGGGTACGGCTTCGAGTAAGGCTCGCAGAGCTTTGCTTACTGATTCAGGCGTTTTGAACACCTTGGATAGATCTTCGTCGAGCACAACAACGGTACGCTCACCTGTGGCAAAACGGTTGGGCTTGGCTTTACTGTAGTCAAACTGATAATCCGGTAAAAGCTCATCTTTTTTAGAAGGCATTCTCTTCGTATTCCTTTCTCTCGTGACGAGTAGCTTCTCGAGCACTGATGATGCGAATCGCGTTTGAACGCTCCGTAAAACTCACAAGCAATAAACGGTTTGTTTGAGAATGACCGATGATAATTTCGCGCTTCTCATCGTCTGAATGTTCTTCATCATCAAAGATAACTGCGAGCGGATTAGTGAAAACTGTTTGGGCTTCTTCAAAGCTGACATAGTGTTTAGCTTGATTCGAGGCAGCCTTGGTGTCGTCCCACTCGAATTCCACTTAGTCATTATAACGCTTTGTAGCTATTTGCGAAGCTAGTAGAGGGAATGACCAAGCTCAGGGCACAGAATATCCGATATATACGGTTTAAACACGTTCCGACTACTTTTCAGGTTTGTAGCATAACGATTCTGTGTCCGTTGCAGCGCCTAGTTATGTTGTAACCAGAGGGTGCGTGACCAACCAGCGAAAATAAGTGAAAGAATAGGAGAATAAATGACAAGTGCTAGATAAGCTATTGTGATCAAAACGTCATGGAAAAATGCTTCTTGCGCTTCCTCTTTGAGTTCTTGAACATCACTATTCATTATGGGTTCTCTAATATAATGCCTGCCGAGCGCGTTAAACAAAGGAACAAGAATTAAACCACCAAAGAACCAAATGATAAGGGCTAAGAATAAGAATTCGGGAATAACCTCCCATAAGGGTGAAGCCAGGAAGAATAATGCTGGAATAGCCACAAAAAGGCGGAATGACCAGTGATACCACATGAACTTGCTATAGCTTTCGTTGGCAACTGGTTCGGTAGCATTCATATTCAAAACCAATAAAAATCAGACATCAGATTTTGCGACATAACTAGTAGTCATACGACAAATGACTGATGATCTTAATACATGGGTAGATTTACGACATTTGACCTTTAATATCCTCGTCAAAGTATTTTTGTGACATCCGAATAGTAAAATATTCATGGGACATATTTTACGCCACAAACGCTTTATAAGGTTGCCAAACGTTTCACTGCAATCACCCTCCACCACTCATCAAAGAATCGCCCAATCTAAGCCAGTGCCCGTTTTATCACCGCGCTACCGCATACGTACCCTCATAATTGAGTGAGTGAATACCGACTCCCTTTTTTAAATGTAGGTACACTGGCGACTTATGGATGGACTATGACTGAAGCAAGCCCCGACGTTAAAACGCATTCGACACCCTTAAAATCTGTCGAGGTCTGGCCTGGGCGGCCCTACCCCTTTGGGGCGCATTGGGACGGGCGGGGCGTGAACTTTGCGCTTTACTCTGAACATGCAACCTCGGTTGAGCTGTTGCTTTATGACGAGGATAAGGCCGAACCCAACTATTCCCTTTATTTGCCCGACAAAACGGGGCCTGTCTGGCACGGCTACTTGCCAGGGTTAACACCTGGACAGTTGTACGGCTACCGCGTTCACGGTGCCTTTGACCCTGAGCGGGGTCACCGTTTTAACCCGCGTAAAGTTGTGCTAGACCCTTACGCGAAAGAGATAGGGCGGCGCTCCCCGCGCTGGACGAGCAGTTTGTCGGGTCACAACGAAACTGCGGATGACCTGGTGGCTAACCTCGAGGACAGTGCAGACGTTGCCCCGTTGGCCCGCGTCATCTCGGATGACTTTAACTGGGATGATGACGCGCTACTCGACCTGCCCTGGCAGGAGACGTTCATCTACGAAACGCATGTCAAAGGTATCAGTATGCTTCATCCAGATGTTCCTGATAACTTACGCGGAACTTATATGGGCTTGGCATCTGAACCTGTCATCGCGCATTTAAAAGACTTGGGTGTTACGGCGGTGCAGCTTTTGCCCGTGCAGGCGTTTATTCAAGACAAGTTTTTAGTCGACCAGGGCCTAAGCAATTACTGGGGCTATAACACGGTGGCCTATTTTGCGCCTGAAGCGCGTTACGCCAAAAATCCTTTAACGGCTGTGGTCGAGTTCAAAACGATGGTCAAGACGCTGCATAGGGCTGGGCTCGAGGTTTTACTCGACGTTGTTTACAACCACACTGGTGAGGGCAATCATTTGGGTCCGACGCTCTCCTTTAGGGGTATCGACAACCGCGCTTATTACAAACTCCACCCTGAGAATGCGCGGTACTACATGGACTACACGGGCACGGGCAACACGCTTGACTTTGGTAATCCTTACGTTTTGCAACTCACCACGGACAGTTTGCGCTACTGGGTCGAAGAAATGCACGTGGACGGTTTCCGCTTTGACTTGGCCTCAGCCTTGGCGCGGGAAAAGCGTGATGTCGATATGGTTTCAGGCTTTTTCAAGATTATTCAGCAAGACCCCGTGCTGTCTCGAGTCAAGCTGATTGCCGAGCCCTGGGACGTGGGGCACGGCGGTTATCAAGTTGGCAACTTCCCCTGGCACTGGGGCGAGTGGAACGGCAAATACCGCGACACGGTGCGCAGTTTTTGGCGCGGTAATAGCTTTCAGGTTGCTGACTTTGCAACCAGGGTGGCAGGCAGCAGTGACCTCTATTCACCCGGCAGCCGTAAAACCTATGCTTCGATAAACTTTATCACCGCGCATGACGGTTTTACTCTGCAAGATTTAGTGAGCTATGAACGAAAGCACAACCACGCCAACGGCGAAAATAACCGCGATGGTCACAATGACAATTTGAGTATCAACTTTGGACATGAAGGTCCGACAGATGACCCCGCCATCCTCGTCAAGCGCGAGACCCTCAAACGGAGTATTGTCACGACCCTTTTGCTATCCCAAGGTATTCCGATGTTACACGGCGGCGACGAGCTTAGCCGCACGAAGCGGGGCAACAACAATACCTACTGTCAAGATAATGACTTCAACTGGTACGACTGGGATTTGGGCGAGCGGGAGGCGGCGTTCCTGGCGTTTTGTAAAGAGGTAATTGCCTTCAGAAAAGCGCATCCTATTTTTAGGCGGCGCAGCTTTTTAACAGGGCAGGCTGGCACCAATATTTGCAAAGACGTATCGTGGTGGCACCCGCAGGGTCGCGAAATGAGCCCTCGAGATTGGCACGACGGCAAGCTGCGTAGCCTTGGTATGCTGCTCTGCGGTTCGGCCTATTACGAACTGAACGACTACGGCGAAATATTAGGGGATGACACCTTTTTACTTCTTTTCCAGGGCAACAAAAAGGGCACGTTCATGATGCCGCCCCCACCCGATATACATCTGTGGGAGAGGGTGTTGACAACGCAGGTTGACGCGCC
>ENA-ORXM01004275-ORXM01004275.1-marine-metagenome-genome-assembly--contig:-NODE-4275-length-12779-cov-3.777988_pt1 | contig 12779 bp, 10 predicted proteins | sample MGYA00237867_ERZ511480 | MGnify/ENA primary metagenome ERZ511480 (study PRJEB26309, sample SAMN06266103) | marine metagenome | isolation source: Algal blade | place: United Kingdom:Sidmouth, United... | reverse complement strand
GACGACGAGCACCGCCAGCGCCAGGCTCGTGCGCGAGCCGCCCATCAACGCCGCCATGAGACCGAGCATGCGCTCGGCCGCGCGCGAACGCTCGAGCAGCACGCCCATCGCGACGAACAACGGGACCGCGATCAGCAGCGTGTTGCTCGAGAGCCCGTACACGCGCTGGGGGAAGGCTCCCAGGAGAGCGAGGTCGAACACGCCGACGACCGCTCCGGCGAGACTCGTCAGCAGCGGAACCCCGAGCAGCACCAACATCACCGGCACACCGCTCAGGATACCCGCCAGCAACCCCGCGAACAGCACGGCGACGAAGACATGTTCGAGCGTCACGACTCCGCCGACCCCTCGTCCGACGCTCCGAGCAGCGAGGCGACACCCTGCACGAGCATCAGCACGCAAGCGATCGGCAACACGCTCTTGACCAACCAGACGCCGCCGAGCCCACCGGTCTCACGCGACCCTTCACCGATCTCCCAGGCATAGCGCACCTCCGGCATCACCAGCCAGAGTGTCAGCGTGAACGCCGGGATCAGGAACAGGAGGGTGCCGAGGGCATCGACACGGCGGCGCAGAGCCGGGCTCTGCCGCTCGCGCAGCACGTCCACGCGCACGTGCCGATCATCGGCGAGCGCGACCGGTAGCCCGAGCGCCACGAGCGTCGCGAACAGGTAGGTGGCGAGGTCCTGCAACTCCAGAAAACCCATCCCGAGGCAGTAGCGCAGCAGCACGATGGCGAGCTCGGCACCGAGCAGCGACGCGACGAGGGCGAGACACAATGCTCTGACCTTACGATGCAACCAGGTCGCCGAGGCCGAGAACGCCGCTCGCGGCCGTGACGGAGTCGTACTATTCAACGGTGCACCTCGACAGTTCGGGAACACGTACCCCATCGAGCGTAGTCGAGCCGGCCGTAATCCGTATACTGGCTTCGGTGCCCACGTCCATCAGGAACGATGTCGTGATCTCGCCCCCCCGCCCGCGCCTGTCCGCTCGTCTTCCCGATCCGCTCGCGTTCGCTCGCATCGTGCTGCTGTGCTCAGCGGTCTCGGCCTTCGGCCTGATCGCCTCATCCTCGCACGCGCAGCCGAGCGATCCGGCGGACTCCACGGCGGACTCCACGGCCCCGGTCGTCGACGTGGAGGTGATCACCGGAACGATCGTCGACACCGTGCAGACGTTCGCGGTGCTAGCCACCGACGATCGCGCCATCGCCGGCGTCACGCTCTACCACCGGCGCGAGGGCGAGCAGGCGTTCACCGGCGTGCCGATGCGTCCCGTCGGCGCGGACGGACGCTACGGCATCTCCCTCCCCACCGACGCGACCGACCGGCGCACCATCGAGTACTACGTGCAGGCACTCGACGAGAGCGGCAACCGCACAGTCAGCGGCTTCGCCTTCGACCCGCTGCGGCGCGAGCTGCGATCCTCTCCGGCCGCTATCGCCGCACGCCCGCCGCTCGAGGAGAGTTCGTCCCCGGAGTCCTCCTCGAACCGCCCTCGCTGGTGGGCCGTGGTACTCGGTCTCGTGGCGGTCGGCGCGATCGTTTCCCTGACCGGCGACGAGGGGGGCGGCGGTGGGGACGATACCGGCACCACGGTACCGCTGACGATCGATCTACCAGAGCCCGTCATACGATGAATGTCCGCCCGGTCTGCCGCCGCGTCGTCCTCGCACCCCTTGCACCCCTCGCTCTCGCGCTGCTAGCGGCGGGCTGCGGCGGCGGCTCCGGAGGGGCCGGGGGGGCACCGGACCCCGCCTCGAGTGCCGACCTCGGGCTATCGCCGCCGGCGGCGCTACTGCAGTCTCGCGTCGTCGATCGGGATCGTCTCGAACCGCGCGTCGCGATCGTCGGTGGCTCGTCGATCCCGATGTCGTCAGATGGCGACGGGCGCTGGCGCGGCTCGATCGATGTCGAGCCGGGACGCGAGTACACGCTGCGCATCGCCTGGGTCGAGAGCGTCGTCGTGAACGGTCGTACCCGCGAGCTCGAGCTCGCCCGGCTCGAGGATACCGTCCCGGTCGGAACAGGGGGGGAGCTGTTCACCGTCGAGATCGACGACTACGACTTCGATCTCGACTTCGATCGGGACGGCGTGACCAACCTCGAGGAACGCGAGAACGCCACCGACCCCTTCGGCGACGCGGCGAGGCCGGCCGACGGAGTCTTCGTCCCCGTTCCGGTCATCGACGAACCCGCGCCACCCGTCGACCCGGCACCCGTCGATCCGCCGCCCGTCGACCCGGCGCCAGTCGATCCGCCACCTGTGGACCCGCCACCTGTCGATCCGCCACCTGTGGCCCCGCCGCCCGTGGATCCGCCACCTGTCGATCCGCCGCCCGTGGACCCGCCACCTGTCGATCCGCCGCCCGATATCGGCGAAGATGCCGACGTCGTGATTCCCCGCGTCGCGCCCGAGGATGCACCCCGCATCAACGGGCGAGGGGTCACCGTTGACGAGAACGGCCTCTGGGCAGGCGAGTGGTCGGCGGCGATCGCCTTCGGCACGGATGGTGAGCGTCTGTTCATCGACCGACTGATGATCGATCAGGGAACCGACGAGGTCGACGGGCAGGCCTTTCGTGCCTGGGGTGCCGTACACGATGGCGAGTATCTATACGTGGTCGTGACCGTCGAGGACGACGGTGCGCGGTTTCGCGACTCCGAGGCGGTGTGGCAGGACGACAGTCTCGAGGTGTATGTCGACGGCGACAACAGCAAGAGCGAGAGCTACGGCGACGGAAACGACTCGGCGCGACTACTGCCGCTGACCGCCCCGAACAGACCGAGAAGGGGCGTGAGCGACGGCCTCGTTAGCGGCTTCAATTCGATCGACGCGCCGATTCAGATCGATTTCGCCACCGGACCCGGGGTGGGGCCGGACGGGCTGCGCAGGCCCCGTTTCGAGCAAGATGTCTACGAGCTCCGCATCGAGCTCGCCTCCGCGAGCATCGTGCCGGGAAGGCCGTTCGGCTTCGAGCTGCAGGTCAACGACGACGACGACGGTGACGAGCGGGACGCGAAGTGGGGCTGGCGGCATCCGTCACGCGATCGCCTGGACGTCGACCTCACCTATCTCATTCCCTCGTACATGGGCACGGCGATCCTCGAGTAGCGGGCCACCGCCGCGTCCGCAGAAGCCGATCGGGAGGCTTACGCGGGGCGCCGCCCTCGGCACGACCGGGCGCCAGCGCGGCCGATCGCCGCAGGGACGTGACACGGGCGAGCTGCCGTATCGGGCAAGCCGAGCACCGTCACCCGAGCGTGCTGCGACGCGGCGACCGCGGCACCGATCGCGCGAGGCCCGCCCGCTCCGACCGAGCGCCGGTTGCGAACCGGTCGGAAGCGGCCGGGACGGAACCGGCGGACGCGCTCCCCTGTCTCATGCGTTTCGTGTCGGCCACCTTGCGTACCGGCCTCCGACGCCGCACGTTGAACGCTGCCGTCGCGACACTCTCGCACTGCCCCCCCCCCGATCACCGCCACCCTATAATGCCCGGCCGTCCCGGGGCCAGCCGTAACCGGCCCTTCGACGCCAGACACAGGAGCCCCGACACAACGATGAACAAGATGCTCTCACACAGTGCCTTCGAGCACCTCCGGAGCGAACACGTCGCCTCCCTCGACATCGATGTGCACGAGTTCCGCCACAAGGTCACCGGCACTCCGCACGTGCACGTCGGCGCCGACAACCCCGAAAACGTCTTCCTCGTCGGACTCCGCACCGTCCCCCAGGACTCGACCGGGGTGGCCCACATCCTCGAGCACACCGTGCTCTGCGGCAGCGAGCGCTATCCGGTCCGCGATCCGTTCTTCATGATGATTCGTCGCTCTCTCAACACGTTCATGAACGCCTTCACCTCGAGCGACTGGACCGCCTACCCGTTCGCGAGTCAGAACCGAAAGGACTATTTCAACCTCCTCGATGTCTACCTCGATGCCGTGTTCTTCTCGAACCTGCACGAGCTCGACTTCGCCCAGGAGGGTCACCGGGTCGAGTTCGAGCGGTCGGATGACCCCTCGACCGACCTGGTTTTCAAGGGAGTCGTCTTCAACGAGATGAAGGGAGCGATGAGCGCCGCGACGAGCACGCTCTGGCAGACCCTCGGGAAGTACCTCCATCCGAACAATACCTACCATCACAACAGCGGTGGCGATCCCGAGGCCATCCCCGATCTCACCCACGAGCAGCTGGTCGAGTTCTACCGTACCCACTATCACCCTTCCAACGCCGTGTTCATGACCTACGGCGACATCGCCCCCGAGGAGCTTCAGGCGCGTTTCGAGGAGCGCGTGCTCGCTCGTTTCGAACCGCTCGGGCGTGAGATCCGCGTCAAGCCCGCGCTCCGCTACCACGCCCCGCTTCGCGTCGAGGAGGCCTACGCGACGCAGGAAGAGGACATCGACGAAAGAAGCCACGTGGTCGTCGGCTGGCTGCTCGGGGAGAGTGTCGATCTCGATGCCCGGCTTCGTGTCCATCTGCTCTCGAGTGTGCTGCTCGACAACAGCGCCTCTCCTCTGATGCACGCGCTCGAGCGCACCGAGCTCGCGAGCGCTCCCTCGCCGCTGTGCGGAGTCGACGACGGCAACCGCGAGATGGTGTTCGTCTGCGGGTTGGAGGGGGCGCGAGTCGAGAGCGACGCCGAGATCGAGAAGCTGGTACTGGACACCCTCGAGGCGGTCGCACGGGACGGGGTATCGGAGGAGCACGTCGAGGCGATGCTCCACCAGCTCGAGCTCGGTCAGCGGGAGATTCGTGGCGACGGCATGCCGTTCGGGCTTCAGCTCGTCCTGAGCGGTCTCTCGACGGCGATGCACCGCGGCGACACGCTCGCCGCGATCGACTCGGACGCTGCCCTCGAGCGACTCCGGCAGGACGCGGCCGAGCCCGAATTCATCCAGCGACTGATACGCGAGCTACTGCTCGACAACCCCCATCGCGTAACGTTGACACTGCGCCCCGATCGACGAATCAGCGAGCGCCGAGCCCGTGCCGAGAAAGGCCGTCTCGAGACGATGAAGGCGGCGCTCGAGATCGACGAACAGCGTGCCATCGTCGAGCGCGCCGAGGCGCTCGCCAAGCGCCAAGCCCAGGAGGACGACCCGGAGATCCTGCCCAAGGTGACCCTCGCCGACGTGCCCGAGACGATGCATATACCGACGGGGCGCACGAGCTCGATCGACGGGGCGCCGGCCATGCTCTACGGCCAGGGCACCAACGGTCTCGTCTATCAACACGTCGCGCTCGAGCTCCCCGCTCTCGAGGAAGAGCTCGAGCCGCTGATCTCACCCTACGCAGGCTTTCTCGCCGAGCTCGGCTCGGGTGGACGCGACTACCTCGCGACCCAGTCGCGTCAGGCGGCGATCTCCGGTGGCCTCTCCGCCTACACGCTCAAGCGTGGCGCGGTCGACGACGAGCAGAATGTCGACGGCTATCTCGTCGTGCGCGGCAAGGCGCTGCTTCGGAACTCCGGCGCTCTCGCCGAGCTGCTGAACGAGACGACGACGACGGTGCGGTTCGACGAGCTGCCTCGGCTTCGCGAGCTCGTCGCCCAGACGAGGGCAGGCTACGAGCAGCGCGTGACCGGTAGCGGGCACGTGCTCGCGATGACGGCCGCGGCGCGCGGCATGAACCCCACGATGCGCCTTGCACACCGCACCAGTGGGCTCGCGGGCATTCGTGCGCTGAAGGCGCTCGACGAACGGCTCGACGAAGAAGGTCCGGCGCTCGGCGAATTCGCCGAACGTCTGCAGAGCGTTGGAGAGATCCTTCGCGGAGCGCCGAGACGGTACCTGGCGATCGCCGAGGAGGAGAACCTCGAGGCGGTGCTCGGCGACATGACGACGAGCTTCGCCGGCGCCACCGCGAGCGAGGGCTATCGTCCCTTCGCCCCCGCCGCCGTGCGCGAACGTGTCGGGGAGCTGTGGACGACCAGCACGGAGGTCAATTTCTGCGCCCGCGCCTATCCGAGCGTGCCCTCGGCTCACGAGGACGCCGCGGCGCTCACGGTGCTCGGCCCGTTCCTCAGAAACGGCTTTCTGCACCGAGCGATCCGCGAGACCGGCGGAGCCTACGGCGGGGGTGCTTCGCACGACGCCGACAGCGCCTCCTTCCGCTTCTACTCCTACCGCGATCCACGTCTGGTCGAGACCTTGGCCGACTTCGACGCCTCGATCGAGTGGCTCGTCGGCAGTACCCACGAGCCCCGCGAGCTCGAGGAGGCGATCCTGAGCGTCGTCGGCGGTATCGACAAGCCCGGCTCCCCCGCGGGAGAGGCGCGCAGCGCCTGGCAGGCGGAGCTGTTCGGACGCACCGCCGAGCGACGGCAGGCGTTCAGGAAGCGCATTCTCGGCGTGACGATGGAAGACCTCGTGCGCGTTGGCGAGACCTACCTCGATCCGGCCAAGGCGAGCACGGCGGTGGTCACCGGCGAGACGACGGCGGCAACCGATGCCGTCCTCGCTCTCGGTCTCGAACGGCACGAGCTGTAGCGGCCTTCGAGTCGAGTCGCTGCGGCGAGGAACGGCACGGACGCCGTCTCGGGCGCCACCACGTGGCGGCCCGATATGGCGGCCCGATGTGGCCATCCCGTACCGGTCGAACTCGAACACGAGTAGGCCGCCACGAAAAAGCCCCGAACGGAATCGGGGCTCTTTCACTGCATCTCATTCACCGCGTCTCGCTCACCGCGTCTCGCTCACCGCGAACCCACCGTCTACCCTTTCCCGACCGCGTCTCGCCGACGGACAGCTCACCTGAGCCGCTCGCCTCGCTCGCCCTCGCGGGTCGATGTTCAGTCGGAAGGGGTCTTCTCCGGAATCTCGACGCTCCTGGGCGAGGCACTGACCGCCTCTTCGCCCGACTGGATGCGCTGGTAGATCTCCTCGCGGTGAACACTGACGGTGGGTGGCGCAGTGATGCCGATCCGTACCTGCTTGCCTTTGACGCTAAGGATCGTGACGGTGACCTCGTCACCGATGACGATCGACTCGTCCGTTCGTCTGCTCAGGATCAACATCCTCGTCACTCTCCTTGGCCACTGCTGTCTGCATCAGCACAGTCGTCAGATCGCACCGCTTCCGGCCGTTGCGAACCACTCTGCACACACGACTCGAGGCTAACACCAACTATCTCGGAAATCTTCGGATCTGCCCGATTCCCCCGATGAAACAGGTTGTATGAGAATGGCGTTTCGCACTCTCTCACCGCGAAAAACGATAGTTTCCGTCCCAAGGTCGAAAAACCGAACGAGTAACAGTAACGTCCGTCCAGAGGGCGTGAAACGAAAGCCTCGCTCGACGCCCCGCGGCCCTTCGATCGTGGCCGATCGCTCTCTGTTCGAAGAGCGCGCTCGTTCACCCCGATCACATCGAAAATACAACTCGGCCCCCACGGCTTAGCCATCGCTTCGTCATGACCTCGTCGTGACTTCGCCACGACCCGCCCCGACGGCATGCTCGTGGACTCGCCTCCATCCGGCGATCGCAGAATCCTCCGCCGTCCCTCGTCGCACGTCGGAGCGTCGTGCGCACCGACGACCTACGCAGGCGGGGCAGAAGACGAGCGATGAACGCTCTCCGGAACGCCCCTCCAGAACTGCTCGAGCCGCTCGTCCAGCTCGGCCGCGTCGCGCATCGGTCGGGACCGCCAGTGCGGTGGGAAGAGCCGTCGGTAGAACGGCTGCCGAAAACGGTCGTCGACCAACACGACCACGCCATGGTCACGTTCGCCACGGATCAGTCTGCCCACCGCCTGCTGAACCCGCGTGAACCCCGGGTAGCGCGCGGCGAAGTCGAATCCGTCCAGCCCGCGCTCGTCGTAGCGCGATGCGATCAGATCTCGCTCGAGAGTGGGCCCGGGCAGACCGGTACCGACGACGAGGACACCGATCAGACGATGCCCCGCGTAATCCACTCCCTCTCCGTACGCCCCGCCGAGGACCGCGAAGCCGACCCGGTGCCCAGGTCTCTCGAGCCGCGCGAGCGTCCGCGCCTGCTCCTCCGCACCTTCGCCCGGCAACTGGCGCCAGGTTTCGCGTTCGGGGTGCGCCCGCGCGAACGCGACGTGGACTCGCTCGAGGTAGAGGTAGGACGGCAGGAACACCAGGTAGTTCCCTGCGTGGCTTTCGCTGACTTGCCGAATCAACCTCACCAGCGCCTCGAGCGAATCCTCTCGGCGCCGAAAGCGCGTATCGACCCAGTCGACCACGCAGTGCAGCGAGTGCTCGGGATCGAATGGCGAGGGCAGCGCGAGCGTCGGTGTGGTGCGGGGCATGCCGAGCGCGTCGCGGTAGAACCCCGCCGGGGCGAGGGTGGCCGAGAACAGTACGGAGGCACCGAACAGCGCGCTCTGACGCGCGAGCAGCGCCGCCGCATCGAGACAGACGAGCCTAATCTCGATCTCCCGCCGACGACCCACCCGCCGCACCACGAGCAGCGTCCGGTACTCCTCGCCGTAGAGCTCGGCAACGAGTGCGAAACGAGCCAAACGACGGGCGAGCGACGTAGCCTCCGCGGGCAAGGGTGGAACCTCGCCGAACGTGGCGGCGATCGCCTCGAGCGTCTCCCCCGCACGACGCGCGAGCGCGCGCGGTATCTCCCCGAGCAGGGCGGTGCCCTCCGTGCGTCCTCGGGCCAGCTCGCGCAGCCCCTCCCCGAGGCGCTCGATGGCGTGCGCCACGCTCGGGTGCTCGAGACGACAGGCGGCCGCGACCACGGCGCAGGCCTCGCGCGACAGGGAGGCGGAGAACATCGCGCGCGAGCGTTCGAGCAGGTTGTGCGCCTCGTCGACCAGCAGCACGGCGGCGGGGTTGGGCTCGTCGAGGCCGGAGAGCCGTGCGAGCGGGTCGAACACGTGGTTGTAGTCCCCGACCACGACATCCATCCAGGGCAGAAGCCGCGCCGCCAGCGCGTGCGGGCAGAGGCGGTGGCGCCGGGCACACTCGTCGAGCCGCTCGGCGCCGATGACCCCCGCTTCGACGAGCTCCGCACGCGCCGGTGGCAGACGGTCGAAGAAGCCGAGCGTCATCGGACAGCGTCCGGCGGCATCACGCGTCACGTCCCCGCGCTCGCAGAAGCAGGCCGACTCCCGCGCACGCAACGCCAGCGCGCTCAGTTCGAGCCCTGCCCCGACGAGACGTCCCAGCGACTCGAGCGCGCTCCGTCGCCCGGAGACCTTGGCGGTCAGGTAGAACACCTGTCGCCGCCGACCTTCCCCGAGTGCCTTGACCGCGGGGTAGAGGCTGCTGATCGTCTTGCCGGTGCCGGTCGGCGCCTCGCAGAGCAAGCCCCCACCATCGCGCAGCGCGCGATAGACGGCGACCGCCATGGTGCGCTGCCCCGCACGGAAACGCTCGTGCGGGAACGATAGCGCCGCGGCGCTCGAGGCGAGCGCCGCCCGTCGTCGTTCGACACCGAGCCGCCAGCGTAGCCATGCCGAGAGCGCCCCCACCGCATGTCCTTCGAGTGCTTCGACGCTCGCCGCGAGCGTCTCGGTCACCGGCGCACCACCCCGCAGGTTCACGTAGACGAGCTCGAGCGTCAACGGTACGCCCTCACCCACCTCGCCGAGGTAGAGCCAGCCGTAGAGCATGAGCTGCGCACGGTGGAGCGCACGCCGTGAGGGCGGCAGACGCTCGAGCGGGACCAACGTGCTCTTGATCTCGCCGAGGGCATGGCGGTCGCGATCGAGCAGATCGACCCGACCGGAGAGCTCGAGCATCTCCCCGTCGACAACCAGCCGCCGGGTCAGACGCACTTCGGTCTCGGCTTCACTGGCCGCCTGCAGGCGCTGATGGGCAACGACGCCATCGCGCGAGCTGGGGCCGACGGTACCGCCGCCCTGTTCGAGATCTCCACTGCGGCAGGCGAAGTCGGCGAGCGCCGTCACGGCGACTCGACGGTGGCGTGCGATCGTCTCCCGCAAGCTCGGCTCGATCGCCTCGCCGCTCAAGGAGCGCTCGTCGCCGCGGGGGCACTCGGCAGGACGCCGGGCCACCCGATCGGCTCGAGCTCGGTGAGATCGGACACGGACCTGGCGAGGGTCGCGGTTGGGGCCGTGCCACCGGCCCGATACCGGGCGAGCCCGAGAACGATGACGGCAATATCTGCAATCTCGACGTATCGCGACTGCCCTACCCCGAAGATCGGCGCTCGTCGGCCGAGCGGACATACATACGGGCGCCGTGCCGGTTCGACCCGGAGACGAGAGGCCGCGAGCCATTCGCGCTCCGCGTCCGACAGAACTTCTCCGTCAGTCCGCTCGACGAAACCGATGTGTGCATGAGCGCTCGTCGGGCGACAATCGTCGGGCGATTCGTTGCGAGCATCGTCCCGGTGCGTGTTCTCTGACGACGGTATCGGCGACAGCATTGACGACGGCATTGAAAGTAGGAGCTTCGATAGATGGTAGCGGGATCGGACGACACACCCGACGGAACGATCGAGGAGAGCGTTCGGCGGGGCGAAGGGCATCTCGACAGGCGACGCTGGCTCGCCGTCGGCGCTCTCGGCGGCATGAGTCTGCTCGGGGTTGGGGGAGCCGCACGCGCGCTCGCCGCGACGGGCGCGAGCCCGGAAGGCCGCAGCTGCGCGCCGCTGCTCGCCCATACACTCAGACCGCTGACCGGCGGCGCGACGGCGCCGCTCTGCGAGCGATTCTCGGATGTCGTGCTACTGATCGTCAACACAGCGAGCCGCTGCGGCTTCACGCCTCAGTTCGATGGGCTCGAGCGCTTGCACCAGCGCTACTCGGCAAGCGGTCTCCAGGTGCTCGGGTTCCCCTCAGACGACTTTCGCCAGGAGCTCGCCGACGAGGCGGAGGTCGCCTCTTTCTGCCGTCTCAACTACGGCGTCACGTTCCCGATGTTCCAGAAGGTCGGCGTCCGGGGCGAGACGGCTCACCCGCTGTTTCACGAGCTCGCGGCCGCGACCGACGGCTATCCCGACTGGAACTTCAACAAGTACCTCGTCGATCGCGCGGGGCGCCCCCTGAGGCGCTACGGCTCGAGCGTACTGCCGCTCGGCGAGCGGCTCGTGGACGACATCGAGGCACTCCTTTGACGCTCTCTCGCCGGCCCGAAGACCGCGACTCTTCGGCGCGACGACGACGCGCGCCGACGTTCCCGACACCGCAGCGGTGACCGGACCCGACGACACCACCGATCAGCGCGCCGCCGCCCGTGCCCAGCGTGCGCGGGCGCGCCGCGCGCTCGCCGAGGCCGGTGCCGCGGTGCAGCGGCTGCGCGAGGCGAAGGCCCGAGTGGAGCGCTTGCTGCAGGCGAGTGGTACACGGCTCGACGACCCGAGTATCACGTCGCTGCGCTCGCGCATGCAGCACATCGAGTCCCGCATGCAGGCCACGGAGGTGATGATGCGCTCGGCCGAGGATCATCTGTCCGCCCTCTCGCCCCCGACCGACGACAGCGCTCCGCTGGAGGAGCGTTAGCGTGGCTCGGACCCCGATGGCGCGACGCGCGCCGACATCGGCTCGCCATCGAGTACCGCGGCCCGCTCGCGTGCTCGGCCTGAGTGGTCTGCTGCCGTTCGCCCTCGGCGCGCTGATGGTCTGGTGTCCGGTCGAGGCGATGAGCGATCTCGGCAGCCGCCTGCTCGGCGCCTACGCGGCGGTGATCCTGAGCTTCCTCGGCGGCGTCCGCTGGGGACGGCTGCTCGGCGACGAGGCTCGTCTGGAACGTTGGTTGCCGCTCGGGATGTCGGTGCTGCCGAGTCTGGTGGCGTGGGCCGCGCTGCTACTGCCCCCGGCGGCGATGTTCGCGACCCTCGCGGTCGGGCTGGTGTTGCAGTACCTCGTCGACCGGGACGCGGTGGAGAGCGGCGAGCTGCCGCCCTGGTACGGTTCGCTGCGGCTGACTCTGAGCGCGGGGGCGGTATCGGCGGTGCTCTCGGGACTCGTCGCGCGCCTGTTGCTGGCCTGAGCGTCAATCGTCGACGAGCTCTCCGCCGGCCCCCTCTAACGCCTTGCGGAGCCGCGCCTCGTAGACCCGTGCGGCACGCTCCCAGACGCCTTCCTCGGGGCGTTCGAGCGCGAGCAGATGGGGCAGCAGAAGCGCCGAGAACTCCTCGCTGCTCTCGACCGGCAGGAGCGAGGGCAGATGATCGATGGCGACGAGATCGAGCGGCGGTGCATCGCTCGTGCCCGGCAACAGACGCTTGACCGGCTCGTCGAGCGTCGTCGGCGCGCCGTACAGCGGTAGCGGGTTGTAGCTCCCGAACGGATCGCAGCCGACATCGACGACGACGCGGAGCAGACGAGTGGGACCGACGAGCTCCTCGCGCGTCGTGAACGGCGGCGTCGGCGCATCGACGAACACGCAGCTGATCAGCAGCTCGTGTTCGAGCACCGCGTCGAAGGGGCCACCGGCCGCGGTCTCGTCGATATCCCAGGCCGTGATATCCACGCCACAGGCTTCGCACATCGCGACAGCCCCACGCCCGCTCCGTCCCAGCGCTCCGATGACGAGCGCCCGTGGGCGGTCGGGCGACGAGCCCGATCCCTGCGACGGGATCGCGGCGAGCGCGGCGCTCACCTCCCGGACGAGGGCCGTCGCGTCTGCCCACGGCTCGAGTGCGCCCAGCACGGGATCACGACCCGAGCGCTGTCCGGCGAGGGCGAGGAGCCCGAGCGCCGCACCGACGAATCCGGCCCGCTCGCCGAACGCGGCGACGCGTCGTCCCGACTCGTCGACGAGGTACTCCAGATCGGAAGAGCGTCGTGTAGGGAAAGAGTGTAGATCTCGGTGGTCGCCGTATAATTAA
>ENA-ORXM01004273-ORXM01004273.1-marine-metagenome-genome-assembly--contig:-NODE-4273-length-12792-cov-14.047660_pt1 | contig 12792 bp, 14 predicted proteins | sample MGYA00237867_ERZ511480 | MGnify/ENA primary metagenome ERZ511480 (study PRJEB26309, sample SAMN06266103) | marine metagenome | isolation source: Algal blade | place: United Kingdom:Sidmouth, United... | reverse complement strand
TGAAATATGCAAAACCCGCATCGATATTATTCACTAAAATTCATTAACTAACTGTCCTAAGAATGGGGGGAACCTCAAATAAAGTAATACAATTAGATGCTCCAGTATTATTGAAGTATATTTATTTCACGAACACAATCATATGCGTAATATCTTGTTAGTTTTATTAATTAGTTTTTTTTCAAGCTATACTTATTGTCAATGTAATAGAGCTACAGATTCATTAGAATTAGTGAAATTATATGATGATTTAAATGGTCAAAATTGGGTATTTGAAGACACTACCATAAGTAAATACACCGTACCGAATTTTGGAAATAAATGGGATATAGATTCTCCTGTTGATATGTGGCATGGAATAACCATAGATTCTATAGGATGTGTTACCCAAATTATATTAGAAGACTGCAATATAGAAGGGAGATTCTTAGGATATGAATTTCCTAATGTAGAGTATCTTATACTTGATAGAAACAAAATAGAAGGTGATGTAGCTTTGTTTAATAGATATAGCAACCTTATAATTTTGGATCTTTTTTACAATTCCATAAGTGGTGAACTAAGTAGTTTAGATTCTTTAGGAAATCTTGAAAAATTATTTCTCAATTCCAATATAATTGAAGGTGAGATACCAAACTTCTCTACATCAGAAAGATTAACCAATCTAAACTTATCATATAATGAACTAACTGGAAGAATACCAAACTTCTTAAGCTTGAATGAAATGAAATTTTTGATATTATCTGGTAATGAATTGGAAGGCAATTTTCCGGATTTTAGTCATATGCAAAAAATGGTGAGCTTAAGTGTAGCTAATAATAAGTTAACTGGGGAAGTTCCACATTTTAGTCATCCCGTTTTAAGGTTCCTATATTTTAATGACAATAATTTGACGGGACCACTATATCACTTTGATTATTGTCCTTACCTCACCACGCTAGTTTGTTCAAATAATAGTTTAACTGATACAATTTCAGATTTTAAAAATTTGAGTTATCTTTCATTTGTATCAATGTTTAAAAATGAATTTATTGGTCTACCACCAGACTTTGTAAATTGTCCTAATCTTAAAACCATCCAATTAGGTAATAATAACTTAACTGGCTCTATTCCTGACTATGAGCACTTACTTAATTCATTAGTTAAACTAAGATTAAATGATAACAAAATAATCGGATGCTACGAAGATTGGATTTGTAATATAGAAGTGTCTTTTGAGGGTAATTCTCAAATGCCTTGGAAAGGGGATCATACAAATTATTGCAATGGTGAAGATCAATTAAGTGCTCCATGTGATGACATTACTATTGATACTCCAAATAGTTTCATAAATGATATGTGTGAATGCGTAGAAGAAACAACTGCTGTAGAAGAAGACTCAGAAATACAGTATGATATATTTCCTAATCCAGTAGTAAGTCAATTACATATTGATGGTGACTTTACAAATGAAAATTATTTCATATACAACACTAATGGTGATCTTGTCTCTACAGGTAGAGTACAAAGTAAACTCTATGTAGATAACCTGAGTGTTGGTATTTACATCCTTGAAATCAAATCAGATTTAGGAGTATTTATCAAAAGAATAATTAAGATATAACGGTACTTCATTTTATTATGGTGAACAGAATTTGACATTTCCTCCTAAGCAACAAAGAGGGAATGGGAAATTCTGAGGGAGGCTTATAAGATGTAGTTTTTTGTGCTACACTTGGTTGAGTCTTATTAGAGAACTATATGAAGGAAGTGTAGTAATAATGTGTTTTAAAGGCATATGACAACAGTTGTAAACTGCTTTTAGAAGGGATAGCTTATATATTATTTAATAAATAAAGGAAGCATTAATAATTAAAGTATAGCTATGAGCGCTGGCCTCTGCTGGCTGAGGTTGTTATGACAGAGGGAAGCCCGCAAGGGCGTTCTGTGCTACCCCGAAGGGGCTTGTGACAACCGACCAGCTGGCCAGCTGAATAATCAGCAGCGGTTAGACTTTGAAGCTCTTGTAACGAAGTGGTGACGGATGTGACCGAAGGGAGCATCTGGCAACAAGTGCTGAGAAGGATAAGAGAGCTGCGAGTGAGGAAGCTGACTGACGGAAAACTATGACAAAGCTTCTGCGCAGCAGATGCTGTGTCTGACGGAGGAAGACTGGCATATGTTTTTGTAGGAAGGAAGTCTGACGATCACCGATCTTCCAGCAAGATTATTTATATTTAAACAAAACTAATTCTATCTAAGAAAATGATAGCTATATTTATACTTCAAGTAACAATATCATTTGTAATAGGAATCTTATTAGCACGTTTATCTTGGTTTAGGTATAATAGAAAGCTTAGAATTATAGTATATGTATTTTATCCGTTCATTCTAATGATAATTGTAATCCTATTTTTACTATATTTCGTTGGATATTATGAAGGGATAGATGATCAAGTATCATATTACGCCATAGCTTCATCACATTGGTTATATATTGGGACAAGTACGGGTCAAATAAAAAGAATAGAATTTCCGTATAGTATCAGGAAAATCTTTGGATTTTTACAAATTCTCTCTGGGATGAGCGTATTTGGATTAATGCGCGAACATTTAGATATTAAACCAGAATCGCTGGTTGAATTTTATGGTCTAACACAGATTTTTTTTGGGATCATTTTTGCTAAGACCCCAACAAGCAAGAATGAAATGGAATGGAATGGTCATTCATTAAATAATCCAGTAATTGTAAGATCAAAAATCCAACTTGACTTAATGGTTGATACATTTGCCAAAGAAAAAAAACTGGCAAGTCAGTATTTGGGAACGTTTGGTAATGACGTTATAGGTTATCAGTTTATAGAGGAGCAATTTGGAGGACAATTGATTGTAAGATATTTTAAAATTGATAATAGCATTAAGGCAGAAACAAATAAAAATATTGAGAAAATAAAGAAAGATCGGCCAGTATTTGAAAGAGCGTTTCTGAAATATGAAAAAATGAATCTAAAGAAAATAGGCAGCAGTATTATTAATAAATCAGTTGCCATAGGCAAGTCGATGAAAACAAAAGTTAATGAAATACTAAGTAAAGATGAATTAGATAAGGAAATAATAAGAGCAAGAAAAGAATTAGAATTAAAAAAAATAAGAAAAGAAATGGAAGATTTAGACAACTGAGATTTTGAAAGATTCTAACCTTGATAAAGGAATAAAATAAGCAGAAGAACCAAAATCATCTTGACCTTTAGAATCGTTAATTAAATAACATTCTTTATCAAACCAATCAAAACGCATGTAGTCCTGAATCTCAGGCCATGCTACAACGACATAAGTTATCATAATAGAATAAAGTTTAGGGTAAAATAAAAAGGACCAACTACTCAGAGAGTAGCTGATCCATAGTACAACCTAAATCAAGCAGCTTGATTAAGATCTTGAGTTGTACCATTGCTATTGACAGAATTAACGAGTTCATCAACAGCTAATTGTTCATCAGTTTTGTCGGTGTATGTCCAACGGTGTGATAACTCTAATGTCTCTCCCTTATCTGTCTCATACAAGTAAGGATCACATTCTACCTTGACGATTGTGCCAGGCATTTGAGTACCGATCATTTGCTTAGCAACTTCCTCATCAAAGGTTGCTGAGATGGAACATCTTCTATTGGTTGCATAGAAGTTACCAGTTGTCTTGGATTTCTGCATAGAGACGCCTCCAGAGAGAATAAGGCGAATGTAGCTGTCACCTTCTTCCGTAACAACTACTTTGTAATCTTGAATAATTACCATGATATAAAATTTTAGGTTGTAATAAATCCTCCCTGTACTGGAAGGGCGGGGACGTATTCCACCGCAAAGATTGGTATGGGTGCTTGTTGTAGTGGTTTGTATCAGTTAATCACACAAACAATATCACGTACTGGAGAAGTAAGGCGGGGGGTACTTAATTCTAAATACAGATTTACTTGAATAAAAAGAAAGTTGAAAAATATATATGGGGGGTGGGTGAAAGTTACTATCTTTATAATGTAGACAAATAGTAGACAGGATATAAAAAACCCCTATAAACACTGGGCTTACAGAGGCTTTTGGTGACCGTGGCAGGATTCGAACCTGCAACCCTCAGAGTCGAAATCTGATATTCTATCCAGTTGAACTACACAGCCTTAAATACAAAACTATAAATTTTATTGCAAGAAAATATAGAATCGTATGAAATGAATTTTACTCAAAACTAATAAAGCCAACTCACATCAGTGAGTTGGCTTCTTTCATTCAATAAATTGAACGAAAATGGTCCTATTAAATTCTAAAATTGGTTGATAAAGTGTGTAAGCCTAAAACCTTGAATTTCTTTATTTAATATCCGAGGACTCTATCACAGTCCTCTTATCTTTATTATCTACATTAGCATAGCTGCTATCAAACTTAATATTTACTGTATTACTGGTCTCTATCTTAAATGTGGTTTTGAAAACGGGTGTTACAACCATAGGTCTCGACAAAATGGCTGGCAATTTTTCATAACCGTTCATGTAATCATTCTTTATATTCAATGTAGATACAATATCTCCGCTTCCTGATAATACAACTTCTGTAGCTACTCCATTAATAAGAATTACCTTGGTATCACTGGACTGAGCAGTAACGAAATGGGATAAACAAAGAGTCAATAATGTTGCCGTTAATAATCTCATGGTAATAATTTTAAAGTTAAATTAATACGTTTTCAAATGATAAACTACATACGTGTAAAAATGTTTTATTGGTTTTATAATAGTAAAGATAGATTGAAAAAAGGCAGCAGTCATCAGTAATCTCACTGATTTCAGAGTGGCAAAAGACTAGGGATTACCCTTATCAACATCGCCGTGGGTAATTAAATGCCTGTAAACCGAACGAAATCAATCAGTTATATGTTATATTTGCAAAGTAACAACTATGCAGTACCAGAAATTAAAGATAAAGTCTAAGAATAGACTCAAATCAATATTTGCGGAAGGGATCGAAAGATTTTATCCTGTTGCTAAAAGATTACAACTAACCAGTAAAAAAGAAGAAGTGCAATTTACTTATTTAAACAAAAATGTAACAATATGAAACCAGAGCTAAAAATTATGAGCCATGTAGGCAAATGGACTAATGTAAAGTATACAATGTCAAATGCCAAGTCTCGAATGAAAAGCGACAAATTGAAGGCTGATTATGAAGCAGGTATCATAACACTAACGAATCCAGAGATGCTGGAGGAGCCTAAGTAGGGTAATTATTATTCTATTTAAAAAAGGGATTATAACATAAATGTTATAATCCCTTTTTTGCGTTCTATGCGGTTCTCATCGTCAACTCTCCTTCTCCGACTGGTTCTTCAGAAGTTGTTATATAACTTACATTATCTTTAAAATCGTAAAAGAAAAACAATGGACCTTCATTCCTCATAATATCTATATAGAAAGCATAGTTAGCTGCAGGAGCATGGACTTTAAATAACTTAGTCCCATTGTCCTTAGTGAATACCTCATTTTTAGGAAGACTCCCATTTAAAAATCTGATTACTGCTACTCCCGAATGAATATTGAAATGAATGGATGCATCATTCTCTATACCAGAAAGTAAAAAGACTTTGTATGCTTTGAATTCCTCAATTATATAATCTTCCATATTTTACTTTTCCCGAATGTAGTCAATTTTCAAACTTATACGCTTTTACTTTACAAAAAGAATCATTATTAAACAGATAATAGCTGGTATAACTCGTAAGAAGAAAATCTTGTGAGATAGTGTAATCGCCCTATATATCTTAACATCAACTGAGACAACAAAAATCATTTCTACACGACTATCTCATGTAATATCCTTTATGAGAAATGAACTTATAAGCTCATGAGAAAAATTCCTCAAAGACTTTATTACGTACCGTCTCCTAAGCACACACCTCAAACTTTAAAAAAAATTTAGACATATATAATGCGATTAAGACCATTATAGAATCTTTTATTATAACCATGATTTAATACTATGAGACAGCTGAACGTAAGTAATAAATTACAATATCCAGTTTCTAATCTAAGTAATAATCTCGCCTATCTTCCATGTACTTAACTTTAAATGAGCCTTAGCTATTTGTTGACGAAATATTATTAATTAACTTAACAGCCATGAAAATAACCACTATAGACTGGCTGATCATTGTTGCTTTTTTTGCTTTTACTTTGATTATAGGCTTTTGGGCATCCAAGAAAGCTGGACGCAGTGCCAAAGACTTTTTTTTATCGGGAAGAGATATGCCTTGGTGGTTATTGGGTGTATCAATGGTAGCAACGACTTTCTCAGCTGACACGCCTAATCTTGTAACTGACATTGTAAGAAAGAATGGTGTCGCTGGCAATTGGGTCTGGTGGGCATTTTTATTGACAGGTATGGCGACTGTATTTATATATGCTAAGCTGTGGAGGCGATCAGGTATAACTACAGATCTTGAATTCTATGAACTCAGATATTCTGGACCAGAAGCAAGTTTCTTACGTGGATTTAGGGCTATATACTTAGGTGTCTTCTTTAACGTGATGATTATGGCTAGTGTCCTACTTGCAGGTATAAAAATCAGTGGTATTATGCTCGGCATCTCACCGCTTCAGACGGTACTTTTAGTCTCATTAGTCACTGTATTATATTCTTCTTCAGGCGGCCTAAGAGGCGTTATATTGACTGATTTCTTTCAGTTTATTCTTAGTATGATAGGCATGATTGCCGCTGCTGTATATATTATAAATCTACCGGATATAGGCTCCGTATCTAAGCTAATCAACCATCCTAATGTCGTAGATAAAATAAATTTTCTTCCCGATTTTAATGATCCCAATGTCTACATTCCACTTTTCCTTATACCACTAGCTGTACAGTGGTGGAGTATATGGTACCCAGGAGCAGAGCCTGGCGGTGGAGGCTATATAGCACAGAGGATGCTATCCGCTAAAGATGAAAAAGATGCTGTAAAAGCAACCCTATTTTTTAATGCAGCACACTATGCACTCAGACCTTGGCCATGGATACTTATTGCATTAGCATCATTAGTTATGTTTCCAGAATTAGATCAGATAAAATCAAGTTTTCCAGATATTGACGATAGCATACTTGCTGATGATCTTGCATTTCCTGCAATGCTGACCTATCTTCCTAAGGGCCTACTCGGACTAGTTATCGCAGCGTTGATTGCCGCTCTCATGTCTACGATAAGTACACACCTTAACTGGGGATCATCATATATTGTTAATGATTTCTATGTCAGATTTCTTAATAAAGGTGCTGATCAAAAATCACAAGTCACAGTCGGTCGTATATCGACAGTGATACTTATGATCATGGCAGCAGTACTTGCACTATTTCTGACAAGTGCTATGGATGCATTTAATATTCTTCTACAGATTGGGGCCGGGACAGGACTTCTATTCCTGCTAAGGTGGTTCTGGTGGCGTATAAATGCTTACAGCGAGATAGTAGCCATGATAGTCTCATTTGTAATCGCTTTTTATTTTGAAATTATATATGACGGTGGACTTGAACCATACCAAAGAATGTGTATCGGTGTAGCAATTACAACAATTGCATGGATGGTAGCTACCTTCATAACTAAGCCTACTAATATGGAAACGCTTAAGAACTTCTACACATTAATCCGCCCAAATCAAAACGGATGGCAACCAGTCATATCACATTTAAATACTGCAACTGCAGAATTTTATGGTAATAAAAACTTACTTACAATAGGTAAAACTCAAACCAACGATACCTCAGCTGTACATCTTACAGAATCTCGACTAGCACAAGAAATACTGATGATGTTCTTAGGGTGCATTATGATATATGCTGCATTATTTAGCACAGGACAATTCTTATATGGAGCTTATATCTATGCTATCGTATTAGCCGTAATCTCTATTATATGTGCTGTATTAATTGCTAATATTCTAAAAAAATAAGATTATGACCTATCAGATATCAAGCTTAGCAGACTATAAGACTACTTACAAGAAAAGTGTAGACGATCCAGAACAATTCTGGAAAGAACAAGCTGAGTATTTTACATGGTTCGAGCCTTTTACGGAAGTATGCCAGTGGAACTTTGACGAACCAGATGTAAAGTGGTATCTGAATGGCAAAATGAATATTACTTACAATTGCCTGGATGTACACTTATTAGATAAAGCAGATCAGACTGCTATTATCTGGGAGCCTAATAATCCAAAAGATAAAGCCATAAAATACACCTATCAACAACTTCATGATGAAGTATGTCGTTGTGCCAATGCTATGAAGTCGAGAGGTATTCAGAAAGGTGACAGAGTCATATTCTATATGCCTATGGTGGCAGAGTTAGCGATAGGCGTATTAGCATGTGCAAGAATAGGTGCTGTACATTCTGTTGTATTTGCAGGATTTTCAGCACAAGCATTAGCAGACAGAGTTGATGATTGTCAAGCCAAAATGATCGTCTGTTCTGATTATAATAATAGAGGTGCTAAAACTATCCCGGTAAAATCTGTAGTAGATGAAGCAATGGACATTGGCTGCAATAGTATTCAATCAGTCCTCGTATATAAGAGTACTGGTGGTGATATCAACTGGAGTGACGATACTGACATATGGTGGCACGAAGTCGTCGACAATCAGTCACCCTACTGTAAAGCAGAAGAAATGGATTCTGAGGACATCCTATTCATTCTATACACATCTGGGTCAACAGGCAAACCCAAAGGCGTGGTGCATACCTGTGGCGGATATATGGTCTATTCTTGCTTCAGTTTTAAGAATGTATTCCAATACAAACCTGGCGACGTCTACTGGTGCACCGCAGACATAGGCTGGATAACTGGGCATTCCTATATTGTATATGGTCCACTACTTGCAGGCGCTCAGACACTTATGTATGAGGGTGTACCGACATATCCTGATGCTGGAAGGTTCTGGGACATCTGCGAGAAGCACAAAGTCAATCAGTTCTACACAGCGCCTACGGCAATAAGAGCTCTTATGGCATGCGGTGACGAGTGGCCAGCGAAGTACAATCTATCTACGTTGAAAGTATTAGGCTCTGTCGGAGAGCCCATAAATGAAGAAGCATGGCATTGGTATGATAAGCATATCGGAAAAGGTAAAGCTCCGATCGTAGATACATGGTGGCAGACAGAGACAGGGGGTATTATGATCACACCACTACCAGGCATAACAGATACCAAACCCACTTATGCATCCTACCCTCTCCCAGGTATACAGCCAGTACTATTAGATGCTGATGGGAATCTGATAGAAAATAATATTGTCGAAGGATTATTATGTATCAAGCATCCTTGGCCTTCTATAATTAGGACAACATACGGCGATCATGATAGATGTAGGCAAGTTTATTTTTCTGCATTCAAAGGCATGTACTTTACAGGTGATGGTGCCCGACGTGATGAGGATGGTCGCATAAGAGTCATAGGCAGAGTAGATGATGTTATAAATGTCTCAGGTCATAGAATGGGGACAGCCGAAGTAGAAAATGCAATCAACGAACATCCTAATGTAATAGAATCTGCTGTCGTAGGATATCCTCATGATATTAAAGGACAAGGCATCTACGCATTCGTTATTACGAGTGGAAAAGAGTGTAATAATGAATTCAGAAAAGAAATCTTAGATGTCGTTAAAAAAGAGATAGGCCCTATAGCAAAACCTGATAAAATTCAATTTGTAGATGGGCTTCCGAAAACACGATCTGGTAAAATCATGCGTAGAATTTTGAGAAAGATAGCTTCTGGTGACGGAGGCAATCTTGGGGACATATCGACCTTGCTTAATCCTGATGTTGTACAGAGTGTATTGGAGGGGAAGTTGGGTTGATTGATAATGATATTTTCACTTACCTCAAAAAAAAATTATGAAATATATGATACTGTTTGTTTTCATTCTAACCTATAATAATCTTTCAAGTCAAATACTGGATGTAACTGTAGAATCAAAATATTCAGGTCAAGATTCATTCTTTATAGATGTTGAACAATTAATATTTAATTTTGACCTCAAAAAATTTAAATAACTTTTTGACACATCAATGATCAATTATCATTCTGATTCATTAATCAATGATATTAAAGAAATTAATAAAATCGCTCAACAGAATAAAAATAAAATAGAAATTCATAGTTCTTGGAACTCAAATAATTTAACTATCTATATTGGTCATAGAACTATCTGGATATTTTACAAACCAAGTTCAAGATTCCAGGAAAAAAGCGATTATAAAATCACATCATTTAGATCTAAGTGTTTTGGATCGGTCGAAGGAAGATCGTTCCCTGAGGAATTAAAAACTTATATGGAACTTTGGTATAAAATACAGAACAATACAATTACAGACATTGATACAATTCTAAATATGGTTGCAATTGGAGACTCTTTAAGGAATTTAAAAGCTTTGCATGATATTTGGTTTGAAGTAGTTTATGAAAAAGCTTTACTACATCAAATTGGAAGAGGTTATAAACTATCTCTTTTATTAAATCACACTCATAACCACAATAGACTAAGGACAAAAGAACAAGCCTTTGAATTTTTATATAAAATCATACACAAAGAAGAGCAAATATCTAAAGCCTTCTATTCTGAATTAGACTTTGAGGTCAAAGAAAAAATTAAAAAATACGATGCTTTTGCGAGCATGGAACTGGAGGAGGTGTATAGTCCTGAAAAATTACAAAATGCTTTATATTACAAAGCTAATACATTTGCCTCACTGTACATAGAAAATCTTGGCAAAGGTAAATTCAAAACTTCTCCACTACCCTATTCCGCGCAACTATCGAATATAAATGATATGTTGGTAAAAGACATCAACAACGATGGAAATCTTGATATTCTTGCTGTGCAAAATTTATATGTTTCTGAAATTGAAACCCCAAGAAACGATGCGGGAATAGGTATCTTTTTACTAGGTAATGGTAAAGGTGGATTTAAAAATATTTCAAGTGGGGAAAGTGGCTTTTTCGCTTCTGGGGACGCGAAAAAAATAAAATTGATAGATGCTGGTAGCCAAGAATTGGTATTGATTGCACAAAATAATGACTCTCTACAGTCATTTCAATTGAAAAAGTAGGTCTGCCCGTTTTAGAGATACCAATGATTTATAAGGCAAAAAAAAGCCCACCATAAAGGCGGGCTTTCATTTTATGTTCTAAAAAGGGAATTACATTGCCCCCCACTCCTTTAAAGAATCGGTATTCATTTTTACGTAATCATCGTTGCCCGCTTCCTTAGCGGCAGCCAACGATTTTTTTGCCGTTTCGATAGCCGATTTTTTGTCTCCTGCCTTTGCATAGATCAACGATTGTTGGCGTAATTGCCAAAAAGCAGGTTTTTCGGTCATTGACATCGCCTTGTCCATCCATTCCTTAGACTTATTGATATCTTTACCTGAGTTCATATAATATACCGCAGCAGCATAGTAATCTCCTGCGCTCGGGCCGTTCAACACCCTATCAATATTTTCGGAAACTACGGCATCCGTACCAACACCAAACTTGACGGGTACATAAACGTTGGACCATAGAATGCCAATGACAGCACCGTTATCAGTTAGGTCGTCAACGGTAATCGTGAAGGTTTCAACAGCCATTTCCTTCGGCATCTCAATTATCGGAGCGGTCACCTTAGCGGCAACTTTAGATTCGTCCCAGTTTTGTGGTGCTCCGCCGCCTGAAGTTTCAGTGTAAAAATATACATCCCAAGAAGAAGCACTTGGTTTCGTGAAAATAGCATAAGAACCTGCCTCCAAAGTCTTTCCACCTACCGTCACATCATCACTGAAGGTCACCTTTGTACGCGCATTGGCTCCGGTACGCCATATTTTATCATACGGCACCAAATCTCCGAATATAGTCCTGCCCCTCATAGAAGGCCTTGAATATTCTATCGTCACATCGGTCAAGCCCACTTTCTGCATCAAGGTCGATGATGGGCTTGGTGCTGGTGTATTTATCTGTGCTTCAACAGAATACGAAGCCACAACCATACATAAAATAAGTACTAATCTTTTCATTTGTTTATAGTTTTTCAATTTTTACAAAACTAGGTATAAACCATAGCTGCCCTTGTTAATAAAATCTTAAATTAAAGATACTTGAAGTGCTTTTGAACCAAAGGATTCTGCGTGATAGTATTTTTGTTCAACTTTTTAGCTATTTTGTTAGACATTATATTATTTTTGTCTAAAATTGTTGATGAAACTCTACCAAATACACTCAAAACAGTCCTTGCCAATATCTCAAAAGGAAGCCTGGGATTTTCTATCAAGTCCTTCTAACCTTGCCACCATTACTCCCGACCACATGGGTTTCAAAATCCTATCAACAACTGAAAGAACTATGTTTCCTGGTCAAATTATCCAATATCAAGTGAGCCCGTTTCCTTTTTACAGCACCAAATGGGTCACTGAAATCACCCATGTAAAAGAAGGCGAATATTTTGTGGATGAACAGCGATTCGGACCTTATTCCCTATGGCATCATAAACATTTTATCAAGCCAATCGAAGGAGGCGTTGAAATGGAAGACATTATTGATTATAAATTACCTTTCGGGCTGTTCGGACAATTGGCGCACCCCATCTTGGTGCAAAAAGAACTGAAACGGATATTTTCATATCGAGAGCAGAAATTGATCGAGCTTTTTGGAACAATGGAAAATAGCCCGCGGGAACTTCACTTTAAATCTTTTTAGAAAATGAAAAAAAATATACTTATGGTCGGGGGTTCCCGCGGCATTGGAAACTCTAT
>ENA-ORXM01004271-ORXM01004271.1-marine-metagenome-genome-assembly--contig:-NODE-4271-length-12807-cov-15.206599_pt1 | contig 12807 bp, 5 predicted proteins | sample MGYA00237867_ERZ511480 | MGnify/ENA primary metagenome ERZ511480 (study PRJEB26309, sample SAMN06266103) | marine metagenome | isolation source: Algal blade | place: United Kingdom:Sidmouth, United... | reverse complement strand
GACTCTTTAGACTATTTAGAGGTTTATCAAGGAACAATAGGAAACCCAACACTCATAACCATTAATCCCACAATAGATATTCCTACTGGTGATTCTATTCATGTGGAAAATTTCACGTTTCCAATTAATACTTCTGATACGATTCAAACCTATTATGTTTATGGTATCGAGGCAGATAGTGTTCAAATTCCTTTTTGTAAACCAACCCTAAGAATTGATTCTCTAAAAATTTATCCTGCAACCAAAATACCCGAATTAGAAGCCATTGATTATCTCTGTTTAGATGATGCAGCCAATAATTCCAATGTAACCAATCTCAATGATCTAATTTCAATGAATGAAACAGAGATGGCTATTTGGACGGACATTGATGGGGCTGGTGGATTAGTTGATAGTGTTTTTACGGCAAGTATTGCGGGTACATTCCGCTTTGTCTACACCATTCCAGGTATTCCTGGTGCTGATCCTTCCAATGCTTGTGCCAATAAGTCGGATACTTTAGAAATCGAGGTAAGACCCCAATGTTGTCCCGATTTTATGATTGTTCCTGATGCCAACCCTATTTGTATTGACAGTCCTTTTGAGGTTACTACAAGTGGTTTTATTCAAGATACCATCAATTACATTATCTATTATAGTGCCGATTCACTTTTGACAACCCAAGAAGTCTATGATAATGTGGGAACAACTGTTTTAGTACCTACTTTTGATTTAGCAGATGGTGAAATTGATAGCACATTTGTTGGTTTGACTTTACCTCCCAATGCAACAGATTCCATTGAGACCTATCACCTTTATCTCGCTTATGCCGATACAAGTGACCGATGGGAAAACTGCCCTATTAAAATGGCTTCTGTAGAGATGTTGGTTTATCCCCAAACACTAACAGCCGTCTTAACAGATACCGCCAAAGTTTGTTTGAGCAAACAAGCTGAAAATTCTCATATTATTGATTTAAGTACGCTCATTGTATCGGGTGAAACAACGGGTACTTGGAGTGATACAGATGTAGCAGGTGGGCTTGTTGGCAGTGTTTTCACCGCCTCCACCGCAGGAACCTATACGTTCACCTACACCATTGCAGGAATGCCTGGTGATCTTGTCGGAAGTCCTTGTTACGACAATACTTATACCACTGAAATTATTGTAAAAGATCAATGTTGTCCTGATTTAAATTCAGTTACAACCGTCGCTAATATTTGTACAGAAGATGCACAAGCTGGGCCTGTAGACATCACACTTAACCACAGCACAACACCCGAAAACTTAGCGATATATTATAGTTTAGATACGACCTTAACCGCAACAGATTTGTATGGAAGTCCTTTTGGTGGAACGGCTACTGCCATCAATGCCGACATCACACCGACAGGCGCAAGTACAGTAGAAAGTGGCTTTAATTTTCCGCCCAATATGAGTGATACAGTTACAACTTATTGTATCTATTTTATTTTAGCAGAAAGCAACACTAATATTGAAGCGGACTGTATGCCAATGGCTAAAACGTCCATTGATATTTACCCCATACCGAATATTGCAGGAGGTGAAATTTTTGCTTGTGACAACAATGATGGTACGGGTGATTTTATGTTGGAAGATGCCGATACTTTAGCCGATGTTGATGGAGGCAATACTGTAACGTATTACAGCCTTTTAACTGATGCTGAAATAGACAACAACCCCTTGATGTCGCCTTATGTAGTGATGGATGGAACAACTGTTTATACAAGAGTCGAAAATCAATATGGTTGTTACCGTACGGATTCGATTTTGCTCACCCTTTTAGCCTCTCCTATCTTAAATAATTCGAGTATTGAGGAATGTGATCGGGGTGATGGAATGGCAGAATTTGACCTTTCTGGTGTCAATAGTTATTATACCACTTTTACGGATGCAGAAGGCGAAATAAATCCTTTAGCGAGCCAATATTTAAGCGTTGGAGAACTGATTTACATTCGAGTCAATGCAACCAATGGCTGTTTTACCATTCGGGAAGTAATGCTCGTTGTTTTACCGCTTCCCAATGTCGCAGATGCACAGTTAGAAATCTGTGATGATGGCAGTGGCATGGTTGATTTCACCCTCACAGATGCCAATGTTTTAGTCGATTTAGATGGTGGCAATACCGTAACTTACCATAGCTCTCAAATTCAAGCGATTCAAGGTATTTTCCCTGTGGCAAGTCCTTACAATAGTGCGGGCAATGAGTCTTTATACATTCGAGTGGAAGATGTCAATGGTTGTGTCAGTATTGCTCAATTGAGCCTCGTCATTAATCCATTGCCGCAAATTGCGCCTGCTTCGTTACAATCTTGTGATAATGGGGATGGAACGGCTGATTTCACCCTTACTGATGCCGATGCTTTGGTTGATCCTATCGGAACAAATACGGTCAGTTACCACGTTTTACAAAGTGATGCCGATGCCAATATCAATCCATTAAGTTCGCCTTATACAAGTATAGAAGATACGGTTTATGCAAGGGTAGAAACAGCAAGTAATTGTTATCTTACGACACAAGTTGCCTTAGAAATTCTTCCTTTACCTGCATTAGCAGATGCAGACCTTCACGTATGTGATGACGGCGATGGCAATGTTGATTTTATGCTAACAGATGCCGATGCTTTAATTGATACGGTGGGCGGAAATACCGTCTCTTATCATCCTTTTTTGGTAGATGCTCAAAGCAATACCAACCCTTTGGCGAGTCCTTATGCAAGCATGGGCGAAATCGTATTTGCAAGGGTCATGGACGGCAATGGCTGTGTACAAATTGCCGAATTAGAGCTAATTGTTCAACCACTTCCAACCGCAAACCCTATAGAGATTTTAGGATGTGACAATGGCGATGGAACGGCTGATTTTCAGCTTACTTTAGAAGCAAGTAACATTGATGGCGATGGTGGCAATATGGTCATGTACTATCTAACACAGACAGATGCTGACGCTGGCACAAATGCTTTATCGAATCCTTACAATGCAACAGATGGTCTTATTTATTCAAGGGTTGAAGATGCTTTTGGGTGTTATAGTACTGCGGAAATTACCCTATCTGTTCAAGCCTCACCCATTTTGACAAATACAGAAATTCGAGAGTGTGATAGAGGCGACGGAACGGCAGAGTTCGATTTGTCTGCTTTGGGAATTACATACTATCCAAGCATTTTGGATGCGGAAGGGGAAACCAATCCTGTGGGCAATTCTTATACAACGATGGCCAATGATACTTTGTATTCAAGAGTAAACGCCACCAATGGCTGTTATACGATCGCAGAAGTGGTTTTATTGGTCTTGCCTCCTCCACCTGCCGAAAATATAGTAATCAATGCCTGTGATGATGGCGACGGAACTGCCGATATTGATTTAAACACTTTAGATGCGATGATTGACACTACAGGAAACAATGATATTAGTTATTATGCAACAGATATTGATGCTTTTTTAAATTCTAATATGCTCTCAAATCCATACACAACATCGGGCTTAGGAGAAGTCATTTTTGCAAGGGTTCAAGATGGCGATGGTTGTTTTACCATTGCAGAAGTTACCTTCAATATCGCTCCCAATCCCATTGCCTTAATGGATTCTGTTGCGACTTGTGACGATGGCGATGGTATGGCTCAATTTGATTTGACAGCCTTTAATGTAGATAGTCTTGGTGGCAATATGGTTACATTCCATGCTACCCAAACCAATGCGGATGCAGGAATCAATCCATTGCCTTCGCCTTATGAAAGTACAGGCGGAACGATTTTTGTAAGAATTGCTACGGCCAACAATTGTTTTGATACTGCCGAAATTATCCTAACCGTTTTGGCTTCACCAATGGCTTCACCTGCGGAAATGGAGCTTTGTGATGATGGTGATGGAACGGTTGATTTTGACCTTTCGTCATTGGATGCGACAGTGGATATAACGACCAGTAATACCGTTACATATCACTCAGATTCTCTTGACGCAACAACTGCTACAAATGCACTAACAAGCCCATATGCAAGTAGTGGCGGTACTTTATTTGCAAGAGTCGAAAGTGCCAACGGATGTTTTGATGTCTCGCCTATTACCTTAACAGTCAATCCACTACCAAGTGTTGCAACTGCCATGTTAGAACTTTGTGATGATGGCAATGGCATTGTTGATTTCAACTTAACGGATGCAGACGCTACAATTGACACAACGGAAACAAATGCAATTACATACCACGCTTCTTTAGCGGATGCCGATGCAAATATAAATCCATTGGCAAGTCCTTATATGAGTAGTGGAGAAACTTTATATGTGCGTGTTGAAACAGCCGATGCCTGTTACCTTACAACCACCTTAGAACTCATTGTATTGCCTTTGCCCAATGTCGCAAGTACTTCAATTGAAGTGTGTGATGATGGAGATGGTAGTATTGATTTCACGGTAGAAGATGCGATTGGCCAAATTGATTTAGACAGCATGCATATAGTTACTTTCCACACGATGTTAGACGATGCCAATGATGGCGTAAATGCCGTGAGTAGCCCTTATTCAAGTATGGGCGAAATCTTATTTGCACGAGTCGAAAGTGCCAACGGATGTTTTGTATTAGCCACTTTAGAATTGGAAGTTTTAACGGCTCCCATTTTAGAAAATGCGGAATTACAAGAGTGTGATTTAGGAGATGGAACGGCAGAGTTTGACTTATCCAGTGGTTCTGGTGATTACTATGTTTCTTTCATTGATGCAGAGAACGAAACCAATCCTTTAGGCTCTACTTATACGACAGCGACAACAACGATTTATTTACGAGTAAATGCAACGAATGGCTGTTACGATATTGCCGAAATTGCCTTAACCGTACTTCCCACTCCTGAACTTGCCAATTACCAACTCAATGTTTGTAAAGACAATGATGGTATTGTCGATTTTGACCTCAGCGAAGCAGATGCCTTTGTGAGTCCTGATGCGAACAATATACTTAGTTATCACGTTGACGTATTTGATGCAATCACAGGCAACAATCCTGTATCTGGCCTATTTGCAAGTAGTGGACAAACACTTTTTGTAAGAGTTGAAACGCCAGAAGGTTGTTATTCTATTGCGGAACTCGTTCTGTTTGTAGAAGATTGCTGTCTTGGTCCTCGTTGCATACCCATTACAATAATCAAACAATAAGTATTTGTATGCGTGGATAGCGGTGGAGACCATGCAAAATAGACTCGATAGTAGTGGTATGGCGGTTGTAGATGTAAGGCATTTTAAAAATGCCTTACATCTTCCGCCATAAGAACGGATAGCGAGACCACACTTTGCGACGGAGCGACTCACCGTTCTCTCCAAATAAAATTTTTACTATGAACTATTAATCAAATAGTTATTTTTTGCTTTTAAGCCTCTGTTCCCATTACAGAGGCTTTTTTTATTTCCTTTTTTTGACAAGATTTTTATCAAATTAAGTTTTTTTTGGAGAGAAAGGCCTGTTGCTTTGTCGTGACGCATGGGCCCGCTGTGCCATCGGGTCTATGTTGCATGGTTTGTACCCTTGTTTGACCTTAAAAAAGAAGAGCTTGTTTGGACTTTGGTTTTAAAAAAATTCAAGCCCAAACAAGCTTTTAACAAAAAGCAGCTATTTATTGTGTCTTTACAAATCGAATAAAATCCTTCTGCTCCTTATCAATCAATTGTACTAAATAAGTACCTGCCACATAATCTTCCAAATCAATTCTCAAAGTATTGAAACCAATCTTTGAATCAACATGCTTTTGTGCTACTAAACGCCCCATCATATCATAGATATAAATCATTGTGGGATTGACTCCATTCGTTGTATAATTCAACATGACCGATTCAGAAGCAGGAACAGGATTCGCTGAGAGCAGTTCAAATCGAATATCCTCTCTAACTAAAGTTATTACATCAGAAACGATTTTAGCAACACCATTTTTATCCGTTTCTTTCAAACGATAATACTGAATATGATTTATATGTTCTCTATCTACGTAATCATACATTTGACTTATACTGCTATTTCCTTTTGATTCGACATCAGCAATAGACACGAAATTGATTCCATCTTCTGATTTTTCTATAGAGAAAAAAGCACTCTCACTTTCGGATGCAGTTGCCCATGTTAGATGATTTCCTTCCGTTTTTGTCTTTCCTTCAAAACTCAATAACTCTATAGCAGTGGTTGTACAACTGACTACAGCGGTATTCAATATCTCAACACAATCTGGATGGTCTACTACAGAGATATTAAAAGAAAAACCTGTATTCACAGGATAAGGTCCTAACATTATGGTTGCTGTTGTAATGTTGGAAAAAGTAACATCGTTTCCTATTATATTATACCCATTTTCACCTGCATCACCGCCCATAAAAGCCAAAAGCACTTCATAAGTATCTCCTGTACAAATAACCGTACCACTTACCATAAAGTCTTCACAAAAACAAGACTCCTCCTCTATTTCATTTTCTTCCACACATTGCTCACAGTCGTTTAAAATTGCTGTTCCATCACACTCATTATTACAATCATATTCATTAGAAAAACAAGAATCATTTATATCAGATGCATTTGAAACATAACCCTCTAAAGCATCACAAGAGACAATCGCTAAAGCATTCTCATTCCCTAAACCATCCCCATCATTGTCTTCATACCAACTCATCTCAAATAGGCAATCCTCTCCTGTTTGTGTAGCGGCTGGATCATAATTACAAGCCGTTTCCTCCATACAACCCCCAATGACACAAGCTTCATCACAACTAGCCACAATTTCTTCTAAGCTATTACAACCCACCTCATTATTGTTAATTACAACATTTCCTTCCACAATACTTTCCCAACAAAAAGCAGTACAACAGCTCGCTAAATTCTCATTATCTTCTAAGGACAAATCTTCTCCAACAAACACAAGACTCTCTAAGTCAACAAGACTTGACAAAGCATCGTTCTCTAAAATACTTAAATCCCCACCAATAGAAGTGATATTTTCTAAACCTGCCAAATTTGTTAAATCACTATTACCTATAATCTCAACATCCGTGTTAAAAGAAGTGATATTTTCTAAACCAACCAAACTTGTTAAATCATCATTAAATACAATAAATAAGCCTCCATCCTCAGAGGTAACATTTTCTAAGCCAACAAGATTTATCAAGTCATTATTTTCTAATATAGATATATCTCCTTTAACAAAAGTCAGATTATCTAAGCCAACTAAATTTATTAAGTCATCACCATCCATAATCTCCAAATCACCCCCAACAGAAGTAATATTTTCTAAACCAAGAAGATTTACCAATTCATAATTAGCTGTAATCCTTAAATTTTTCCCAACAGAAGTTAGTCCCTCTAAACCAGCCAGACTTGTCAAAACCTCATTAAGTACAATAATTAAACTTCCATTAAGAGAGGTCAAATTTCCTAGACTAGTCAAACTTGTTAGATTATCGTTATACGAAACCCTTAAATTCCCATCAATAGAAGTCAAATTTCCTAAGCCATATAAATTTGTTAAGGCATCATTACTTTCAATAGATAGATTTGAACTGACATAAACCAAATTTTCTAACGCATTCAAACTGGTTAAGGCATCATTATCGTCAATAGATAAATTTGAACTGATAGAAGTCAAATTTTCTAAGCCATCTAAACTGGTTAAGTCGTTATTACCGTCAATAACTAAATCTTCACCAACAGAAATAAGGTTTTCTAAAGCACTGATATTTGTTAAATCATAATTCTTTATAAGAATTAAATTTGCACCAACAACAATAAGATTATCTAAACCCTCTAAATTTTTTAAATTGACGTTTTTTTCAAGATACAAGTCTCCTCCAATAGAAGTTAGCCCCTCTAAACCAATCAAATCTTGTAAATACAGATTTTCTGTAATTCGTATATCTCCATCAACAGAAGTTAGCCCTTCTAAACCAACAAGACCTGTTAAAGCATCATTGTCTATAATAAGTAAACTTTCATCAATAGAAGCTAAATTTTCTAAGCCGACCAAACTTGTTAAAGACCCATTATTTTCAAGAATTAGCGAGCCATTGATGGTGGTAAGGGCTGATAAGTTGGATAAGTCCAGAATATCCGATCCTGAGACGGTTAGGTCACCATCTACTGTGCTACAACCATAGTCGGTCATAAAGGCATCAACTGCGGCTTGTGAACTTAATTCTATGTTGCCTTCACATTGGGCAAAAGTGGATTGGCTCAAGAATAAGCAAATCATTGCAATAATAATGATACCTAAGTAGTCTAACAGAATTAAGGTTCGTAATGGTATTTGAAGTTTCATGTTTGTAAGATTATAAAGTGATTAACTTGTTTGATTTTTGATTTCAATAACAAGCTCTCAAAATTGTTTTAATGTTATCACAAGTATAAAGTAGTAAAGCAGGTATTTCCATTACAAATATTTGTGCTTATGGATTATAAAAACCGCCTATAAACAAATAATCAACTCATTATCAAATACTTATTTCAAAAAAAGATTAAACTTCATTCCTTGTAAAACAGTATTTCTATCTACTACGTCTGCGTTTTGCCTAAAAATCTCTTTGCCTATTTTATTTTTTAACGCTTACTAAAATATTTTTTTGATAGCGGTGGAGACCATGCAAAATAGACTCGATAGTAGTGGTATGGCGGTTGTAGATGTAAGGCATTTTAAAAATGCCTTACATCTTCCGCCATAAGAACGGATAGCGAGACCACACTTTACGACGGAGCGACTTACCGTTCTCTCCAAAATTATAAGCCAAAAAATAGACGCATTCAAGTCTGTTATTAAGCCTCTGTTATCCCATTACAGAGGCTTTTTTTATTTCCCTTTTTTGACAAGATTTTTAACAAATTAAGTTTTTTTTGGAGAGAACGGTTTAGTGCTTCGTCGCGATGCAGGGTCCCGCTGTGCCATCGGGTCTATTTTGCATGGCTTGAACCCTTGAAGCACTGACTTTTGAGGTTATATATATATTTTTTTGACTGCTTTATGCTTGGATTTGGGTAATGCGCCATGAGAACAGCGATTTTAAACGACCAAAACCCAAAAAACACTTTAAAAAACTTAAATAGCTCATAATCAGCGTTTAAAAACTTAAAATTAAACAAATTATAAAAATAAAAGTCTAAATAAACCCTCTAAATTACACTATATCCGAACACAAGTTTCTAAGATTCGTACTTTAAAGTGGAATTTGTAGTAAAATAAGCGTACCTTTGCACGCTGAAATTCAAGAAAGCATCAAGAAGTATGAACGAAATAAAAAACATCGCCATTATTGCCCACGTTGACCATGGTAAGACAACGTTGGTGGATAAAATTTTTCATCAAACCAATCTGTTTAGAGACAATCAAGAGGTTCGAGAATTAATTTTAGACAATAATGATTTAGAACGAGAAAGAGGTATTACCATCACCTCAAAAAATGTATCTGTACAGTATAAAGGATACAAAATCAACATCATTGATACCCCTGGTCACGCTGACTTTGGCGGTGAGGTAGAACGTGTGCTAAAAATGGCAGACGGCTGTGTTTTACTCGTCGATGCTTTTGAAGGACCTATGCCACAAACTCGATTTGTAACGGAAAAAATGCTCAACTTAGGGCTAAAACCATTGGTCGTTATCAATAAGGTAGATAAAGATAACTGTCGCCCTGACGAGGTTGAAGAAGCTATTTATGAGCTTTTCTTTGACTTAGACGCCAGTGAAGAACAATTGAACTTTAAGACTATCTACGGTAGTTCTAAGGAAGGTTGGATGAGCAAGGATTGGAAAGAACCAACAGATGACATTACGCCTTTGTTAGATACCATTTTGGAAGAGATTCCAAGTGCGAAGCGCAATGAAGGAACCGTGCAGATGCAAATCACGTCTTTAGATTACTCTAATTATAGTGGTCGTATCGCCATTGGTCGGGTACACAGAGGTACTTTAAAAGAAAATACGCCAATTTCTTTGGTAAAACACGATGGTTCTATTACAAAAACTCGTATCAAAGAATTGTATGTTTTTGAAGGTTTGGGTCGTGCCAAAGTAAGTGAAGTTCATGCAGGTGAAATCGCTGCCATCATTGGTTTAGACAGTTTCCAAATTGGAGAAACCATCGCTGACTTTGAAGAACCAGAAGCATTGCCTGCTATCTCTATCGGTGAGCCAACGATGAATATGTTATTTACCATCAACAACTCGCCATTTTTCGGGAAAGAGGGTAAATATGTTAATTCTCGCCAATTAAGAGATCGTTTGTACAAAGAAACGGAGAAAAACTTGGCATTGCGTGTGGAAGAAACAGAATCTCCTGATGCTTACTTAGTTTATGGTCGTGGTATTCTTCATTTAAGTGTATTGATTGAAACCATGCGTCGGGAAGGCTATGAGTTGCAAGTAGGACAGCCTCGTATCATCATCAAAGAGATTGATGGTAAGAAGTGCGAACCTATCGAATCAATGAGTATTGACGTCCCTGAGAAGTTCTCTGGCAAAGTCATTGAGTTGGCAACACAACGAAAAGGGGAATTGATGGTGATGGAGCCAAAAGGAAGTTTACAACACTTAGAGTTTATGATTCCATCAAGAGGAATTATCGGTTTGCGTAACAGAATCCTAACGGCAACCACTGGAGAAGCAGTTATGAATCACCGTTTCCACGAGTTCCAACCCATGAAAGGCGAAATTCCAAGACGTTTGAATGGGGTTTTGATTTCAGGAGACAAAGGCGTGAGTGTTGCTTATTCTCTCAACAAATTACAAGATAGAGGTAAGTTTTTCGTTAATCCAGGAGAGGATGTCTATGAAGGGATGATTGTGGGCGAAAATACTCGTGACAATGACATTGTGATCAATATTGTCAAAGGGAAGAACTTGACCAATATGCGGGCTGCGGGTAAAGACGATGGTGCAAAAATTGCTCCTGCTATCAAATTCTCTTTAGAAGAAGCGATGGAGTACATCCAATACGATGAGTATTTGGAAATCACGCCAACCAAAATGCGTCTTCGTAAAGTTCTTTTGACGGATAGTGCTCGTAAACAAAAATCTAACAAAGCGTTGGCGAACATCAAGTTTTAAGCAACAAACAAATTAAACGAGTCATAAGACGATTCAAATTAGAAATAGGATTAACCTGTTGGGCTTCGGCTTGACAGGTTTTTTTTATGAGCTGGTGACGAGTGACGGGGGATTGGTGACGAGTGAGCAGCTTTCTTGTACCCATAAATATATTTTGACTATCAATTTCTTTGCGTCCTTTCCGAAAACCTCCGTGATTTTTTTTCTTGCCTACCCTTTTTCCGTTCTGCCTTTTTGTTTTCACTCAACACTTTTATTAAATTTGCAAAAAAAAACGTCACCCATCACTCGTCACTCGTCACCTGTCACCCGTCACCCGTCACCTGTCACCAAAACACAAAAATGAGCCGTTCCAAAAATAAATTACCCAAATTCCTTTTACAAATTGTAGAATTTCTCCTATTCGTTACCATTTGCATAGGATTTGCCAAAGTGACGGCTTCTACCAATCCATTTGACCAACAAGGTTTTTTATTGGGTTTAGGGCTTAGTTTATTAGCAGGAATCATCCTCTTTTTTGTCCTAAAAATTCACCGCAAATTCGACGATCAAACGACTTATATAGAAGACATTACTGACGAAGCTTTTTGCATTATTATCACCGAACACAAAACAAAATTTAAGTGGGAACAAATCGAAGAAATGGAAATTTACCAAGACCGCCATGCCCTCACATTTGAAACCCGACACAACAAAATGAATTTGGATTTGACCAACCAAAATTGGTACAAATTCTTTAAAACAATCCCCAATCATTTACTCACTGACGAGGATTTAAAATTCCGAAAAGAACTTTTTTCTGACCTTGCACCTTGTACAGTTTGTGGCTATGTTGCCGTTAAAGAAGGATATTGTTTTGCTTGCCAACACGAAACCTATCCCTACACCATGAAAGGAGAATACCATTCTGAAAATGAGTATTTGCGCTCCAAACAATTAACCTATTTTTCAAGGCTTCAATCCATAGAAAAGAAAGAAGCCGAAAAAAAAGACAATCCATTTTTTGAGATTGCTGACAACTATCGCATCATTATTAATCAAGAAGAGTTAGATAATTATAAGGGCTAAAATTAACAAGATATGAATTTTGAAGAAATCTGGAATACACACAAAGAGCATCTAAAAAACTTTGTTTTGACGAAAGTAGAAGATGATGCAGTTGCCGAAGATATTTTACAAGAAGTCGGTATCAAACTCCACCAAAATAAAAAAGAAATTGCCAATCATAAAAATTGGTTGTTTCAAGTCACCCGAAATACCATTGCCGATTACTACCGAAAAAAAGCCAAAATCACCCAAACCGATACGACTTACATCAGCTTACCCACCATCAATTACCAAGCTTGTCCCTGTGATTTGGTCGAGGTCGTCATCAAAAAAGCCTTGCCCGAAAAGTACGGCATTCCCCTCATTATGAGTGATTTATACAAAATTCCACAAAAAGACACATTCTACTAGACATTTATAGGTTTAAGACAACAATCTTAGACTTTTTAATTTGATTTAAGTATTCAATAAAAGAAATAAGATCAAAGAATTTATTATGAATAATAGAGAGTCCTTTTCTAAAAAAAGAGATGGCTAAATAAATAGTACCATCCTTATATTTCTTGAAATCAGACTTTTTAAGTTTCTTATATTTAATCATTCCCTCAATAGTAGCTAATACATATAAAAAGACGACCTGACTCATTAATAGTTCAATTTTTTCAGGGTCTTTAAAACCATTTTGAGTTAAATTAAATCCATTAGA
>ENA-ORXM01004270-ORXM01004270.1-marine-metagenome-genome-assembly--contig:-NODE-4270-length-12808-cov-3.542377_pt1 | contig 12808 bp, 8 predicted proteins | sample MGYA00237867_ERZ511480 | MGnify/ENA primary metagenome ERZ511480 (study PRJEB26309, sample SAMN06266103) | marine metagenome | isolation source: Algal blade | place: United Kingdom:Sidmouth, United... | reverse complement strand
ATTTAAGAAAACTTGCCCATCAATTGCTTTAGTAGAATCTGTCCGAAAGGTCATGTCTGCTTGCAATTCTCTAGTCTGTTCTAAATAACGGACATAACAATTAATCTTAGAAAATGCATACGTGCTGGGCGTTGTTGGTGACGAATTTGTAGGGCTACAGCTAGATAAAGAGCCTATAAAGAAAGCTCCAAAGAGCATTTTGAAAAAATATTGAGCAGAATGCTTCCAATTAGTCATCATTTTAACCTTTATTTTAGTAGTTTTATAACGCCTAAATATACAGAATTTATGCAAGATGTTTCCTTACTTGAAGTTCTTTAGCATTATTTTTGGTAGACTAATCATCAAGATTTGTATATAATCTTTATTAAACAGTGAATTTGGTCTACATTATTAGACCTATAAAATAGGGGCTTTAGTATAAATTCTATATTTTTGCACTGTTTTAACGGAAAAACATATTCCTTTCGTTAATTACTATAATGCGTTTGTTAATTAAACAAATTGCAATGTAAAAGGGAAACACTTATTTTACAATCAACTCAAAAAATTAAATAGACAGATATGCTCAATCGTATAGGTGCCATTTTTATGGCTGTAGCGTTATTGCTTAGTTCTAATGTTAAAGGACAAGATGATCCCGTATTGTTTAAGGTAAATGGCAAAGAAGTTAATGTTTCTGAGTTCCAATATATCTACAACAAAACAAATGGAGAAAAAGCAGATTATAGTGAAAAGTCACTCAAAGAGTACTTGGATTTGTATGTGAACTTTAAACTTCAAGTTGCTGAAGGGGTAGACATTGGACTTAGCGAAAAACCAGAAGTAAAGCGTGAGCAAGATCAGTACAAGCGCCAATTAGCAAGTACTTACTTGACCGATAGAGAAATTACAGAAAAATTGGTTCGCGAAGCTTATGAAAGAAGCAAAGAGGATCGTAAAATTAGTCACATCTTTATTGCAGCAGACCAAAATGCAGATGAAAAGCAGAAAAGAGAGGCTTTTGAACGCGTCAAGAAAATCAAGGGCGAATTGACCGCTCAAAATTTTAATGATTTAGCAAAACAATATTCTGACGATAAGTATAGCAATGCCAATGGTGGTAATTTGGGCTGGTTTACAGCTTTACAGTTGCCTTATGGTTTGGAAACGGCTACTTATGAAACTAAAAAAGGAGCCTTTTCTGATGTTGTTACAACAAACAAAGGGTACCACATTGTTCGTGTAGATGATGTCCGCCCAGCATTTGGAAGAATTAAAGTAGCACATGTTTTATTGCGTACAAAGAAAAACCCAGAACGTGCTGAACTTTTAGCAGATTCCTTATACAATACTTTAAAAGAAGGGGCTAAATTTGAAGAGTTGGCGAGCAAATATTCTCAAGATAATGCGACTAAAAATAGAGGTGGTCAATTGGGATGGATTGGAATTAACAGTTATGCTCAAGATTTTGAAAAAGCTATTTTTGCCTTAGAGCAAGATGGGAATATTTCTAAGCCTGTAAAAACAGAAGCAGGATGGCATATCTTAAAACGTTATCAAGGAATTAAAAATCCTAAATATCAAGATGTAAAATCCGAAATTACGAATAAGATTAAACGCAAGCCTCGTTTTGAAATTATCCAAGATGCTTTGGTAGCAGATATCAAGAAGGAAGGGAGTTATAAGGAGGACGAAGCTGTAAAGAAAGAATTGATTGATTTGCTAAAAAAAGAAAATACGTTCTTAACGTATAAATGGAAAGCGCAAAAGGATCCAAATATAGAGAACAAAGCTTTATTCTCTATTGGTAATATAAAAGGAACTATTCGTGAATTTATGTCTATCGCACAACGTGCACATAGTGAGCGAATGAACGAACAGCCTCGTACCATCGAAGCAGCTGTAGATCGAATTATTAAAAAATTAGCTACTCAAAAATGTTTGGCTTATGAGGAAACTCAGTTGGACAAACGTTATCCTGAATTTAAAGCCTTGATGCGTGAATACGAAGAAGGAATCTTGTTGTTTGAAGTGAAGAAACAATTGGTTTGGGACAAAGCATCTAGCGATGAAGATGGTTTGAAAGCATTCTATGAAGCAAACAAAGATAATTATAAATGGAAACAACGGGCTAATGTTACCTTTTATACCTTGCGTACAGACGATAAAAAAATGGTTAAAAAGGTTCAGTGCAAAGCAAAAAAGAAAAGTGCTGAAAACTTAAAATCTATGTACAATAAAGACCGTGAAGTGGTACAAACTACTAGTGGTATTTATGAAGAAGGTAAAAATATGGAATTGGATAAATTGAAGTGGAAAGCAGGAACAGTTAGCAAAGGCTATAGTAAAGATGGCTCTACTTATTTTACCAAAATAGAAGAAATTATTGCTCCTTCTATCAAGACATTAGACGAAGCACGTGGATATGTTGTTGCAGATTATCAAGACAACTTAGAAAAAGAATTGATTAAAAAACTGAAAGAGAAATTTACAGTTGAAATCAATGAAGATGTATTAAAAAGCATGATAAAGTAGTATTGTTATAATAGTTTAACAATGAAAAAGAAAGAGCAGTGTTATTGTAACACCGCTCTTTTTTTATGTTGATTTATTTTTATTCAAGACTGAATTAATCGTCTTCTCTATTAAATATTTCTCTTTCTACCCATTTTTCACTAGCTGTTTTAGTGGGCGTTTCTTTTGGCTTTTCGTCTTCACAATTGTCATTGTCACCAGCAATATCTGGCACTTTATCTTCTATTTTTGGAATATACAAGGTGCGAATTGGGAATGGAATATCAATGTTATGTGCATCAAATGCTTTTTTGAGTGCAATCATTGCTTTACTCTTTGCTTCTAGGGCAGTTAGTTTTTTAGTTGCATTTACCCAGAAACGCAGTTGGAAATCAATTGAACTTCCTCCAAATTCTAAATAATGAAATTCAACTTCTTGTCCACCTTGAGGCGGGTATAGTTCTGTAATGGCTTTCTTAGCAATGGTTTGGACACTTTCTAGATCTGAACCATAAGCTACACCACATTTAATAGTAGAACGAATCTTTGTTGTTAATCCATAATTCTTAAATGGATTATCTAAAATCATTTGGTTGGGAATAACGACAATATTATTATCAGCTTCTTTTAGTTTTGTATTTCTTAAATCAATTTCTAAAATAACTCCTGAGAAACCGTTAGTTTCTACCCAATCTCCAACACTAAGGACATCTCTAATAGCTAGGAATATACCAGAAAATGTATTAGCTAAAGTCCCTTGTAAGGCTAAACCAACAGCCAAACCTGCAACCCCTGCACCAGCTAAAATAGAGGTTAAGACATCGTTTAAATTTAAGACATTTAAAGCTAAAACTAAACCTAAAGCAATGAAGACAATAGAGGCAATGTTTGAAATTAACCCTCGAATAGATGCTTCTTTTATTGCTTTTCTAAGTAATTTATTGACCCAACTTTTAATATAAGTAGACAACCAGTAGGCAATGGTAAAGATAAGAATTGCTAAAATTAAATTAGGTAAGTTCAAAATAATAGAGTCTACCCAGCCAGCTAACTTATTCATTATTTTGTCCCAAGAAGAAGTCATTTGATTTTGAAACTGATCGGTTAATTTTTCGTCCATTTGTAAGTATGTATTTTTTTTGAAAATGATTTCATAGATCCTTTCTCTCATCTATGATGTTTGCGCCTCTAGTTCAGTAATGGGATGGGTTTGCTGCTGTTATTTTATAACATTAAACAAAACTTGATGATAAATATTGAGAGGTAAACAATATAACTTCTACTGTATTTAGAAAATGGTGAGAGTTGACCAAAGTATATATGATTACAGTTGTATTATGATTTTTATTTTGTGTAGCTGAAAAATCAATGTAATCTCATTTCTAATTTATTTTTGTAGCAGTTAACACACTATTATAACAGGCTAATGGACATATTGTTTTCAAAAACAATATATTTTTAAAACTTAAGATCGTTTTTTTAGACAAAAAAAAATACAAGATTGAAAAAGAAAGAATAAAGTAGCGAGGGGTTTTAGGAATAAAAACGTCTAAATCATTTTACCTGATTACAGGACAAAATTATTGATAGCTCATCTAATAAGCTAAAAATAGGCATAGATATAATCTGTAAAAATCCGTGTCGAAAGATAGGTTGTTTAAGCAATCTTGCGTTTGACTTTATCTTTTGTTCTGTACACAGCCATTTCATAAAAAAAAAATATTAGTACCGCTAAATTCTTTTTTACTAAAAGCAAATGAAAGGAACTAAGAAACTATTCTTTATCTCCAATTGTAAATTTCCCTTCTTTTGGATTCCAACGCAATTGAATAGACGAATAAGTGATTTCATGCAGAGAAGCACAATATTCCCTAACAGTAGGGTCATTATTTTTACATTTTTCTTTCAAAATTTGCGTTTGCATTTGGGCAGAAACTGTAGTTCCTTTACGAGGAAGTTGGTATCCAAATTCTAAGTGGTGATTTAGAGCTGGATTAAAAGCAGAAGCCGCTAAACTCATGGTTTGTTCTGCAAAATCTTTGTAAGTTAATTCAGGAACAACTTCTTCTGTTACATCATTCCATCGTCCATTACGAAGTTTTAAGATTTGAATTTCTCCATGTAAAAAGATATCCATGTGATTTTTTACTACAGCAACTAAGGTCTCTCCATCTGCTTTTTTTAACAAAGATACCTGTAAGGTGAAAACATCTCCAAAAGCTTTGTCTTTTAATTCAATAAAGTTATTCTTTTCATCGACCAAAACCGTTGCAGCACTAGATTCTGTACTCTCAATCACCCATTTTCCATCCTTAGAGACAATAGAGTGCATTTTTATATCATCATCATAATCTGCTAGTAGATTATAATAATCTACAATAGCTTGAGCCTGAACAGAAGAGGTTGCCAAAAAAGAAAGGCAACAAATAAGGAACGTTACAGGAAATGTATTCATGATGTGCTTGGTTTTATTGTTAATATATAATAAGCAATATACAGAATTCTTTATGAACGCTCAATTAACTGCCCTTATTTTGTAAACAGATAGAATTTCTAGACCAAATAAAAGAATCTGTAAACAGAGACCTTACTCTAATAATAAAGCCGTATCTTTGTGACCATTAAGAAAAAAAGATATGGTACATTTCGAAGAATTAAAACTGACAAGACAATATATTAACGCCTTAGAAGATCTAGGTTTTGAGCAAGCAACCCCTATTCAAATCAAGGCAATCCCTGCGATTCGATCTGGGCAACATGTTATTGGAATTGCACAAACAGGAACGGGGAAAACGGCAGCTTATGTATTGCCAATTTTGCAAAAGCTAAGTTATGCAAAAGGTATTGCAGCAAGATGTATTATCATTGTTCCTACTAAGGAACTAGTCGTTCAGGTGACTCAACAAGTAGCGGAGTTGGCTAAGTATACTGATATTCGATTCCAAGGAATATATGGTGGTGTAGGGCGAAAATCTCAAGCGAAAGCAATTTTGGATGGTGTAGATATTATTATTACAACACCAAGACGTATCCTAGAGCTATATGAAAAAGAAAACATTAAGCTGAATAAGGTAGAGATTATGGTACTAGATGAGGCGGATAGAATGATGGACATGGGCTTTATGGGGCAAATAAACACCATTTTAGAAGTAGTGCCTACCAAAAAACAAAACCTACTATTCTCAGCAACATTTTCTCCTAGAGTAGAGGAATTGAGTTGGAATTTTATGGACTTTCCGATCAAAATAGAAATTACTCCTGAAGCAACTCCTGTAGAAACGGTTGAGCAAAGCCGCTATGCAGTCCCAAACTTTTTGACAAAGCTTAATTTGTTAACTTATCTCTTACAAGATGAGGAAGCATTTCATAGAATTATTGTTTTTGTGAGGACTAAGCAAGCTGCCAATCTAGTATTTGACCGCTTACAAAAATATGGAAAGGATAAGATTCGATTAATCCATTCTAATAAAGGGCAAAATACGAGAATCAACGCCTTTAAAGATTTTAAAGAAGGGGCTATACGGATTTTAGTGGCAACGGATGTGATGGCGAGAGGGATTGACATTAAGGATGTGAGCCATGTGATTAATTTTGAAGTACCTAGAGTCTACGAGGATTACGTGCATCGAATTGGACGTACTGGTCGTGCGTTTCGTACTGGGGCAGCAATTACTTTTTTTACAAAGGCGGAGGTGTATCACATTAATAAAATTGAGAAAAAAATCCGAATGCCTATTCCTATGCTAAATTTGCCAGAGGAAATAGAAATAACTGAAACTCCTTTCTTTGAGAATCAAGAAATGGAACGTGAAATTGATGTACAAAAACATAAAGAAAATCCAGACTATCAAGGAGCGTTTCACGAGAAGAAAAGTTACGTTACCAAGATTAAAAATAAAAAAAATAAACGACCTAAAAAGTACACTGGAAAAACCAATTCTGGTTATGTAGCGAAGGCGAACAAAGGGAAGAAGAGTACCTCTAAAAAAGGTCGTCACAAGAAATAATGGGCGTTGTTTAAGAATAAAAATACAAAATAATGACTTACAAAGACTTAATTCCTGCACTATGCCAAATTGCAGTTGACGCAGGAGCTGCTATTTTAGATATTTATAAAAATTGTGAAGGGATTGAGATTATCAAAAAAGCAGATGACTCTCCTCTAACAGCTGCCGATCAAGCTTCTAATACTGTTATTTGTAAAGGATTAGAAGGATTACCTATTCAATATCCAATTATATCAGAAGAAAATAAAGCGGTTGCTTTTGAAGAGCGCAGTCAATATGACTATTATTGGTTGGTTGATCCATTGGATGGAACGAAAGAATTTATTAAACGCAATGGTGAATTTACTGTAAATATAGCCTTAGTTCATGCGGGCAAAGTAGTACTTGGAATTGTTTATGCACCCGTTTTGGATGAACTGTATTGGGCTTCTAATGGAGATGGCGCATTCTTAAAAAAGGAGGATAAAACAGAACAAATCTATGCACCTAAGTTTACCATGAAAGATAAAGGAATTAAAGTGGTTTGTTCTCGTTCGCACTTAAACGAGGAGACAAAAGCATTTATTGAAGCTTTAGATACACCAGACTTAGTTTCTAAAGGAAGTTCGCTTAAATTTTTGCTATTGGCTACAGGAAAAGCACATCTGTATCCTCGTGTCGCACCAACGATGGAGTGGGATACGGCTGCGGCTCAAATTGTTTTGGAGGAAGCAGGTGGCAAGGTCTTGCAATACAATACTACTGATGCCGTGATTTACAATAAAGAAAATATGCTCAATCCTTATTTTGTTGCTTATGCAAATTTGAAAGAGTAAGGTTTTAACTTTGTATAATCAATAGAAAAAAGATAAGTCATCCCGAATTTTTCGAGGGTGACTTTTTAGGTATAATGTTAACCACTATATTTACTCTTAGAAGAAGGTTTTGAAAGCCTGTGATAAGCAAAAAACCGCTCTCGACAACTAACAATTGTCGAGAACGGTCTATTATCAAATGTGAAAAAAAAGGTTAATTTATTGCTTAATCACCTTGCGAACTATTTGCTCTTCTTGATTATAAAGAGTAAGGAAATAGATGCCTCTATTGAGATCTCCTAGTTCAATTTGATTGCGTTGGAATAATCCTTCTTTAACGGTTTGACCTTGGATGTTTACTAAACGATAATTGGTCAAGCCTTCAATATTGGTATTAATATTCACAAAACTACTGAATGGATTTGGAGCTACGGTTAGGAATGGCTCATCTGTTAGAGTACTTGAGCTAGATTCTGTTGCTCCCCCGAATGGAGGCGAAATAATAAGCCCTTGGCGTACCCCAAACGCATCAATAGCCATATCACTTTGGAAGCTGCTACCAGTCGTTCCAACAAAACGGAAACGCACATTGCTGTTTGACGAATAAGCATTCAAGTTGACATAAGCCGATTTCCAACTATTGCCTTTGTCACCTGTTTGTGTCCAAATGGTCGTCCAAAGACTGCTGTTGTTCACACTGATTTGAAGCTTCAATGTTCCCATTGTTGCTCCATACATATGGTAACGGAAAATAGCAGCAGGAGAATTTACAGAGGTCAAGTTAAAACAGTGACTAGTAATAATGGCGTTCTTGCCCCCAAAATTAGGCGAAGAAGATTCTGTGTAAATGTAGTAACTGCCATCAATGGCAGCAGTTGGTCCTGTATTGGTAGAAGATGTACTTCCTGTTTTACGTGTCCAATTAAAATCATCTGAGGTGCTTTGTGCCCAAATTCCGAAACCTGTTTCCCAACTCTCTGAGTAAGGATAAGCATTGACACAAGGTTTACTGATACTCAATGTGTAGATAGAAATATCATCAATAGCAATATCTCCCGTGTAACTAGTACCTGTTGTTCCATAAAAACGGAAACGCACACCATTCGTATTGATGTAGCTGCTTACATTAACCAATGCTGTTTTCCAAGAATTACCTTGGTCACCTGTTCTAGTCCAAAGTGTTGACCAAGAAGTGCCATTATTGGTACTTACTTGAAAACGCAATGTACCTGTTGTAGCACCATACATATGGTATTTAAACCGAGCATAAGCATTCGGAACATTTACATAATAGCAAGCACTATTAAGAATCGCATCTTTACTTCCATAGTTAGGAAATGAGGCCTCCATGTACGCATAATAAGAACCTTCACTAGCAGTAGTTGGTCCTGTATTCGTAGATGGGGTTGATCCTGAGCGACGTGCCCAATCAAAATCATCATTACTCTCATTGCTCCAAATTCCAAAGTTGCTTTCAAAGCCTTGGTTACTAGGAAGTGAAATGGCAGAAACTAAACAACCACTGCTAACACTACAAGAGCTATAATCAACTCCTGAGTTTGGCATATCACTACCAATATGAGTAATCAATTTGTCACAGCGACCATAAGAACCGTTCTGACAACCACCTGTATTGTGAATAGAATAAACTAAGTTAGAAGAATTAGAGAGTACTGGAGATCCAGAACTCCCGCCTTCTGTGTCAGCGTAATAACGCATTCCATTAGCTGTTAAGCTATTCACTTGAGCAAAAGTACTAGCATCTTGATCCGAATTAACCGTGATTTCCTTACGGCGCCCACCAGGATGACCGATGATGTAAATGCGATCACCTACCGTAGGCACAACAGAGCTTAAACTCAAGTAGCCGTAAGTAGCTGTAGGGTTTGTTGGTAACTTTAATAAGGTATAATCTAAGCCACCTGAAAAAGGGCTTGTTTTGATAAACGTAGCAGAAGTTGCTACGGTAGCAGCAGTTAAAGTTCCAGAACCCGTACAAGCACTATATTGGTAGTCAAATAAGAAATCTGTGTTTCCAGCATCCGTAGCATTGCCTACACAATGGTTGTTCGTCATTACATGTCCTTCACAACCTAGAAGCCAGCCAGTACAAGAACCAACACCACCAATGATAAGTTTACAAACTGCTTTACCACGAGTTGCTTTTATGGTACCATTATAGCAGGCTATACGCTCTTTATCATCCGTTCCACAGATACTTTTACCATTCACAATAGCATCAATGCGCTCTGCTGAATAACCATAAGCTACTTTTGTAATCTTAAATCCGTGATGATTGGAAGCCGATTGGGCGTGTAAACGTACTGTCACACGCTCATCTAAAAGAACTCTAGACCAAAAATTACTAATGATTGTTCCTTCTTTGTCAATGATTTTTCCTTTTCCTGCATAGATAATAGACTCTCCTGTATTATGAGTAGAAATTTCAACGTAATCTTCAGGTCCTAGGTCAAAGTCTTCAAAGTATAGTTTGATGTAAGCAGAGTTTTTATTGTAAAATTCTTGTTCAAATATAACGCCTATTTGGTTAGAGGAGTTATAAGGATGCGCTGTTTGTAAGTTTGTAGGTACCTCATCTCCAATAATAGCAGGAGCATGGGTATAGGTCGTGGTGGCGGTTGAAGCGGTATTGTTCTGCGCAAAAAGCAGAGTCGTACATAGCATCAACAATATAAAAATTGGATTTTTCATGTGTTAATCGTATTTGTTAAAATTAAGATAATAAATGTGGCTCGAGTTAAAAGATGTAAAAACTTGCACTTAAGGGGAAAGCAAATTGATACAAACGAAAATTTTACTGTCATGACAACCTCCGCTTTTTCAAGGTAATACAAAAAAAATTAAAAATAGTGTTATATATTAATATTATTTTAAATTTTAAATTGAAATCTTTATAAAAGCATTGCTGTAAAAATGTATATGTATCTTTTTATTTAGAATTTGATTGAATAAAGATGTAGATGTGATTAAGTAGGTGAGGCGGTTAGAAGATATTTTGGAAAAAGACCTAAAAGGATATTCTCTTTCAAGAGGAGGGGAAATACGAACAATTTTATTTTTTAAAAAAAATTAAAAATAGAAAAAATATTGATTTTTTATCTAATAATCAACTACTTAAGTGCTTGTTGGGCTTTGTTATAGCGTATTGTTGTTATTCAATGCCGTATTATTTTTATTCTCACTTATTTTATAGTGACCTAAATTTATGTAGAAGCCTTTGTTAAGATTCAATGAGCTTTAGAAAATTGGAGAGGACTTATGTTTTGGGATATGGCTAGAGTACTTAATAATATACCTTCCCATCAACAATCTTTAGTCGCTTTTGGCTTTCCATTTCTTTGATTTTCCGAATTGTTGTTTCTGTGGTTAATCCCGTTAATCCAGCAATGTTTTTTCGAGTTAAATCTATTCGACAACTAAAGGCTTCCGTTTGATTGTAGACATTAATTTTGATATAATCAAATAAGGAAATAATTGCCTTTTCGGCAGAGTTGGAAGTAATCCCGTTAGCCATAACTGCCTTAAAATAAAGCCGTTTGGAGAGCATTTTAGTAACACTTAGATGAATTGCTTGATGTTCTAATAACAGTTGCTCAAAATCAAGTTTTGGAATTCTGATAATAGAACAAACGCTCAATGCAATGGCATTGGCTGGATAACTTAAGTTGGCAATCAATGGCGGTTCTCCAAAGCTCTTATTCCTACCAAAGATGCCCTGTATAAACTCATTGCCTTTGTCATTGTAATAACTCATTTTAACTCCACCTCTGATAATTTGAAAATAATACCTTGGCGTGTTATTTTTCTCAAAAATATACTCCCCTTTTTCGTAATGGATTATTTTGAATGGATACTGCTTTAAGAGCTGTAAATCTATCATTATTTTGTATGATTTGGATCATAAGTTTCGTACAGTACTATGTTGTACATTTGTAATCAAGTTATTGATGAAGTAATAATTTACTTATGAAAGGTGTTAAAGTAGCCACTTTTTAATTAAGTAGATGGGCAAAAGTAATTAACATTTAAATTGGGCATCTTTTATCCGCTATGTTCCTTAAAAAGCCTCGCTTTAGCTCGCCAAGCGAGTTGGGAGTCAAAGACTCGCTAAAGCTACATTTTTCAACTCTTTAGCGAATAAAATATACTCCAATTTTTAAACTACTAATTTTGTCCATTTACTTAGGTTTTTAAATAGCTATAGTATATGAATTTTAAATTTTTACAAATAGTCTTATTACTTGTTTTTATGTTTCTTAGTACTTTGTCGAGAGTACAAGGGCAATCTGTTATTGGCGGGGAAATATCTTATCGCTACTTATCTTTGAATACTTATGAAGTTATTTTAGATGTTTATGCAGATTGTAAAGAAACTCCCTTAGTTGGCGCTCAAGTAATTAACTGGAACGACTTTAGCTGTGGGGTTAGCGCCAATTCTATTACCGTTAACTTAGAATCGGGTTATCCTCAAGATGTTTCTCCTATTTGTGCAGATTCTGTTAATGCTTGTAACGGAGGTCGATTTTTGGGACGAAATCATTATCGTTATTCTGGAATTTTATCATTGACAGGGAGTTGTAGTAATGTTTTGATGTCGTGGACGTATCAATTTCGACAAAATATAATTAACACCTTAAGCGCATCAGCAACACAGGCACTCCATGTTGAAGCTCGATTTGACGCCACTGTTTTAGGAGCCAATAGTGCGCCAGAATTTTTATATGACCCCTTATTTTTTAGTTGTCGAGATGAATTAATTAATTATAGTTATAAAGCAATAGATCCAGATGGAGATTCTTTAGCATATAGTTTGGTAGGTTGTCGTCGAGCAGCTTTTACAACCGTCAACTATTCAGGACCATATAATGGCTCCAATCCTTTAAATACGTCAGGTCCGACACTTTCTATTGATAATTTAACAGGAGCGATTGAATTTAATGCTATTGGTAATTCAGATGCCCCGATCTGTGTATTGGTCGAAGAATATCGTAATGGTATCTTGATAGGTGCTCGTGTTAGAGATGTTCAACTTAGAGTTAGGAATTGTGCGAACTCTTTGCCAACTTTGTCAGGAATCGATAATACAACTAATTATCAAACTTTAGCAACTGTTAATACACCCCTTAATTTTTATGTAATTGGGAACGATTTGAGAAATATTGTTGCAAATGCCAATGTAACAATGCTTTATGATAATACGATTTCTGGAGCGACTTTAACGACAGGACCAGCATCTGCTTTTGGACCAGATGCCATTCGTGGCGATTTTAATTGGACGCCAGCAGCGGGAGATGAGGGAATTCACAACTTCACTATATATGTAGATGATAATAATTGTCCACGATTGGGGAGTCGAATTATAACCTATAACATTAATGTGCAGCCTGCCCCACCCAATCCTGTGATCACCAGTCCTGCTACAGATACAACAATCTGTATAGGAGATAGTGCTCAATTAAATGCTTTTGGGACAGGACCCAATCCTGTCTA
>ENA-ORXM01004269-ORXM01004269.1-marine-metagenome-genome-assembly--contig:-NODE-4269-length-12809-cov-4.313855_pt1 | contig 12809 bp, 9 predicted proteins | sample MGYA00237867_ERZ511480 | MGnify/ENA primary metagenome ERZ511480 (study PRJEB26309, sample SAMN06266103) | marine metagenome | isolation source: Algal blade | place: United Kingdom:Sidmouth, United... | reverse complement strand
AAGAAGTATGTGCTTGTCTCAAACGTGACCCCCACAGAATTCTTTATTTTCGGCTTAATTTTACTTGGACAGCCCTGATTTTTTTGTCGCAAAATTGCGGAATTGTTAAGGAAGATCTAAAAGTATATAATCATTATAATGTGTTTGTCAATAAAAAAAAACGAGAGCATCTACTCTCGTTGTATAGTATCACGAAGGCGAGAATTCGAATTCTCACCTGCTCGTGAGGGTAGGTATCGCTTACAACTTCACGAAATTGCTATGTCAGATGCGTCGATCCTTCGACAAGCTCAGGATGACGCATCTTCCTCGCAATAACGATTACCTTCTTGTCTCTAATTCTAACTCTAATTCTAACTCTAATTCTATTTCTAGTCCCTGTCTTCACCTCCTTGCTCCTCTATTGTAGTTCATGCTACATCCTCTTCTTCTTTGCCAGCTTTGATGCCTCAGTCTCTCGTGATATATACATAGGTTGGTATTACCATAGGACTACGTCAGATTTCTTTGTTGATATAATCACCAAGCTCATCTTTGATTTTTCTCATGATGTCTTTGGTCTCCATTCTTTTTTTGGAGTATTTTGCATACTTAGATTTGACAAAATCCACTATACGAGTATGGACCTTCCTCACCTCAGATGAATACACAAATCATCTTGATTCTATCTGTATATTGCCAATCAGATCTTTGCTGTCTGGGTCTATCTTTAGGACAAGTGAGACGATACCGTTTTGTGCCATGATCTGACGAGCCTTGATAACGTATTCTCCAGAGAGATGTCACTTTCCTTTTCCATCTATTAGGACTGTATCTACATTGATTCTTTCGTCAGATATTCTACATCATTTGTCGTACATCTCAATGATTGCACCATTTTCGTTTGGCATCAGTATCACATCCTCGTCCAGTCCTACTTCTAGTCACAATTTTTTGTGTTGATGACGAAAAAAGATATTCATATAGTATGGGAGAAAGAACTCTGGATTGATGAGATTGAGCATCAATTTGTGATCTTCTGCTCATCCATGTCCACTGGCATGGATATCCATATCATTGTTGGTGATGAGGTTGACTCATCTAGTCACGAGACTATCTTTCATATTCATGGCTTGTATCTCATTGCCGGGTATCACTGATGCAGAGACGAGTATGGTATCTCACTTTTTGAGTGTGACTTGAGTATGCTCGTTTCTTGCCATCCTCGCAAGAGCAGAAAACTCCTCACCCTGTGCACCAGTACATAGGATCAGTACACGTCCATCAGGCATATTTTCGATATCGTTATTGATCTTGCGGATATGTCATTTGGGTACATTGATATATCACAGCTCCTGACAGATCTCCACATTGTTGATCATGGATCTTCCTGAGAGATATACCACTCTATCATTCTTGATCGAGCTATTGATGAGCTGTATCACACGTCACACATTGGACGCAAACGTCGCTACGATCAGTCTCCCTGTCGCCTTGTCGATGATTCATTCTAACGTCTTCCCTATTTCTAGTTCTGATTTTGTGTTTCATTTTTTGCCAGATCCTAGTGAGTCTCAGATATAGAGTTTTACTCATTCTTGACCGATCCTAGAGACCTTGGCCAAATCTGCTGGCTCGCCTATTGCAGGCGTATGATCTATCTTGAAGTCAGCAGAGTTAAATATTAGACCTTTTGGTGTCTGGATCGCCATAGCCATGGTCTCTGGTATATTGTGATTGACATGGATAAATTCGATAGTAAATGCTCCAAGCTTGAGGAGATCTACATCGGGATCCACTATCTTATACTTGATCTTTTCAATATCTGATTTGTTATCAAAGGTTTTTTTGATAATACCCAGCGTGAGTGGTGTGGTATATATAGTAGGAAATCCCAGCTCTGGAAGCAAGTCTCTCAGTGCTCATATATGATCAAGATGTCAGTGGGACAGGACGATTCATCTGAGTTTTTTGATATTTTGTTTGATATATCTAATATCTGGAATAATATAATCCGCTCCAAGAGTCTCGTTGGCAGAAAATTCCATACCTGCATCTACAATGATCATATCGTCTTCGTACTCGATGAATATGCACTGACCTACCTCCTCTAGACCCATCAAAGATCAAATTCTTACAGGCTTTTCACCTTTTCAAATCTGAAATGCTGGCTTACTAGATTCTGTGCTACGCACCATCATTGGGTGGTTTTTTCCTTTTCTTCTAGGTCATTTTGAGTTGGTTCTAGATCCAGGTTTTCTTGGACCTCTAGCTTTGCTAGTTCCAGTAGATCAAGAAGACTCTCAAGATCATGTTGCATTTCACTTTTTTTTGGTAAAATTGATGTTTGTGTTAAATTCTGGTTTTTTTTCTAATTTAGTCATTTGCAAAATGTTTAATGTTTTAAAAGAAAGGAACTGACTTAGTTTTAATAAAAATTCTGAGAAAGTTCGTCATTTTGTTTATTTTTTTGTTTTATTGAGACATAATTTGTATGATACAATCAATCTTACACATATTGCGTGCATATGCGCGCGCGCATGCTGTGCCTATCGCAGACGATCCTACTACACAATATATCGAATCTCTCTTAAAAAAAATACGTCCGAAATATTGTCTAGAAATAGGATCAGCTATCTGATATAGCACCCTCACTATAGCTCATAACATCCAAAAATGGGGCGGGAAATTGTGTTCTTGTGAAGTGTCATACCCAAGTTATATGGTAGCACTTCATTATATGTATCACTCTCAATTATCTAATATACTACTGACCTATGGAGATTTTATCAAATTTCCACCCACATATTACCACAATTCATTTGACTTTGTGTTTGTAGATGGTCAAAAAAATCAATATCTAGACTACTATCTCAAGCTACAAGAACGGATACACAATGATACGGTACTTGTGTTTGATGATGTGATCTCTTACAAATCAAAAATAACTCCACTCACGGATTATCTAGACCAGCACAGCATCTCCTATGAGATCGTCCAGCTCAGTGAGGAAGATGGTATACTCACTATCAATGCATAGTATCGGATGATTATTTTGCCTCAGTACTCTCAGTATATATCACAAATTCTCCGTTTAGTTCTAGATTTTCAATTTCTTTTTGGATACTCTCATCTGCCACATATCGTGTATCGATACCGTCGATATTTTCTTTTTCTAATGCTGCGCTACTCTGAAGTATAGCAGTCCACGTATTATCCACATCATGGATGATATAGTGCAGCATATCACCTGCATCTATACACTTGTAGGTCACACCATTGATATCATACTCTCCTGGGAATGAGATTCTATTCGTATCCTTGAGTCCGTAGTTCATCATTTCTCATTTTGTCTTGAGGAGTGTTACTTTTCCTAGCTCAAAACTCTCTTGTGTGTGTACAACTTTCATAAATTTGATACAAAAAAATAAAGGTAAAATTATATACAAAAAAAATCTTAGACTGATTGGTGTGTAATTTTGTTATAACACCTGTCACGGAGATACGTAGTTTGGCTACATGTAGCCACTATTATTATCAATAATTGTCACAGGGAAAATAACTTTGGGATCGTACTCTACTCGATTACTTGTACTATAGTGATATCAAAGTCAATTGCATCACATTTTTTGAGTTTTTTTGAAGTTTATTGCCCATCCATCTAGTATGTCATATCGACCGAAGTCTGTAGCGCAGTGCAAGACGGAGTGGAGATATCTAATATCGTATTTAGATCTCTTACTATGTATACGGGACTCCATCTTAATTACGCTCAAGATGACAGCAAATAAGGTTAATCAGATCAAATATCAACAGAACGGTGTAAGCAATGGTTTCGTCATTCCGAACGGAGTGAGGTCCCTAAAGGGATACATAAAATAATTCCAATCAGTATCAAAATATAGGAGATAATTGAACCTGCCTGGATCCTTCGGTTATTCTTCCCTCTGGATGACGACTGGTTTATTTGACATCAACAAATCTCTTTCCTACCCAAAGAAATTAGGATTGATCAATCTCAAGATAATCCCTGACGCTCATAGGAGTGCTATCGCAGCAGCTACTCAGATCAGGATCTTCTTTCATTTTTCTTGTGTACCAAAAGCACCTCCACCGGAGATCATAAATCCTGCTATCACAAGTGCACACAGTGCGGCTACCAGTATCAGTCACATTAGCAGCTTGGAGATACCAGTGATCACTCTAGCAAATGCAGTATCGGAGTTTGGCATACTTTTTGTTGATGAACTGTTTGGATCTCGTGTATATTGCCAGTTACTTCAAAGGCTCTCTATCTGTGCTATGGTCCTTTTCTCTATACATTGCCCGATAAACGGTATATCAGTATTGAGATACACATGATTGAAGTATTTGCAGGCACATCATGATTCTGCGCCACCATCATCAAATTCATTGCTTATACCATCTGATCATAATGAAGCTCTATAGGCGTCTAAAAAGCATTCTTTGCATTGAGTATATTTCCTTGCACAAGCACACTCACAAGAAGTTCCTCAGCCTCCAATATCTCATATCACATTATATTCATCAGATCATCCTCCTGATACTTCTCCAGCACATGTTCTACCTCCACAGTTAGCTTCACAAATTACTTTTTCAGTAGCACAACTCAGATTTGGTCACTTCTGTGCCTCACCTAGATCACCAGGTCATCAAGGGCCTGGATTTTGTCAGCCTGGGAGATTGATACACTCTAGTGGTGGTATCTCCTCGTAGGTACATCCAGCAGTAGCGTCACATCTATCTATAGTACATCTCTCACCATCATCACAAGACAGCGGCTCTCCATCTACACATCAGCGATCAGGATCACACGTCTCAGTACCATTGCATATATTGTTGTCATCACACTGGATCGGCTCTCACGAGACACATCACTGAGATGGTTCGCAGGTTTCTACACCATTACACATATTACCATCGCTACACGAGAGGCTCGTTCATTTTTGGCATCATTTGGTGGCGTTGCAGGTTTCGGTACCGTTGCACATATTGTTGTCATCGCACTCTAGCGAGGTACCTGGCTGACACGATCATTCTACACAAGACTCAGATCCATTACAAATATTTTGGTCATTGCAGTCACGATTGGATGTGCAAGATTTGCCTGGGTCTATAGGATCTGTAGGTGATGGCGTAGGTGTGCCAGTCGGACTTGGTGTCGGACTCGGAGTTGGGCTTGGTATAGGTGGTACGATGATAGGTTCATTGCCGTATTTTGGTGGCTTGGGCCAGGTCTGTGGCGGTGTGGGTGGTCGGGTGGGAGCTATTGGATTTTCTATGTTTGGATTTGTACATCAGCCGTACTCATTGCGAGGAAATCATGGAGGACAAGGATACTCACCCAATGGGTAAGCAGTACATCAGCCATACTGATTCCTAGTAGATCACTCTGCACAGTCCATAGGAGAGTTTGCCTCCATAGTGCATCAACCATACATATTTCTAAACGATCATATCGGACATGTAAACGGCGTCCCCTCTGGGAAGGTGCATCATCCATAGTCGTTTTTGGTAGATCATCCTACACATGTATATCAGTCTACTCCAGGCGTCTCACATCCCCCAAATCAGTTTGGTGATGATCATACTGGACACTCATATCCATCTGGATGCGGATAGGTACATCATCCATAGTCATTGGGTATACTAGGTGATGGACAGATCGTCTCTTCTCCGTCTGGGCCTGTACATCCTCATCGGCCATTTTTGTTGTATCCATCTGGGCAGTCATACGCATGGGTGCAACCACCAAAATTGTCTTGCACAAAACCTAAAGGACATCATCCATAATCACCATCTACATCATTGTCATCTACATTTAGTACTCAGTCTCCATCTGCGTCAGTATCGTATATATTTAGCTGACCATCGCAGTCTATATCTAGATCCCATATATTCAAGATCCCATCCCCATCAGTATCACTCTCAGATGCGTGATCAGCATCATCTATACCATCGGCATCTATATCTAGCTCGAGTATATCACCATTGGTGGTGCCATCAGCATCTACGTCTGACTCAGCAGGACGTGCGTGACAGTTGTATGACTCACAGCTCGTGGTGATCCATGTGGTGAGATCAGCCTTGTCTGTGTCTTCATCTCCACTCGCTACGAGCTTGCCACCACTATCTATCACGAGATATCTTCGATTGCTAGGTATATCATCTCCGTACTGTGTCCCTGCATCTATATAGCTCCCATCTACTACCTGAGCATGTCTGGTGAGAAAATCACTAAACCCAAATTTTTCTTGGATCAGTTCCTCGCTAGGCATCAGTTGCATATATGCACAAGACGAGTGCTCTACTAGCATCTGGCGCTGGACTCTATTGCTGATCTGATCGGGCAGGATCGTGTTAAAATCTGTACTATTGTACGCAAAAGTCTGTATAGCTCGATCAAATCGCTCAGGTCTCACAATGATTGTGTGCTTGTTCTCTACACATATCATATCCGAGAGAGCATCGATCGTAGAGTTTGGTTTTGTATCTAATGATATATCTGCACCCACAAAATCAAAAGTATCATACCCTCACAGATTGGTATTGCTACTCTCGCGTGTCTCAGTATCGAGACAAAATTGATTGTCCGCTGCAGCAACTGCTGTGACAGAAAAGTAACCAAGTCCAACACATAGACTCATCACAAAGAAAAATATTTTTTTGATTAATCATTGCATCATACATTGTGCACCAAATAAAGTACTTATTAGTACCTAATTGTATACACAATGTCCAAAATTTGCAAATTTTGGAGCAAGAACAACTACTTCTAATTCTCACTAAAATGAATTTATAATCTCATTCAACATACTCCCATCTATCGCAGATCAGTGCTCTCACATGAGTGCTCAGATGATCGGTCCTCTGTTTTGTTTTGGGTTGTCTATACCCAGCTCGGTTATCTTTGATTGCACTAGTGGAGCAAGCTGATCTTTACTCATTACTTCTGGAAGATAAGCTCCTAGTATCTCTTTCTTTTCGTTTTCGATAGCTAGCTCATCTGATCAGTCTGTGAGATTGATGATCACCTCATCGATTTGTTTCACTTCTTTTTTGATGATTTTGATAATCTCATCATCTGTGAGTGACTTCTGAGTATCGATTTCTTTGTTTTTGATCTGAGAGATGACAAAACGGAGTATATCCCTCGTCACAATATTTTTGTCTTTCATAGCTTGTTTGAGTGCGTTTTGGAGTGTATCGAGCATGATATAGTATATAAGCTAAAGAAACTAGATTATAGCTCATATCGCAGACTATGCAATACAAAATCTTTTGATTGAAAAGATGCAAAACTTTCGTATCACCTAATCATTCATTATTATCTGTCTGACATGTCCAAGCATCTCAAATCTTATAAACGACATTATATCCTTTTTGCTCAAGCATTGATCGCGATGCTTGGCTCACTGTATTATGGATTTTTTGGTGATCCGATGGCTACGACGAGTTTTTTTGATAGTAGCAATGCACTAGAGCCTTGCACGCTCTGTCGATATGCAAGGATACTGATGTATCCCATCGTGTTTGACTCACTCATGGGCATCATCAGAAAAAAACGAGACTACATCTACAACATCATACCACTCGTCTTCATAGGTATCATCCTAGAGGCATACCACTACTATCTCCAAAAAGTATCAGTACCTGGCAACACGTTTACTTGTACCAAAAACGTCCCATGTGAGGCACTAGATGTAAATTATTTTGGGCGACTCACTATCCCACTGATGTGTATGATAGCATTCATCGTGATAGCAGTATGTATCTGGATGATCCACCTAGAGAGAAATGACAAGAAAGACTAAATGTCTACAAAAATAAAACAAAATCTTAAAATTAAATTACATCGCAACAAGCTAGAGATATATTGACGTTCAATTTTCTTCTCGTTCCTCGAAGATCAGAATTTGTTTCGTTCGAGGACGTTTTGCCTCATCTTCATGTGCACATTACTTAGATCATTTTTCACACGAAGCGAGCTTCTAGGCAATCTTCTTCGAATATCGAAACTCCCGTTTGGGAGTTTTTTTGTCGTGCAGCCCTCCTGTGACAGGTTTCGAACATACAATTCAATACATCAGTAGCTTAGACCGATACGAGTTATGACTCATAGTACAGCTATATTCCAATACCTACGGAAAAGACTCTCCTGCACTAGTGTCCCTATGAGAGAAGAAGCTTTTCCTGTATTGAGTTTTGGAAGGGAAGGCTGTTTTGTAATTCTTATGATAGCGGGATTAGAACAGAAGAACAAAGAGATCTATATCTTCTTCTTTTGTAATCTTATACTATTTCCAATAACAGCTAGATCACTCATAGCCATAGCTGCTCATTCAAATGCTGGATTTAATAAGAATCAGAATGGCAAATAGAATGCTCATGCAGCTAAAGGTATTCCTATTACATTGTATGAGAATGCCCACATGAGATTCTGAACAATTGCACTATGAGTAAGTTTGCTAATTTTCACAGCTTTCAGAAGCTTTCAAATATCTCCATGAAGTAAGGTCATATCAGCAGACTCAATAGCAATATCTGTTCATGTACTCATAGCTATTCATACATCAGCTTGTGCAAGTGCAGGAGCATCATTGATTCCATCACCAACCATTACGACAAAGTCATCATTTTTGATTGTTTGTTTTTTCTGATCATCGCAACATCAGTCATCGCAAGAATCATTCTGTCATGGTGAGATTTTCTTACTAATAGATTGCACAAGATTTGCCTTATCTTCTGGAGTAACCTCAGCATGCCATGTACTTATTCATAGTTGTTTTGCTATTGCTTCTACCACATTAGTATGATCTCAACTTATAATGATAGCTTCCTTCCCTTGTGATTGTATCTCTTTCACTGTTTCAATTGCCTCAGCTTTGAGAGTATCTGCTAATCATAAGATTGCTAATACATTCTTTTCGTCTACAAGGCAGATTGGTGTCATTGCTTTTTTACTATATGTTGTGATCAATTCTTCATCTATTGAATATCAATTTTGCATAGCTCGTTTGGGACTAGCAATTGTATATGTCTTAGATCAGATTGTTCCTGAAACTCAAGATCAAACTAAGGTGCTAAAATCTTCTACTTCAAGTGCATCAATTGTATCTCAAGATAAATGTTCAACAACTGCACTTGCAAGTGGGTGGTTTGCTTGTGATTCAATTGCATATAAGATGTTTTTAATGTTTGTTTCATCACCATAATAGGTCTCTGCTAGTACACGTGGTTTTCATTCAGTAAGAGTTCAGGTCTTATCGAAGATAAAACTCTTTGCTTTTCTCAACTTAAGCAATCATCTAGCGTCTTTACATAAGATTCAGTTCTTTGCTAAGTGTCCTACTCAGGTAGTAACTGCCATAGGTGTAGCAAGTCCTATACCACATGGGCAAGCAATAACTAATACTCAAATAAATGAGGCAACAGCTATACTAATATACTTGTCTCAAACCCATGCTTCTCAGAAGAAAAGCCATACTAAAGCTGATCAAACAGCAATACACAATACCAAAGGTATAAATCGTTTCATAATGCGATCTACTAATCATTGTATTGCAGGTCTAGATTGTTGAGCAACAGTTACTACATCAACTATCTTTGCAAGGTATCACTCAGAACTGGTAGCAGATATTGTCGCTACAAGAGATCAATTTATATTAACTGTTCATCAAATGATTTCATCTCATGGTTGCTTTGTAACTGGCAAAGGCTCTCATGTAATCATAGATTCATCAATGTCTGCTGATCAGGTTTTTATTGTACAATCTAAAGGCACTTTTTCTCATGATTTGATACGTATCACATCTCATTTATGTAAGCTCTCCACATCTACTTCAATCTCTGTTCCATCATCATTGATACGAATTGCTTTCTTTGCTTGTAAGTTGAGAAGAGCTTTAATCGCTTGACCTGACTTAGTCATTGTACGATGCTCTAGATACTTTCAAAGCGAGATAAATCAGATCACAACAATAACCGCTTCATAATATACCATAGATGAATCGATGTATTTTGATAATGGTTCTGCAAATGAATCAACTACAAAGCTATATACATATGCAACTCATGTACCTAATCATACAAGAGTGTCCATGCTTACTACTCAATGACGAAAATATCTCCATACTGCTTGTAGATACTTATGTCATACAACAAACAACATGATAGTAGCACTAGCTAGCAAGAAGTTACGGAAGAACTTATGCAATGGTTCTGGCATAGGTTCTCGCCATCACTGAGCAGCTCATATCATTCGAGTCATATCAATCAATCACATGATCACTAATGGAATAGAGATCATCAGATTACGATATTCAACTGACTTCGTTGAATCTTCTATGTCCTCAGCAGATTCAGAATTTTTGTAAATTATATTATATCAGTATTTACTCAGTTCATTGTTTATTGATTCAGGGCTTGCTGATTTTTCATCATATTCATATGTTACTGTTCTGTTTTCTACATCAACATAACATGATTGCACTCACTCAATCTTACTTGATTTCTCTTTCACAATCGTAGCACATGATACGCAATCTATCCCCTGAATTGGGAATGTTTCTTTCATTATGACTTTATAATAAATAAAATTATTGTACTACGATGCTACCATGTGGAGATCAAGAATTACAATTTAATTTATATGTTCCTGCTTGTACTGGGTTGAATGCAAATGTAATAGGTTTACCCTGTGCAACAGGATGATTAGTTCCATCTGGAAGGTTAATAAATGACTTACATCAGATTCAATTCATGGAAGGATTGATAGTGATGTTATAACTTTTATTGTTAGATAGAAGTATGTCTTTGGGTTCAAGAGCATTTCAAAGATGAGGTCGTGCTAATTGTTCTACTTGTGATTGCACTGTTCATTGTTGTGCTACTGTAGATAGTCATCCTTGAGAGGCATTCCATCCATTTGCAAAAGTAATTAAACCAAAAGCAACCAATAGTCATGCAATAACTTTATTAAACATTTTCATCTTTGCCTTAAAATAACCAGCACTTAGTCACAATCATAACAAAAGTGGTACGGTTCAAAGTCAGTATGCTCCTAGCATCAATGCTCACTGAAGAGCTGATCATGTTTGCATAGCGAATAATTGCATACTTTGTGTAAATCAACAAGGCAGAAAGAAAGTCAATCCTCATACAAGTATTGCATACTTAGGATCATTTAATTTTTTAATCATTTTTTCTGCTCATCATGGAAGATGAAATCATCGCTTCGTAATACTTGGAACTATACCAAAAACTTGCAATCATACATATGCTAGTATAATTCACACAATCATCATCATGATGGCATTTACAGATTGTGATATTTGAATAGTTTGCCCAAGGTATCATAGCAATGCTCATCATCAAATAAATGCTAGCATTCTTCACACATGAAACAATCATTGCACTTTCACAAGATTGTACCAATTCTTATCTTCTAAAGCTTCCACATAACTCACTATAATTCATCATGTTACAGCAAGACAACTAGAACCACAAGCTACAAGTCCAACAAGAAATGCAACTCACAATCACATTGTAGGTCCGTAATCTCAAATATATTGAGTAAGATCTATCTGAGTAGATGCTCGTAAGAGAGCAAGTATTCATCATCATATAGCAAATTGTTCTAATCGTTTTGAGTTACCACCTTGTGTTGAAGATGCTTTATATTCATGTTCTTCTATGAGTGAGTAATCATGTTCACTTAGAATGTTCTTTAATTTCTTTAGATCATTTTTTGACGTATATTCAATAGTCATTTTTCATGTCTTGTGAGTAAGGGCAAGTACTTTAATGCTTGGTACAGCATCAAGTGAATCCCTAAGAACTGTTTCACAAGAAACACAATCCATTCATTGAACGTAAACTGTTTTTTTCATTTTACTAATTGGTAAATAAAATTTATTTGTTTTTGTGTATATGTAGTGTTCCTATAAATATTATAATAAATGCTAATAAACACAGGAACGGAATAGTAATAAATCATCAATAGATGACGTCAGTTGCAGCACACGAAGCTCCTTCTCACACTCAACATATTACAGATTTTATTTCACTATTTGATTTCGTCATTTGAAATCGGTATTGGTATGACTCAAGAATAATTCACAATCATGATAAGATAAGTACTGAAAGCCTATCGAAACTCTTTTTTAAGAATCAAGTTCACACGATAATAACAATAGGGTACATGAGTATTCTTGCAAACCGACACATCTCACAAGGATCTAGTCAATTACTTGAAAGAAATAAATTTCAGGTTTGTATATTTACAAGAGGATCTCAAAACCATCAGTAGTATAATGATCAAAGAGTTGCTAGTAATGCTTGAGCCAAGATAAGTGAATATACTTGGCTTCTTTGCATATTGTTAAAACTAAATAATAAATATCTTACTGTAAGTATGATGATATAGAAGCATCAAAAGCTGTTGCAGGCACTGCTCATGAAACTTTAGTTGTTTCAAGAGTTTCATTGTTTATTACAATATTTCATGGAGTTCCAGTAACTCATAGTCCTTGACCAAACGCCATTTGATCTTTAACTTTCTGAGCAAATTCACCTCATTCTACACAATCCATTACTGCATCTGCATCTAATCAAGCTTCTTCAGCAGACTCTCTAGCTAAATCCATATTTGAATCTCATCACTTAGCAAAGTATGCTTTCTTCATAGCAAAGAATCATTCTTCTCCTCAAACTTTTCCAGCACATTCAATAGCTTCTCAAGCCTTCTGAGCATTCTCATGAAAACCAAGAGGGAAGTGAGCAAACATAACATTAACATCATCTCAATA
>ENA-ORXM01004268-ORXM01004268.1-marine-metagenome-genome-assembly--contig:-NODE-4268-length-12810-cov-3.596874_pt1 | contig 12810 bp, 12 predicted proteins | sample MGYA00237867_ERZ511480 | MGnify/ENA primary metagenome ERZ511480 (study PRJEB26309, sample SAMN06266103) | marine metagenome | isolation source: Algal blade | place: United Kingdom:Sidmouth, United... | reverse complement strand
TGGGAAAACGTGCGGGTGACACGATAAGTGTGCCTACCCCCAGCGGTGACCAGGAATACAAAGTGCTCGAGGTTAAGTTCGAGTAAATTGCTTAATTGAGTATGAGTGTAGAGCGAGCAATTGAAACAATAGAGAATTTCCAAGGTCACTCTTTGACTGGAAGGCTTTCAGTCTTGGAAGATGAAATCAAGGGTGCAAATACTCAACTAGTAGATGCAAGTCGTAAGGTTTTGAATATAAATGCCGACTTTATGCGCGAAGCTTTCTTGATAAAGAGGATAGCTGGGCAAATAAATGTCGTCATTCATGCAGCAGGTATTCTACAGTCGCTTCCACATTTGCTCGAGGCCGAAGAAGTCGTAGAGAGTGTTTCTTTAGGAGCTGGCAATACAGGGAAAAAATTTGATCTGGAAACAAATTTGAGGGTTGCTGAGTATAAATTTATTGATTGGAAAGGTGGCCCTGAATCAATTCGGCAAAATCAACTCTTTAAAGATTTTTATGCTCTAGCCGAATACGACACTCCGAAGAAAAAATATCTTTATGTTCTTGGTACACAGCACCCTCTAAAGTTTTTCGAAGGAAAACGAGCGTTAACAAGTGTACTTAGCCGAGTCCCTCGAATGCTAAAAGAGATAAATGAAAATTATGGAAATGACGTCTGTGTTGTGCGAGATTACTTTGAACTAATGAGAGATAAAGTCTCTATTCGTGATATCCGGCGATATATTGAAACGGATTTATAAACCCAGAGTCAGGAAAAGTTTGTTGGTTGTATACATTTTCAAGGCTTTACTGAATATTTGGGATTAAGGCGTGATCTTTCTTTTACCCTCGTGTCACGCTTCTCATGCGCTCAAAAAGGAAGATTGAACTGTGCTTAAATACGCCATTATTGCCCTGATCGCCCTTATCGGGCTGCTTATTGTCATAGCGCTCATCCCTGAGGGGGAGCGGGTTGTGCCCAACAGCACCATCGAATTGAGCGACGCGCAGCTAATACTTTATCCTCAGGCCGACCCCGACGCGGTTTGGAGTTTCAAAGCGCCAAGCGTCGAATACGAACCTGGCGTGCGCGAAACGACGCTGTTAAATATCGAAGATGGTAGGCGTACGGAAAATGGCGAGACCGACTTCACCCTCGAGTCCGAACGCACCACGATTGACAGTGACGACAACTTGCGCGGTGAAAAGATTGATATTCACTTGCTCGAGGAAGACTGGGATTTGGACATGCAGGCCAAAAACGGTCAGCTTGTTTTAATCCGGCAGCGCGAGGGCGTATTTGAAGTTCCTTACCTTAGCTGGGTCGGTGACGGCGGCAACGGCATCAATGAAAACATGACCATCAGTTTCGACCTGACGCAGTTTAATTCGGGTGGTGAGGGTACAGTGGGCATTAGTGAATTTGAATTAGATGACAGAACGGATAACGGAGAGTGACAGCCATGAAACGATTTCTTATACTTTTAGCTTTGCTTTTTCTTTTGGGAGCGCTGGCGCAAGATAGTGACGCAGGAGAGGCCACCGAGACGACGCAAGAAGAGACCACACAAGAAGAAACCTCTGGGGAAACAATTGAAGAAACAACTGAGGAAGCTTCAGGGACTGAAGAGGAAGATCCGAACGAGCGAGTGATTAGTATTGACTCGAGCGGCGGCACCCAAGACGGTAACTTGCGCTTTGGTCCTATCCAGTATGCACACCCCGACCCTGAAGGCATCGAGGCAACCGTCTCGAACCTCACTATTTTCGCCAGTCAAGCTGAACTGCGCGGTCCCGAAGGTGAAGAAATTGCGCTGACGGCTGCCAAGGGCAGGCGCACTGCAACTTTTACTAGCGGGGTGCGCGTTACGCGTAACCGCTTGACATCGCAAGGAAGCGACCTCACCTATACCGAGGAGGATGGGCTTGGGGTTCTGGTGGGCGGCGTTGCTATCACGGTGGCTCCCAAGGATGAAGACGACGATCCTGTTCTTGTTGATGCCGATACCGCTGAGTTCGATGTCGATACGGACGTCAGTATAAGCAGGGGTAATGTGCAGCTCGAGAACGGCAATCAGAGCGCCGAGTCCGACGAGCTTGTTTTTGAAGAGAACCGCAATTTAGGTCGCTTGACGAACGACACGCTGCAAGTTACCGTGCGCCGCGTTGATGATGACGGCGACGAACTGATTGTCACGGCTGACGTGATTCGTGTCTTGACAGATGAGGATAAGCTGCTTGCAACAGGCAACGTCACGATTGTTGACGGCAGCATTACTAGTAAAGGCGACATCGTTTTCTTTGACGACACGGTCTCGAGGGCGGAGATTATCGGTGTTGAGAACCTCGCAACCTCAGTAGATGAAGAAGAGGGCTTTGAGATTGCAGGCGACCGCATCGAGCAGCGTACTGACCTGGATACCGTTGAGATTATCGATGACTCGGTGCCATCAGAATTTACTGAAGACGAGTTTCAATTGGTCAGCGAGCAGGGTTAAGGCCCAATGAGGTGCCAGGGTCTGGTTTGTTTATTACTGTTTGGGTCGGTTCTTTTGTTTGGACTGGCCCAAGACAGTAAGCCGGAGCCTGAGCAGCAAAACACGACTCTTAGCTCGCCAGAAGCTCGTCCCGATGACAACAGTAACAATGACGAGCAAGAAGATAATGACGAGCAAGAAACGGAAGAGGAGCAGCCTCCTGCTGAACCTGGGGAGGATGCGATTGAGGAGGCAGCTGACGCTGAGCCCTCACCCGAAAACCCGCCTACAGAAGCAGATGACGACGAGGCTGAACCAGTGCCTCCTGCTATTGAACGGTCCATACCAGAAGGGGCGGACCCTGAAGGCTTTTTTAGGTTGACGCGTGACGAGCGGAGAATTACCGTCAATCAATATGCCCCTAAAGCTGAGGGAGGGGAATTCATTCTTAATGCTCCTAACTGTAACGAGTCAGCCGAACAAGCTGTGCGTACAACAACGGTTTACGGTGCAGACAAGTACTGGGTAGAGACGCTGGTGAACGACACGCGAATTACCTCTGCCATTGCTTTGATGCGCAAGCCAGATGACAAAGAGATAAAAGAACAAGAGGTTTTGGAACTTTTTGGTGGTTCTCTTACAGTGAGCAATGAGACGAAGTGTCCCGAAGATATCCAGATCAGCGAACAGCAAGATGTAAAGCTCATTCAGGGCCGCACCACCGTCGACGGCTACCGCTTTGTTTATGACAACCAAACGGGCGTTGGCAAAATGACCGAGGGGCCTGTCAAGCTGAACCGCGTTGCCGAGGGTGATTCACCTGCGCTAACCGCTGATGCAGATGAACTCGAGTACAGCGAGGAAAGCGATGAAACGAAACTCTTTGGCAATGTCATCATTGAAAGCGACGGACGCACAAGTAACGCAAATTCGGTGGACTTCGACGACGCTAACAGCATCGCTATTTTGCGCGGCTCGCCCGCACGAAGTGAAAAGGATGGCGACGTTTTTGAAGGTAACGTCATCACCTACTTTTTAGACAGCAATGATGTGCGGGTTGAAGGCAATATTGTGGGCGATATAGAAGTTGATTTGGGTGATGATAACCCGTCCTCAACAACCTCTGGCACCGAAGAATCAAATGATTTTGATACCGGCGAGGGTGACCCAAACGACCCTTTCCAGAATGACTTTGAAGAAGATTTTGATGGCGATTCTAGCGGTGACTCTTAAGCCTTGGGCAGTGTAAGGGTAAGTAAACCCTCGCGCAAATGAGCGGTTGTTTCTTCTTTGAGAATCCCACCTGGCAATTCAATCGTTCGCTCAAACGGGCCACTTTGGCGCTCACAGAGCACAATCGTAACGTCGTCACTCACCGCTTCGCGCAGACCCGCGACGGTCAAGCTGCGACCCTGTATAGCCACTTCAATATTCTCCTGCGGCACACCCGGAACCTCTATATCGACCTGGTAGCTCGTTCCGACATCGAATACATCTACCTTTGGGCTCAGCCCATCGTTTGGGCGACTTAAAACGCTAAGCCGCTCAATATCGTCGCGGATGGCGAGCAACTCTTGAATATCTCGCCCGGTGTCAAATTTCTCTAAATCCATGCGGGAAAGTTTAGCATTCTGGTAAGTGAGTTTACTGCAAGGTGCTTTACAAGGTTTAGGGAATCGAAAATCTAAAATCTAAAATCAATAAAGTAAAAGCTGTCATTCATTCACAAAGAGAATACCTTGCTTCCATCCCTGACCCCCGTCCCCTGCTACGCTAGTAAGCATGATGATTCCCGTTCTGGCAGGACCAACCGCTTCAGGTAAAACGTCGGCGGCGGTGGAGCTGGCGCAGGTTTATCCCCTCGAGATTATCTCAGCCGACGCCATGATGGTTTACAGGGGCATGGATATTGGGACGGCGAAACCTACGCTTGCCGAACGTAAGGCGGTGCCGCATCATCTGATTGATGTGGTTGCGCCCAACACGGCGTTTAATGTCGCTGATTATGTTCGGTTAGCTGAGCTTGCTATTGAAGACGTTTTAGAGCGGGACAAGGTTCCTTTTATTGTAGGGGGAACGGGCTTCTACATTCGCGCACTTGTGCAGGGTTTACCAACAACACCTGAGGTTGATGAAGATGTGCAAGCCCCGCTTTGGGAGCGTTTTGAAAAGGAGGGTCTCGAGCCTCTCCACCAGGAATTATTAGTGAAAAGTCCTGCTGACGCCAAGCGGGCGCAGCGCAACCCACGCCGCGTGATTCGTGCACTCGAGATTTTAGAGCGTACAGGCAAAGCCCCCTCTGAGTTTTCCATGACCAAACCTGCTTACAGCTACAAGCAGCTTTCTTTACTGCCTAGTTTGGACGTACTCGAGCCGCGTATCGAGGCGCGAACGGAAGCTATGTTTGAGGCTGGTCTAGTCGCAGAGGTCGAAGGGCTTTTGGCGCAGTACGATTCGTTCGCCACCGCAAGGCAAGCGATTGGTTACAAAGAAGTGATGAGCTATCTTGCAGGAGAGTTGACGCTTGAGGAAAGTAAAGCGGCTATCACGCTGGTGACGCGGCAATACGCCAAGCGGCAGCGCACCTGGTTTCGCAAAGTAAAAGAGTCCACGCGCTTAGAAGCCCTGGCAGCAGATGTATTGGGTGAATTGAGGGAGTGGCTTGAGGCCGTCTGAAACACCCTAAACTTCTATTCTAAAACTCATCAAACAGTTCATTTAGGGTTTTTAACATTGTGACATTCTTGACAAAAGTAACAAATCTGCTATAATCGTGCAAGCGGTTGCATAACTTAGTTTTAGGCAAAATTTGTAACGTTTTTTCGCCTACTTAAGCACCTTAAAAGGATATTTGGGTTTTTGTTTTCGCAACTCGAGGTTGCCGCGTAAGTAGCTTTCTTATCGCTAGGAAATGTAGGATTTATGGTTTCAAATCGTAGTTTAATTCAACCAGGAGGTAAATCGTGAAAAAAAGTTTGATGGTCTGTTTAGCACTTGTGTTCTGCACAGCGTTTTTTAGCGCGTCAGCGCAAACGACGGTTAATTGGTGGTCGTGGAACCCCGACGAAGCCAGGGCTCAGCAGTATATCGACGCCTTTGAAGCGTCTCACCCCGATATCAAAATTGAGTACAGAAAGTTTGAATATACCGATTATTTGCAAACCCTTAGACTTGACTTAGTGTCAGGTGGCGGCCCAGACATCTTGGGTTTGCAAGCGGGCGTCATGATTGGTGAATATCAACCCTTTTTAGAAGACTTAGAGCCTTACGCCACCGAAGCGTTCGGTAGCGAATGGAAAGACAACTTCTACAGCTTAGGTTTAGACCAGGTCACGATTGACGGCAAAGTTGCCGCTTTCCCCTGGTTCTTATCTGCTGCGGGTTACGTTTGGTACAACAAAACCGTTTTCGATGAGCTGGGTTTAAGTGCACCGACCACCTACGACGAGTGGAAAAGTGTCGCCGCGACGTTGCGGGAAAATGACATCACCCCGTTTGTTCAAGGCGCTAAAGACGACTGGGTCAACTTCGATATGTTTATTGCCTTAGCCAACGAAGTCGCGCCGGGCAAAATTTACCAGGCCGAAGCGGGCGAGGTCGCCTGGACCGACGAAGACTTACTCGCAGCTATGAACATGTGGAAAGGTCTTTTCGACGACGGTATTATGCCAGCCGACGCTTTAGGTATTGCACAGTACCCTGACGCGCACGACGCCTGGGTGCAGGGCGACGCTGCTATGATTTTCCTGGGCAACTGGAATAACGGTCGTATGAGTGACACTGTTTATAAGCAGGTTCAAGAACGCCTCAGCATCGAAGAAACGTATGAATATTTACCTACGTTATTACCCGACATGAACGGCGACGGCGTTCAAGGGCAACTGTTCGGCGGGCCAGACGTTGCGCTTGGTATTAACAACCAAAGCAGCAACAAAGAAGCCGCCTGGACCTTTTTAAGCTGGATGGTTTCAGAAGAGGGTCAGACGATTATTGCGAGTGGTTTGCAGTTTCCATCAGTTAAGACAGTTGCTTTAGACGCTAGCGACGTTATCTTTCCTTCGCAAGCTGAAGCGCTCGCCGCGCAACCCGGTCACATGGAGAGTAGCGTCGGCAAGCGTGAGCTGCTTTACCCAGAGCTTAAAACAGCCCTCGGTGACGCACTGCAAGACGTTGCGAGTGGCTCGGTTACGCCTGAGGAAGCCCTCGAGAGCGTCGAGCGCGTTTCTCAGTCGGTTGACCGCTAGCGTCTTAAGATGGATAAGTCTGGAACAAATACCGCTGCGCCTGGGGTTAATCCCCCGGGCGCAGCGCGTCAAACAAAGCGGGGCAACTTGCTCTGGACAGGCTACCTTTACTTAATACCTGTTTTTGCCTTTGTCGGCGGCCTCATTTATTACACTATTTATTACACTGCCGAGGTCAGCTTATTCGACTGGAACGGCCTCACGCCTGACCGTGACTTCATCGGTCTAGAAAACTACCTCGATATTGCCAGAGACCCGGTATTTCACAAAATTCTGCTCAATACGATTATTTTTGCGGTTCTGACCATCTTCTTGCAGATGGCGCTCGGGCTACTCATCGCGGTGCTACTTAAATTTTCGGTGGTACTCAAATCGCTTTACAAAATTATCTTTTTCTTGCCCGTCGTCACGGCGCCTGCTATCACCGCCTTTATTTTTCGCCGCATTTATAGCGCCGAGGGTGAACTCAACCAGCTACTCACAGCGCTCGGTTTAGGCAGATTTACCCAGGTGTGGCTGGCTAACCCAGATTTGGCGCTTTACAGCGTCGCCGCTGTAAATATATGGCACTGGACCGGCTTTAGTTTTCTGCTTTACTTTGCGGCGCTGACCATGATTGACAAGTCCATTTATGAAGCGGCACTAATCGACGGGGCGAACTTTTTTCAAATGCTGCGTCATATCACCCTGCCACTGCTTAAGCCAACGCACTTTACGCTTATTACCTTGGGCGTGATTGGTTCGCTTAAAACGTTCGATATCGTTTACCTGACCACAGGTGGCGGGCCGGGCCGCGCAACTGAACTTATGGCAACTTATATCTTCAAAAAAAGCATCGTCGAATTCGATGTGGGTTATTCTGCCGCCCTGTCCATCGTCTTACTCTTGCTGGCTGTCACCATTACGGTTGTGCAGCAGCGCTTTCAACGTACCTAAAGGAGCGCTATGCCAGGAATTTCTTCGCGCTGGGCCAATATTGGCGCACAAATTGTCTTAACAATACTTGCCCTTATTTTCGTTTCTCCCCTTGTCATTATGATTCGCGTGTCGTTGCAAGGTGCCGGATTAGGTAATTACTTGGCGGTACTTCAACACCCGCTTATACCCAGGTTTTTCTTGAACAGCCTCGTCGTAACAGCGCTGACGATTGCACTGACCTATGTAATTACGGTCATGGCTGCTTACGCTCTTGCTAAACTCAAACTGCGCGGCAGGGTGCTTATGTTCAACCTAATTCTTATCGGGCTGATGGTGCCTGCTATCGCCGTTGTAGTGCCGCTATTCGTCCTGTTTAAAAATTTGCAGCTTTTCAATACTTACTGGGCGCTCGTTTTACCCTATACCGCTTTCGGTTTGCCATTCACGCTGCTACTGATGCGTAACTTTTTCGACGGTTTGCCCGACGAACTGCTCGACGCGGCGCGTATCGACGGTTGCAACAGTTTCACGGCGCTTATCTGGATTGTAGTGCCGCTGTCAAAGTCTATCTCAATGGTCGTGGTTATCTGGACCTTCTTAACAGCCTGGAACGAGTACTTTTTGGCGCTCGTTTTTATGCGCAAGCAAACGATGCAAATGGTGACGCAGGCCCCGCAGTTTTTCACCGACTTTTACGACGCCGACGTTGGAAAGATATTCGCGGCGCTCGTACTTATTAGTCTGCCCGTCATGATTACTTATTTGAGTTTGCAGAAGTACTTCGAGGACGGCATCGTGTCGGGGTCACTCAAGTGATAGAGATAGTTGAAGGTTTTACAGGCTGAAGGTTGAAAGAGAGCTATTGATTTTTAGTCCTCAGAGGGTGTTGAAAAATGCCAATTTTCAAACGTTCTCTAGCAAATTAAAATAGTTGCTGGCTTAACTCGAGTGCCCACACAAACTTTTTCGCTAAATCTTTTAAGCGGACTTTTGAACTGCGCCTTCACGCGCGACTAAGGTAGGATTAAACCCTATACGTGGCTGATATTAAAAAAGCAGGCGGCAAAGCTCCGCAAACCTCAGCGAGTACGATTTATGATGTCTCGAGGCTAGCAGGCGTTTCTACATCAACTGTGTCGCGCTCGTTCAGCCGACCAGATTTAATCAGTAAAGCGACCAAAGAAAAAGTCTTTGCCGCTGCTAAGAGCCTGAACTACCGCCCTAGCACCTTTGCAGGGTCGCTGACAACCAAGCGCACCTTTCTTATCGGGTTACTCACCACTGATATTCAAAACCCTTTTGTCGCTGCGCTTGCCCGTGGTGTTCAAGACGGCGCGGCTGAACAGCGCTACTTGTCGATTATTTGCAGCACCGACGGTGACGCCACGCGCGAACTGGACTTGCTCGAGGAAATGCTGGCTCGAGGTGTCGACGGCTTTATTTTGACGCCACCCTATGACACGCCCAGTTTGGGCAGCGCTGAAAACTTAGCCGCGCTTAACAGTCGCGGGGTTCCGGTGGTACGCATTGGTAGATGGAAATACGTCACCGACGGGACTTACGTAACGAGTTGTACTCAAGAGGGCGAGGTTGACGCGGTCAGTCACCTTATCTCGTTGGGACACCGCCGTATAGGATTTTTAGGCGGCTATTATTCGCGCGGGGTGGGGCTTGGACGCTGGCAGGGATATCAGGAAGCTTTAGAGATTCACGGGCTTAATCTCGATATGTCACTCGTCACAGAGAGCGAAACGACCCGCGCAGGCGGTTACGGCGCTATGCAGAGGTTGTTGGCGCTTGCCGAACCGCCCAGCGCTGTCGTAGCGATTAACGACCTTGTTGCGGTCGGCGCTATGGACGCTTCCAAAGAGCGCGGCTTAACGGTGCCAGCAGACTTATCCATTATTGGCTTCGATGATATTCCCGTTGCCTCTTTTACAACGCCGCCCCTGACAACGGTAGCGCAGCGCCCCTATGATATTGGGCATACCGCTGCCGAACTTATTTTGAGCAAGCTAAAAAACCCTGATACCCTGGCGCAGATGGTTCGCTTGAGCTGCCAGCTCGTTGTACGCGGCACGACAGCGCCGCCCTCCAAACATGATGATAAATGACAGTGCGGTACATGCCGTCTAAGCTTTTAGAGGCTAAACTATCTACTAATGTATAGGAACCAGACATGTCACTGAGTTTTCTCGCGCCGCAATTTTTGTGGGCGCTTCTAGCGATTCCTATCGTCGTTATTTTGCACTTTATACGCGCTCGTAAAAAACGCTACGACGTGTCAGCCCTCTTTTTGTGGAAACAAGCCAAAGAACTTGCCGAGCAGCGCCGCCGCTTCAATCCGAGTTGGCTACTGATTCTCCAGTTATTATTTGTCACCCTAGCGGCCCTCGCCCTGTCGCAGCCGAGTTTGACGATGCAGGGACCACCCGACCGCGTTCTCATTATTGACGCTTCGGCAAGCATGGCAGCCCAGGACAGCGACGGGATAAGGCTCGAGAAAGCCGTAGACGAAGCGCAGTCACTCGTGCGGGGTGCGGGAAGCGTTGCGCTTGTTCGGGCAGGTTTAGAACCGGCCATCATCCAGCCCCTTACTGGTGACTTAGCCGCTGTCACCGAGGGCTTACAAACCTTGAACGCTGTAGACCGTGAGGCTGACTTGGGCCGCGCCCTATCGCTAGCATTGGCCACCGCCCCTGACGCTGAGGTGCATATTTTCACCGATAGTGAGCCGCCCTCAGGCAACCGCGCCACCCTTCACGCCGTTGGGGGAGACGCACTCAATCTGGGCATTAACACCTTTGACATCGGCATTCAGCAAGCTTTTGTTTCTGTAGTGAGTTCGCACCCGCGTCCGCAAGAAATTACCCTCGAGCTTTTGCAAGAGGATGCGGTGGTGGGGCAAACAACCTTGCTTGTACCTGCTGAGGGTCAGGCGAATGTTTCTTTCCCGCTGGACGTAAGTTCTGGCTTTTTCGGCGCACGCATTGTCGCGCCCGAGTGGGACGCCCTCGAGCTAGACAATACCGCCTACGCTGGCAAACGTGACTTGCGGGTGGTTCTGACCACGCGGGAGGAAAACCTCGAGCGCGCCCTAAACGCCATCCCTAACCTCAACTACCAAGTCTTACCCAATGCCAACTTAGATGCCCCAGGTTTTGACGCAGTGATTTCAGTGGGTCCGTTACCCGAAGGTACGACGCAGGGCAACTTCCTCCTTTTTGCGCCCGTGGTAAGCGACCCCAACTTTAAAACGGTACGCAGTTGGGACCGCAGCGACCCGCTGCTGCGCTTTGTTGATTTGAATGAGGCCAGGGTCGGGCTTAGTTCAGACTTGCCCTTTACAAATGAAAGCTGGGACGTACTGGCCCGCACCTCGGATTTGAGTCCTATTGTCTTACGCGAAGACGCACAAAATTTTAGGCTCGTGGCCGTGAATTTCAATCCATCGCAAACCGACCTCGTCAACCGTTCAGCGTTTCCCCTCTTTTTGACCAACGTCATGAACAGTTTTCGTAATGAGGAACGCTTGGTGTTGGGTGAACCTTTAGTAGGGGGTGCGGCCCTGCGAGTGGGTGAGCGTGAGGAGGCTCGAGCCTTCGTCTCAGAACCAGGGCTCTACAGTTTAGATGGACAAACCTACGCCGCTAGTTTGCTGAGCACCGCCGAATCACGCCTGCCCTCATACACACCAACTGAGGCGACCGTGACACCTCCACCTGAAGAAACGACCACTGCCGAACGCGCCCGCAACGTTGCCCTTGCGCTCGTTGCTGCTGCGCTTATCTTTTTACTGGCTGAGTGGGCACTGTGGTCGCGGGGTCGCCGCGGCTGGACTTTTCGCCGTTCCCCTCGCTGACCCCTGGCCCCTGACCCCCGATTTCTTAAGCCCCCATGTGTAAAGACTCACCACCTTTTTACCCCCACTTGATAGCCTGGTACTAGTGATTCGTACTGAACTAACCCTTCCCCTCGTCGTCTTTAGCTTGCTTGTTGCTGGCCTACTTACGCTGGGTACAGCGGCCCCTGATACTGGCTTTGTCGTGCGGCAAGCTGTCTATATGGGTATCGGCGTCATCTTGTGCGGCATTATGATTTGGTTGGGGCGCAAGCGGCTTATGTCGGTAGCGTTTCCGCTTTACGGCTTATCCGTCGGCTTACTCGTGTTAACCCAGCTTATCGGGACGGAGAAAAACGGGGCGAGGTCGTGGTTAGACTTGGGACCCTTGCCAGAGTTTCAACCTTCAGAACTTGCCAAGCTCGCGCTTATTTTGGTGTTGGCGGTGATGCTGCACGAAAAGCCAATTACGAACCTTTTGCACTACATTCGTCCTGTTCTTGTGCTCGTCATTCCGTTTGGGCTGGTATTTCTCGAGCCTGACCTGGGCAGCGCCCTCGTACTACTCGCCATCGGCGCAGGCATTATCCTGGTGCGGGGCATACCGTGGCGGCATCTTTTGATATTTGGTTTACTATTCGCTGTTGCCCTACCATCGGTCGTGTGGCCCAACCTCAAACCTCACCAGAAAGACCGCCTGGTCAGTTTTCTAAACCCCGAGAGCGACCCCAAGGGCAGCGGTTACCAGGTCATTCAGTCGCGCATTGCCATTGGTTCGGGGGGCATTCTAGGCAAAGGCTACAAACAGGGGACGCAAGCGCAAAACGGTTTCATCCCCTACCGCTACGCCGACTTTGTCTATCCCGTCATTGCAGAGGAGGGCGGCTTTGTTGCAGCGGTAAGTTTACTCCTGCTTTACGGCCTCTTATTCTGGCGACTCATCATCATGGCGGCAGAGTGCCCGTATGAACGCGACCAATTAGCCATCGCGGGGGTGGTGTCCCTGTTGGGATTTCAAGTGGTGGTAAACGTTGGCGTTGATCTAGGGCTAGCCCCTGTAACGGGTATTACCCTCCCGCTAATATCGTTCGGAGGCACCAGCCTCATTTCAACGATGCTGGCGCTGTGCCTAGTTTATGTGCTGTACCGCGATAGGTATAAAGATTGGTAGGGGCGGGGTTTTGGAAAATTTTGTGGATTGAAACGACCTATCAATTAATTTAGAAAGCCTAAACGGAATTATATAACTCAGGTAGATATAGAGATAATCACATGAGCAGTGAGCAAACAAAACAGGTTCGTTCCCGTCGGGGTCCAACATTTTGGGTATTTGTACTCGCAGGCA
>ENA-ORXM01004267-ORXM01004267.1-marine-metagenome-genome-assembly--contig:-NODE-4267-length-12813-cov-2.546168_pt1 | contig 12813 bp, 12 predicted proteins | sample MGYA00237867_ERZ511480 | MGnify/ENA primary metagenome ERZ511480 (study PRJEB26309, sample SAMN06266103) | marine metagenome | isolation source: Algal blade | place: United Kingdom:Sidmouth, United... | reverse complement strand
CATCAATATCAGCAATCAGGCTTGCCCGTTCCCGCGCCCTGCCCTAGAGCGGCGTCATGACTAAAACACACACAAAACCCGTCCATATTATTGGCGGCGGCCTGGCCGGATCCGAAGCCGCATGGCAAATCGCGAGCCAAGGCGTTCCCGTCATTATTCACGAAATGCGGCCCGAGCGCGGCACGGCGGCCCATGAGACAGACGGGCTGGCTGAGCTGGTCTGTTCCAATTCATTTCGCAGTGACGACAAATATGGAAATGCCGTTGGCGTGCTGCATGAAGAGATGCGTAAGGCCAATTCTCTGATTATGGGCATGGCCGATATGACCAAGCTTCCTGCGGGCGGCGCGCTGGCGGTGGACCGCAATCATTTTTCGGATGCCGTGACGACAATACTGCGCGCCCATCCGCTCATCACGATAGAGCGCGGCGAGGTCAAAGGCCTGCCACCTAAAAGCTGGGGCAATACCATCATCGCGACCGGGCCGCTCACAGCCGAGCCACTGGCCAAGGCGATACTTAAACATACGGGCGAAGATAGCCTCGCCTTTTTCGACGCCATTGCGCCGATCATTTACAAGGACTCAATCGATTTTGATATTGCCTGGATGCAGAGCCGCTATGACAAAAAAGGTCCGGGCGGCGATGGTGCAGATTATATCAATTGCCCGATGGATGAAGCGCAATATCTGGCCTTTATCGACGCGCTGGCGAACTCCGATCAGACAGAATTTAAAGACTGGGAAAAGGACACGCCATATTTCGAGAGCTGCCTGCCGATTGAAGTCATGGCCTCGCGCGGCCCGGAGACCCTGCGCTGGGGCCCGATGAAGCCGGTCGGATTGACCAACAAACATAACCCCACCGTTAAAGCCCACGCCATTGTGCAACTGCGCCAGGATAATGCGCTGGGTACGCTCTATAATATGGTCGGATTTCAGACCAAGATGAAATATGGCGCGCAGACGGAAATTCTGCGCACAATCCCGGGTTTGGAAAAGGCCGTCTTTGCCCGGCTTGGCGGCATTCACCGCAATACATTCATCAATTCGCCCAAGCTCTTGAACCGACAGCTTCAGCTTAAAGGCCGTGAGGATTTGCGATTTGCCGGTCAGATTATGGGCGTTGAAGGCTATGTTGAAAGCGCCGCGCTCGGCTTGATTGCTGGCCAAATGGCCGCTGCGCAAGCCATAGGCAATATACGCGACGTTCCGATGCCGACGACTGCTTTGGGCGCGCTCATCGAGCATGTTACCGGCGGCTTTATGACCGGGCCCAAAGCCAAGTTCCAACCGATGAATGTCAATTTCGGCCTGTTCCCGCCGATTGAGGGACTGGTCTATAAAGGCCCAAATGGGGAGCGTATTCGCGGCAAGGAAAAAACACGGTTCCGTAAACGGCATCTGGCCATGCGCGCTTTGAAAGATATTGAGGAATGGGTGAAGGCGGCTTAGAAGGTCCCCCCATCGACCCACGCTTCGCGCGGCCCACTTCCCCCGTAAACGGGAGAAGGTTTGCGTACCAAGAGTGAGAGACCTCATGCTGCAAATGAAGAAAACTCGCGGCATCCAAAAAGAACAACCTTCTCCCGCCTGCGGGGGAAGTACCTGAGCGTAGCGAAGGGGATGGGGGGAATTATACCCGCCCCGTTATCACGACCCGCATCATGCGCATTTGCTTCGACAAAGGACTCAGCGAGAGCTGCGTTTTGAGCGGATCAAAATCGCCGCTGGATTTGCGTATAAATTTCGGCACAAGCGCAGCATAGGCAATAGCAGGAACGAGCTCTGCCGGGAATTTGGCGCGCGCGGCTTCATAATCTTCAAGCGTGGCCGCGCGGATGTCGTCATAATTCAGATTAAGGAGCATCCCTTTATTGTAATATCCATAAGCTCTCAGCAGCCCCGCCATGCCCCAGCTTTGCCCCAGCATCATCGGCGCTTCGCCTTCGTAATCCGGCGCGGCAATTTTGGCGGCAATCGCCATGAGACGCCCGGACGTGCTGGCCGCATATTCGCGCGCCGCGCTCATATCGGCAAAGGGCGCGGCCTCTATATCATGCTCGCGGGCATCAATGAGTTTATCGATGGCGAAGCGCGCAATTTTGTGACGCGTCAGCACGCCGGCCAGCGGCGTGGTGACTTCATGGGCCCGCACCGCTTTGCCGCTATAGATTTCATCAACCGCGTCGCGCCACCATTGATAGCGAATTGCGCCGACCATCGGCTCGCTCACCCATTCAGGAATTTTGGCGAGCTCATAATGAAAGGCATAGAGCGTCAGAAGATCATCGCGCACCGCTTTGGGCGCAAACATCGCAGCGCGGCGGCGATCGGGATCCACCCGCGCAAGCGCGCCAATTGCGGTCTCGGGAATTTCTTTATCCGACATAATAACTTTCGCCACGAACTGTCTGGCCTTTTCTGTCGTATCTTATACAAGAGGTTATATTTATTCACCACGACTAAGAGGACTATATTATGAAACATATTTCGCGTTTCACAGCATTAGCGATTGCCGCAGCGGCGAGCGCTCCTGCATTTGCTCACCACCCCGCCGCCGAAGCAACACTGGCTGAAACCATCGCGCATTGGCTGTCCAATCCGGTTCACATTGCGCCGCTAATCGTTGGCGCGCTTGTTGGCGCAGCTATCGTCTTCAAAATGAACAAGAACAAGAATTAGGAGCGCAAACATGTTTGAAAAATTTGCATCTAAACTCGACACGGCCTCCGCGCATTGTGACATTCCTTGCGGCGTTTATGACGCGCGCACGATCATGTATCACGCGGTGTCAACGCTGCGCCAGATCGACATCCTGCTGAGCCTGAAAGATAAAGGCCTGTCCGAGACAGCTTTTGCTATGCAGGTCGCCCGCAATACAGCGGAAAAAGAACATCAGGCTGAACTGGTGAAACACGAGACGCGCATCATCTGGGGCGACTTCATGAAAGGTGACCACCTGAAGAAGCATCCGGGCGCGCATGAGCTGGCTCATAAAATCATGCTGGCGGGCTCTGCCTGTAAACAAGATTTGCACCGCGAAGATGGCGAGAAGCTGGTTGCGCTGTGTAATGAATTCTCAGAAATGTTCTGGGATATGAAGGGCGTCAAAACCAAAACTGCGCCCTGCCCCTATGCGCCAAATGTAGATGTGGTTTATCCGGATCTCTAAGCACGCTTTTCGTGTTTAAATGTTTCAAAGTGTCGGGGACAAGCATGGCCCCGACATTACGTGACGGGGACATTGTCTTCACCGTTAAAGCTAAACCCGCCGCCCTGCGCAGCGGGTTTATTTATGTGATTAATCATAGTGACCTTGGATCAATAATTAAACGCCTCGGCGCGCGGGATAATGACCGCTACCGCTTAACGGCGGACAATCCGGCATCAACGCCCAGCGCCATTATGGGCCGCGTTGAGCCCGAGCGTATCACGCACCGCGTTGTCTTTGCTGCGGGGAAAGATAACGGCCTTCGCCGTATTTCAGGCAAATAAAAAGCCCGCTGATTAGGCGGGCTTTCTGATTTCAAATCTGACGGTTTATTAAGCCGTGACAGCCGTTTCTTTACTTGGCTCGCCTGATGGACGTTTCACGCCGAGGAGCAGCAGAAGCGGCGAGGCCACAAAGATCGAGGAATATGTCCCGACAAATACGCCCCAAATCATCGCAAAGCTAAAGCCGCGCAGGCCTTCACCGCCCAGGATATAAAGCGCTAATAGCGCGAGCAATGTCGTAACAGACGTCATGATTGTCCGCGACAATGTATCATTGATGGAGAGGTTCAAGACATCCGGCAGATACATTTTTTTATATTTGCGCAAATTCTCTCTTATTCGGTCATAAACAATAACCGTATCATTGAGCGAGTAGCCAACAATCGTCAGGATCGCCGCGACAATGGCGAGGTTAAATTCAATCTGGAACAGCTCAAACACCCCTAGCGTCAAGGCCACATCATGGGCCAAGGCCAGAACCGCGCCGAGCGCGAATTGCCACTCAAACCGGATCCAAATATAGAGCAGCACCATGGCAAGAGAGGCGACGACCGCGATCATACCTTTGGTCCGTAGCTCGCCGGAGACTTTGGAGCCAATAACGCTTGCGCTCATATTGACCTGTTCTTCTCCGTCAGGACCGACTTTGACGCGCGGAATACCGAATTCAGTTTCAAGCATTGTCTGGACGCGTTTTAGTGTCGCCTGTTGCAACTCGGCATCTTGCAGAGAGATTTCGGACTCCGACCCTTCAAAAGGTTCTTTGGGGTCTTGCAAAGGATAGGAAAACCGGATGCCATTCTTATTTTCATCTGAGAGTGAAATGGTCTGCACCTGAACGCTACCAATATCGAGCGCATTACCGGCCGCTCGAATGGCTTCCAAATCCGGCATTTCATCGACAGTGAATTGAATCACCGATCCGCCCTTAAAGTCGATACCGTAATTCAGGCCATTTGTGAAAAACAGAAAGAGTGACGCCAAAACAGCAAGAACTGAAATTATACCGGCAATAATACGCATCTTGATGAACGGCACGCGCGGCTTCATCGGAAGCACTTTGACCATAGAAATATCAAACATGTGTGTCTCCTAAATCGGCAGCGCTTTGGGGCGCGCGCGCTTGTGCCAGAGGGATGTAAAGAGACGGGCCACAATAACAGCAGTAAAGACGCTCATCACAATCCCGATCATAAGTGTTATCGCAAAGCCGCGAATAGGGCCGGAGCCCACAAAATAGAGCGTCGCCGCCGCGATCAATGTCGTAATATTGGCATCCAAAATTGGCGCCATAGACAGGCGGTATCCCGTGTCAATTGCGTTTAGCGGAGGGCGTCCATTCGCCGCCTCCTCGCGTATACGCTCGAAGATCAGCACATTGGCATCAACGGCCATACCGATCGTCAAAATAATCCCGGCAATGCCCGGCAAGGTCAGCGTCGCGCCGAGCAGAGAGAGCGCGGCGGCAATAAGAACAATATTAAAGGTCAGCGCAAGATTGGCAAAAAACCCGAAGCGGAAGCCGTACATTAAAAACATGAAAACACCGACGCCCGTCAAGCCAATCATGGCCGCAATTTTACCTGCGCGAATTGAGTCTTCGCCAAGTTCAGCGCCGACAGTTTGCTCTTCAACAACAAAGAGTTTTGCGGGCAGCGCCCCTGCATTGAGCAGCAAGGATAAATCCCGCGCGCTTTGCGACGTAAAGTTACCTTCAATGTAACCGCTCCCGCCGAGGATCCGACCATTAATACGCGGCGCGCTGATCACGACATCATCAAGAACAACAGCAAAGCGTTTGCCCATATTATTCGTGGTTGTGCGGCCAAAGGCGATAGCGCCTTTGGTGTTAAAGGTGAAGTTTACAATTGGATGTCCGTCCGGATGTGTCCCGGCCTGAGAATTCTTGAGGTCCTCACCCGTAACTTCAGCGCGCTCTTTCAAAATATAAGGCGTTCCGTCTTCACCGAATTTCAAGATATGCAACGGGCGGGCTTTGCCGGTTTCAACCGCATTGCGCAGTTCGCCTGCATCGGCATCACGCACCAGATGAAAACTCATATTTGCGGTTTCTGAAATACGTTCTTTTATTTCATCTACATTTTTTGCGCCGGGAACTTGGAGTAAAATGCGGTCATCCCCCTCCGGCGCAATCGTCATTTCTGTCGTCCCCGTTGGGTCAATACGATTGCGCAATACATCAATCGACTGATCAATCGTCGTTTCTTTGATGTATTCTATATTTTCTTTGGTCAGGGTCAGGCGAAATCCACGCTCTCCGACTTGCTCCACACGTAGCGTCTTTGGACCGCCAATGGAATTTTCTCTGACCGGACCTGCAAGTCCTTGTAGGGCTTTCATCGCATCAGCCATTTGCTCGGGCTTTGATACGCGGCCTGTAATCGCCTTCCCCTCGATGGTAATCGGCGATGTGAGTATTCTCGCTTTTTGCAGCGCCGATCTCGTCGAAGTCAGTTCATTTTTGAGCGTCCGCTCTTCCAGATTTTCTACATCGACCTCGAGAAGCATATGCGCGCCGCCTTGTAGATCAAGACCAAGATTTATCGTCTCGCTGGGCATGAAACCCGGTAATTTATCGCGCATATCCTGATTAAGCAGGTTTGGCGCGGCAAATATGATGCCGAGCAAAAGCGCCAGCGTAATCATGATGATCTTGAAGCGGGAAAAATATAACATGGGGGCCTCTACCTTCCACCGCAAAGCGCGGCGGCTTTGTCGGGTGAAAGATTATTTTTTTGCTTTTTTAGCGGTCGTTTTTTTACCGGTATCATTGGCCGGAGCAGGCTTGCCGCGCACATCAGCAATGGCGCTTTTCGCAAATTTGAGTCTGACCCCTTCAGCAACCTCGACTGTCACATCATCATCAGAAACCTTAGTGACCTTACCGATGATTCCGCCATTCGTAATCACATTGTCACCGCGCGTCAGGTTAGCTTGCATCGTTTGCACCGCTTTCATCCGCTTTTGCTGTGGACGCCACAGCAGAAAATAGAAAATCGCAATTAGCGGAATGAAAATGATGAAGGAGCCTAAACCGCCTCCGCCGGCAGGGGGCGCAGCTTGCATTAATGGGAAGAGCATAAATACCTCGATGAATAGTGATAGCGCAGATCAATTCCCCGCGCGGTTGAGAGATATATAGAGAGCGCGCTTTTAAACGCAACGGGCAGAGGCCTAAGTTTTTCTCTTAAACTCAAAAAACCGCACCCGAATGACGGATGCGGCTTTGGATAATCTATATTAAATTGCTTATTGCGCGCAGTGATTTTGCGGCAAGCTCAGAATTTGACCGGGCTGCAATGTGCTGTTTACAGAAATGTTGGATAGGGCCGCAATTTCCTCTTCTGAAACACAGCTGCGTTCGGCAATGGAATAAAGCGTGTCACCGGGCAAAACCGCATGAATATCGCCATTATAGGGCGGAAGAATATCCCGCGTTACAGCGCGGCGCGTATTATAATCCAGCGGTAAATCCTGGGTGACTGTAACAGTCTGGCTGGGGATCGCCAGAACTTGGCCAATCTGAATTTTGTCACCGCGAAGACCATTTGCATTCATAATGGCCGAAGCTTTTAGCCCGCCATAACGCTGCCCAATATTGAAAAGCGTGTCGCCCTTAACAACAACATGCTGCGCTGAAGACGTTATCTGTGAATAAGATGTCGTCTGCGGGATGTAGCTTGTTTCCGTTCCGGCAGAAATGACGGAGGTCCCGTAAGTATTCGAATACACCGGAGCGGGCTGCTGGGTATATGTCGGAACGGGCTGCGTGAAAATTTCAACGCTGCCGCCTGAGTAATCCGTGTAAGTGCGGTCTGTTGCGGCGATAGCTTCCTCAGCAGAACTATATGTCTTCGCAATCGGATATTGGTTGATTTGCGCCTGACTTTGAGCCGCATATGTGCCGCTCTGCTGCGATTGATATGTCCGAATAGCCTCGGCCTCAGCTGCAGTAGAGCTGTAAGTCTGCGCAAATGCGCCTGGCGCGGCGATAATGAGGGCAGCCAATGCGGCGCCGCGAAAAATAGTGGTATTCATAATATGCTCCCATACTCACTTCGCGCGCAAAATGGGGCATTATGGTTAAATTTATATGAATTAAATCATAGCGCTTTGGACTTCCCGCTTTCGAAATCCGGTATATCGAGAGGAAGAATAATACGCGATTGCCCGTCGTGATAAATGGTAAGCTGCCCCGCAATGATACTCGCAATCCGGCCATTCTCAGCGAGTTGATTTAAAAGCGACCCCGGGATTTTAGCCAGATTTCCGGCGACCAGAATACGGTCAAAGGGCGCCTGCCCGCCCCATCCGCGCGACCCGTCACCATGGCGCTGCGTAACATTCGCCGTTGCCGTGTTTGAATATATCTCTCGGGCGCGCAGCAGCAAACGTTGATAGCGCTGAACCAAATAGGTCCGCGCGCTGAGCTTGCCGCAAAGCGCAGCAAGATAGCCGCTCCCCTCTCCGGCAACCAAAACCTTATGCCCAATCTTAATCTGCGCGGACTGCATCATTACGGCCAGCGCAAAAGGCGGCGGCAGCATTGAGGCGCAAGGAAGAGGCAGCGATATTTCGTCATAAGCCCGCACATAATCGGCGGGCTCGACATATTTCTCGCGCGGAACTGTTTCAAAGGCGCGCAGCACATCTATGTCATGGATACCGCTGCGCCGCAGCCGCAAGATCATATCCATTTGCCCCGGATTCATTACGTCTCAAAGCTCTGCGCCAGATCGTCTAATGCGCCTAAATGGGTCAGATCGGTGTGGAGCGGCGTGACAGAAATATAGCCGTCATATATGGCGCGTAGATCTGTACCGGCCGGCGGATTACTGAGCTGCCCGCCATAGGTTAGCCAGTAATAATGGCCGCCGCGCGGATGATCACGGCGCACGGTCCCGGTCATATGAAAATCACGGTGGCCTTGGCGGGTGACCTGCACGCCTTCAACATTATCGGGCGCGCGATCCGGGAAATTGACATTTAGGACAACATCTTTGGGCCAGCCTGTCGCCACCAATCGCTCGATCACTTTTGGACCATGCGCGAGCGCCGTGTCCCAAGGCAGGCTCCGAGCATTTTGAAATCCTTTGGCCAGCGACAGCGCAATGGACGGCACGCCCATCTGCATGCCCTGCAGCGCGCCCGCTACCGTGCCGGAAAATGTGACATCTTCGGCCAAGTTCTGCCCGCGGTTCACTCCGGACAGCACTAAATCCGGCGGGCTATCCATTAGCACTTCGCGCATAGCCAGGATCACGCTGTCAGTCGGCGTGCCTGAAACGCTAAAGACCTTATCTTCGACTTTGCGCAGCATCAGGGGATTATGAAGCGAGACGCCGCGAGACGCCGCGCTTTGCTCTGTCGCCGGCGCGACGACCCACACATCATCGCTAATCTTTGCCGCAATTTCACGCAGCACATCCATGCCCGGCGCATGGAGGCCATCATCATTTGTCAGAAGTATTTTCATGAAGCGGTGTTAAGCCAGCGCGTGATGGGCGGCAAGGATAAGCGTCTAATAAAGCCCGTCCTCCAGAACATCTTCGGCAGGCGGCTCGGGGACAGGCGCAGGCGCGGGCTGCTTTGCGCCCGGCTTAGCCTCTTCGCTCTCTTCGCCAAGATCGCCCAATAAGAGGTCATCAATGCTCGCGCCCTCATCACCTGTCGTCTCGGCGGGGGTCACGCCGCCAAATCCTGCTATGAAACTATTCGTTCCGCCGCTATTGCCGCCAAGTGTTGAGCTTCCGCCAAGCTGCGGCTCTGTGCCGGGGCGGAAGGCTTCGAGAATTGTATTGGGCGCGCCGATAAATGACGCCTCGCCGGATGTCGCATCAACAGGGGCGAGCACAACGCCCTCGGGAATGCGGAAAGGAACGATGGGTTCATCCTTTAGCGCTTCGCGCGCGAAGCTGCGCCAAATGGGCAAAGCTGCTCTCGCGCCGGTCTCATTCATCGGCTCCGGCGAATCCATACCGACATAAACGCCGATGACCAGGTCCGGCGTAAAGCCCATAAACCACGCATCAATTTCGTCATTGGTTGTGCCTGTCTTGCCGCCCAATGGACGCCCAAGTTGTTTAAGACCTGCGCCCGTACCGCGCTGCACGGTGCCTTCCAGCATTGACGTCATTTGATACGCTGCAACGCTGTCAATAACTTGCTCGCGATTATCGAGAAGCCGGGGCGGTAATTGGCCGGTATAGCTCTCGGCGTTACATCCGACGCATTCGCGCATGTCAGCCTTAAATATCGTTTTGCCTTTTGAGTCCTGTACGCGGTCGATAATCATCGGCTCAACGGCTTTGCCGCCATTGACGATACTGGCATAGCCGCCCGCCAGTCGCATAACCGTCGTCTCGCCCGCGCCAAGAGACCAGGCCAGCTCGGAGCGCACATCATCATAAATGCCTGTACGCTTCCCAATATCAATAACCGGCCGCATCCCCATATCATTGGCGAGGCGAACGGTCATGGCATTACGGGATTTCTCAATCCCCAAACGCATGGTGGAGAGGCCATAAAATTTGTCTGAATAATTCTCGGGCTTATAGAGGCAAGGCGCTAGATCATCGCCGAGGTCAATTTCAAGGCCGCTATCGACAATCGCCTCCGGGTCAACATTGTCCTGCACCTGCCCGCCATCCACGGCGCAATCTTCTTGATCGCGTTCAATCACAAAGGGCGCATCCAGAATTTGGCTGGCGGGGGTGTAGCCATTTTCCAGAGCGGCCAAATAAACAAACGGTTTGAAAGCTGAGCCGGGTTGGCGTTTGGCCTGCGTGGCGCGGTTAAACTGGCTTTGATTAAAACTGTATCCCCCCACCAGCGCGAGCACGCGGCCCGTATGGGCATCCATAGCAATCAGCCCGCCATTGACGACCGGCACTTGCTCAAGCGCATATGTGCCCTCTTTCTTTTTCGCGGAGACAAGTATGACATCGCCCTTTTTCAAAACATCCGTCACGCCTTTTAGCGTCGGTCCAACATCCGGGCCATTAGGCAGATCTTTGCGGGCCCATTTCATGTCATCAAAAGCGAGCGTCCCTTTGATTTGATTGATTTTTTCAACAGGAGGTTCGCCATCTTCGCTCTCGACCTCTACGGTTTCCAGCAGGCCAATATCGGCGGATTTTGATGTCGCTTTCAGGACGACAGCTTTCTGCCAGTCGTCAATGTCACGCGGCACGTCAACCGCTTGCAGGCTCTCCGTCCAATCACTTGAGACATCAAGCGTTCCAATCGGACCGCGATAGCCGTGACGTTTGTCAAATTCTTCCAGCCCTTGGCGCATGGCGCGGCGCGCCGCTTGCTGCATTGTCGTGTCCAGCGTGGTGCGAACGGACAAGCCGCCGCTATAAACATATTGATCTACGACTTCACGCTCTCCGTCTTCCGCAGCATTTTCCTGAGCTTCTTCTTCGTCCACAGCATACATGTCAAAAAGCTTGCGGCGGGCTTCTTCGACGAAATATTCAGCCGCCAGATATTCTTCACCCTCAAGGCGCTCATTGGCCACTAAGGGTTCGACTTTGGCCTCATCGGCAACGTCTTGAGTGATATAGCCATCTTCGACCATGCGCCCAAGAACATATTGGCGGCGGTTCATCGCGCGCTGTAATGTATTGGGTCTGTCGAGACGATAATTATCAGGGCCTTTGGGCAGCAGCGCCATATAGGCCATCTCGCCGACAGTCAGCTCATTCATGGGCTTGCCGAAATAATTGAGTGACGCGGCGGCAATACCATATGAGCGGCGACCAAACCAAATCTCGTTGAGATAAAGCTCTAAAATCTGATCTTTGGTCAGCGCTTTTTCAATCCGGCGGGCAATGGCGATTTCGCGAACCTTGCGCTTAATCGAGTAATCATCGCCGACAATAAAGTTCTTCGCCACTTGCTGCGTCAGTGTTGACGTGCCGCCAATGCGCTTGCCTTGCAGCTTGGACGGTATCGCCATCAGCGCGGCGCGTGTCAGGCCGATAGGGTCCCAGCCATTATGGGTATAAAAGCGCTGATCTTCTGTGGCGACAAAGGCATGTTGCAGCTCTTTGGGGATTGCATCGATAGGCACAAAGATGCGGGGCTCGCTCGCATATTCTGCGATAAGCTTCCCGTCGCCGGCGTGAACGCGGGTCATCTCGGCGGGGCGGTAATCCTGAATAGCGGCGAGATCAGGCAGATTGCGCGTCCAGCTAAAGATGAGAATGCCGACGATCAGCAAGGCGATTAAGCCGCCGGCAAAACCGAGGCCGAAGACCCATTTGAAAAACCGCCATAATTTCCCGCGCTTTTTAGCGGGTTTGGCAGGCGGCGGGGCAAGTGGCGCGGTATCGCTCATGTCAATCTCAATTCAGTAAAGCCTTACGCGGCCATGGTGCAGGTTAAATCTGGCGCAAACATGGCATATCTGCAACGATTCTGTGCAGATTTAACAGCCTATTGCGGCCTATTTTTCAACCTCAGCAAAATAACGGTCAATTGACGTGGCGATCGCGCCCATTTTGCGGCGGCGGTCCGCGGCGCTGTTCAGGAGTTTCTCATCTTTATTGTTCGACAGAAAGCCCATTTCAATCAAGACGGCGGGCACGTCAGGGGCCAGCAACACAAACAGACCCGCGCGGCGATGGGTGTTGCCTAAAACATCCGTGACCTTCGCAAGCTCCGGGACCAGAATATCGGCAAAGGCCGAGCTTTGACTAAAGGTTTTACGCTGCGCCAGATCAACAAGAATGTCATCGACATCTTTGGGCGTGCTATTCAAATCAACATCCAAAATCCAGTTTTGACTGTTGACCAGTCGCGTCGAGCGCTTTCGGGCGTGATCGGCGATCGTGTAGACCGACGCGCCGCGTGTCGTAGATCGGCCAGCGCTGTCAGCATGAAGGGATATAAATAAATCCGCTTTGGCGCGGCGCGCGCGGCGCACCCGTTCATCAAGCTCTACAAACACATCATTGTCACGGGTGAGAACAACACTATAGCGCCCTGTTTTCTCAAGTTGTTTTTTAAGCTCTTTGGCGGCGCGAAGCGTCACAGACTTTTCTTTGGTGCCGCCTTTTCCGAGTGCCCCGGGATCATATCCGCCGTGGCCAGGATCAATGACGATTGTTTTCTTGCGCAGTTTCACCGCTTTAACTGAGCGAGGCTTTAATCGCGGGATAGGAATACCACGTGCCGATATGCGCGGCGCGGTTTCGACAGCTTGCGTCGCCGCGACCTCAGCGCGCTGCGCGCCAATCGGAAGGCGGAGCGTCACAATCGTATGTGTGCCGCTATGGGTGTACCCCGA
>ENA-ORXM01004262-ORXM01004262.1-marine-metagenome-genome-assembly--contig:-NODE-4262-length-12841-cov-3.090254_pt1 | contig 12841 bp, 12 predicted proteins | sample MGYA00237867_ERZ511480 | MGnify/ENA primary metagenome ERZ511480 (study PRJEB26309, sample SAMN06266103) | marine metagenome | isolation source: Algal blade | place: United Kingdom:Sidmouth, United... | reverse complement strand
ACTGTGCTAAACAAACATTTGCTGCAACAACCCTTTTTTAAAAGTTTGGGTTTGGGTTATTTTATTAGTTACTGCGTCTATTTTTTTGTCGATGCTTGATAAGTAGGTTGCTATTTTTTGTTGTTCTTGTAATGAAGGGAAATCAAATTTTAATTTTCGTAACTCGACCATTGTTAAAGCTTTTTGTGTCGATCCAATTGAAGTTTTTAATAATTCTCTAGTATTCCATTGCAAAAGAATCTCTACAAAAGATGAACTCTCTTTAATTTTCCTAAACCAAATTAAATTTCCGTCTTTGAAATAAAAAGGCTCATTATTTCTAATTCTCAAAATATTTCCAAGTGTACCAACTGCAGTAACTAAAATATCATTCTCTTCAGGTACTCCATATTTAGATTTATATTCATTATATCTCTCCTCAGATATATATAAAATATCTATAGGATTTTTATTTAATCTTAGTGCTGAAATTTCTTTACCTCGGTAAAAAGGAATTCCCTCTTGAACGTAATCTGATAAATAAACTCTTTTACTTGAGGTCATCTCACAAATAGCTCCCAAACGTTTCTCCTCCCAATCCGGATAAGCATTCCCATCCTTATCTTTAAAGCGCAATTGACCAGAAAACAGTTGTTGCATCACCCCTTTTTTGTAATCCTCCAATACCGCTTTCTTTTTGGTGAGCTGCTGTATTTTTTTATCTACCGATGATAAAAAGGTTGCTATTTTTTGTTGTTCTGGGAGAGATGGTAAATTTATTTTAAGCTTCTTTAAATCGGAATTATATACATTGCTGATACTGGCTCCTCTGGCTAAAGTTGAAATCTTCTTTCTTAATTTCTCATTAATATAATACGATACGAAAATTTGAGAATATATATTTTCTTGTTGTGGTCTTAATATATTGATGGTTCTACCGATTGCAATATTTTTTAATGTTAATGCCGAAGCAGAACCAATGTCTAAAGGATCTTCGCCTGCTGATGGCAATAAAATCTCATCACCATTACTAAAAAGTAATTCTGTCTTATCAAGATTTGTTTTATTTATGACATCATCAATAACTTCGCCATACATGTGGTAAAGTTCTCCGTAACGAACACATGGAATTTCAAATTCGGGTGCTGCTTCTTTTTGTTTTATATTTTTACCTGTAGAAAATATAAAAACATCTTCAAACAAATGAAATTTAAAGTGCCCATCAAACTCCCCAAACCGTAATTCGGGAACACGTTTGTTTTCTATCTGGTTAGCAGAAGGTGTCTTAGTTTCCGTTACTGTTGTTGGTTTGCTCATAGTTGCACGAAGGATAGAACGGTCTGTTTGAGCTCGTTTTGCTGTTTTGCAAAATAGCGAGTAGTGATAGCCTGACCCTTGTGGTCGTGCCCTGATAATATGTAATCTAATTTCTCCATTAAAACGGTGTATCTATGCCTAATTGGTTACAAAAATCGCTTATGGTGGCGTTTGTGGTTTCCATGGCGGTATCTATGCTTTTTAGGGCTTGAGATACGGCTTGCAGGTCTACAGGTTCTTCTTCTTCAAAGGTATCTACATACCGCGGGATGTTTAGGTTGTAATCATTCTCTGCGACTTCGCTTAATGGGGCGACATAGCTGTATTTATTTATTGTGGCTGGAGATTGTTCGCTATGTTCTGAATGATGTATATACAATTTGTAAGTTTCTATAAGCTTACTAATATCGGCTTCTCGCAGTACGTTTTGTGTTTTTACTTTCTCGAAATGTTGGCTGGCGTCTATAAACAGGATGTTGTTGGTGTGGCTTCTTTCCTTTTTTAGCACCAAAATACAGGTTGGTATGCTGGTACCGTAAAAAATATTAGCTGGCAAACCTATTACGGCATCGAGGTAGTTGCGATCTTGTATGAGGTATTTGCGTATGTGGCCTTCGGCTGCGCCTCTAAACAACACACCATGTGGTAGCACGCATGCCATGGTACCGTTATGGTCTAGTTGATGCACCATGTGTTGCACAAATGCAAAATCTGCTTTGGAACTTGGGGCGAGTTTTCCGTAGGCTGAAAACCGATCGTCGCTCATAAATAATGGGCTTGCGCTCCATTTGGCTGAAAATGGTGGATTGGCTACTATGGCCTCGAATCGCAAATCGTCGTGCTGTGGTTTTTCTAGGGTGTTTTCGTTTTTTATGTCGAATTGTTTGTAATGGACGTCGTGCATAATCATATTCATCCGGCACAGGTTATACGTGGTTGGGTTCATTTCTTGCCCATAAAACGCACTAACTTCCTTAACTTGTTTTGCGACACGTAGTAATAAGGATCCTGATCCGCAGGTGGGATCGTAAACGCTTTTAAGCTTGGTTTTGCCTATGGTTACTAATTGCGCCAAGATATTAGAGACTTGCTGTGGTGTGTAAAACTCGCCTGCTTTTTTACCTGCGCCACTGGCAAATTGCCCTATAAGATACTCGTAAGCATCGCCCAACATATCGCTTTCGGTATTGGCGATATCAAAATCGATTTCTTCTAAATGAGACAGAACTTTTACGATGAGTTCGTTTTTATCGTTTTCTGATTTGCCGAGTTTTGAGCTTGTTAAATCTAAATCTTCAAAAAGGTTCCCAAAATCTTCCTCACTTTCTGAGCCCATGGTGCTTTGCTCGATATGCGTGAGCACTTTGGCTAAATCGCTTAAAATAAAATTGTTTTTTCCGCCAGCATTACCTCGTTTTGCTAGTTCTGAAAACAGCTCTGAGGGCAGTAAGAAATAGCCTAGTTTATCTAACGCGGCATCTTTTACGGCTTCTAAATAGGCGGCTTCTTGCGCGTGGCCTTCTAAATCGCGAAATTTTAGGCTGTCGGGTTCCAAGATCTCGTTAGCGTAGAGTTCCATTTTTTTACTGAGGTATTTGTAAAAAATGAAACCTAGTATATAGTCTCTAAAATCGTCGGCATCCATTTTGCCACGCAGGGTGTTGGCGATATTCCAGAGTTGGGTTTGTAGTTGTTGCGTTTGCTCGGTCATTTAATTGTTTAAAATTGGCTTGTAAGTTATAATATTTCGGCTAAAGACTCTGGGAAAACCCTCCCTTTTGCGCTTTTATCCTGTTTTTTGAATTTGATGTGTGTTGATTTGATTTTCGAGTTATACTGAAAACTAATTTTACTAGTTTATTTCCAACAATGCTTTTTACCATTTTTGAAGATTGAATAAATAATTGATGAAGTTAAAAATAAATCGCGAAATTAAGGACATGATTAAAGCGATAAATGTTGTAAATAATTTTAAAATATGGAAAATTTGTAAACTTTTATTTATGGTTCGTTTCCTTTTTTTGCGCACCTTAAAATGAAGCTAAGGCATAACACTTATTTAAATAAACTTGGAGTTAATCGCTTAAAGTACGAATGTGTATGTTTTGCTATAAGTAAAAGAATTAATTTTTGAGTTCTTTATTTAAGCATGGTATTTTAAAGGTTAAAAATATTTATTTTACGCAGGTAGATAAATTATAAATTGTGCGCCTACACCCTCTTCGCCATTAGCAACGATATATCCATTATGGTTTTCTATAATTTTTTCACAGATAGCTAAACCAATACCTGTTCCAGAATATTCTGTTTTTTGATGCAAACGTTGAAAGACTTCAAAGATCTTTTTAGCATGCTTTGAGTCAAAACCAATACCATTATCAATAAATGAAATTTTATGGTATATTTCACTTATTTTTATAACATGATTTGGAAGCTCTGAAGCAGGAACTTTTTCGTATAATATATTTACTTTTGGAACACTAGATATATTTTTATATTTAATTGAATTTGATAAAAGATTTGTAAACAGCTGTTCTATTTGAAACACAACGCCTTTTATTTTAGGCAATTTTTCGGCAACTATTATCATGTTGGTTTCCTTTATTCTGTTTATTAAATCATCTTTTACTTTATCTAAAACATCATTTAAATTTACTTTATCAAAGTCTTTATTCGTATTATCAATTCTTGAGTAGGTAAGCAAATTCAATATTAACGACTGCATGCGCTTAACCGCTTTTTTAACTTTATTAAAGTACTCCTTTCCTTTGTCTGAAAGGGCATCGTTTTCTTTATCTTCTATTCTTGAAATAAATAATTGTATTTTTCGTAATGGTTCTTGTAAATCATGACTTGCAACACGATTAAATGACTCTAATTCTGAATTTATTCGTTTTAACTCTAAGTTTCGTTTTAATATTTCTGATTCCTTAATTTTGTTTTCAGTAATATCTTGAACAAACCCAACCGAAGTTATTCTACCATCTTTCTCTAATTTTTGTCCATTAAGGAATAAATGTTTCGTTTTTCCATCTTTAGATATAATTCGGTATTCATTGATTTTTGAAAAACCTTTTTCAAAAGTTTCACTACCCATTTGGTTGTAAATCTCTACATCGTCTGGGTGAATAAAATCTCTATAGCTCTCAAAAGTTACGTTAAAAGCGTTTGGTTCGCAGCCTAATATATTAAAAAAATTATCAGATATTTTTGCCTTTCCTGTATCTAAATACCAAACATAACTACCAATATCTGCTACTTTTTCTGCATCTGCATAAATAGTATTTTGTATGGAAAGCTTATCATTAAGTACTTTTAATTGGTCTGTTTTTTTCTTTTCTTCGGTTATATCGATTGTGGTTATAGTTACTCCATCACCCAATTTTATAGCGGTAGACTTAAACCATTGTTCATATCCATTTTCGTAATAGGTGCTTTCATAATTTACAGGTTCTTCACTTTCAATGGCTGAAACCATATACTCAAAACCGCCATCCTTAAAAATAGATGGAAATATTTTAGATGCTTTTTGGTTTTTTATATTGTTAGGAATATCGCCAGTAATAGGATTTATTTTATCGTTAACGAATAAAATCTCAAAATCGATAATACTCCCATCGTTTCCTTTAATGCTTTTAAGGTGCATAACAATATGGGAGATACTTTTAAAAATATTATTTAATAAGGCTCTATTATCAAGCAACTGTAGGTTTTGGTTTTCTAAACGTTTCTTAAACAGTAATTGGTCATTTTTTGATTTTTCTTCGGCTGTAGAATTTCTAGCAGTAAATAAAACACCATCTAATAAGGGAGTAACAAAAACATGAAACCACATTTTTTCCCCATCTGTGATAACCTCTGTATCAAAATCAATTTTCTCTTTTGTTTCATAACTTTCAATAATTTTTTCAAACCCACCGTTATTTGTAAAAAAAGGAAATGTTTTTAAAATCTCGTTACCCATTATAGCATCAGGATCTAAACCTAAATAATCTCGATTACATAAATTAGCAAATACAATTTTGAAGTCTAAAACATGCTTGTTATCAGCATCAAATATAGGCTCGAAGTAGTTTACAATATTATCAGTAGTATCTAAAACACTTTGTAAAAAAGCCTCTGACTTTAGTACTTTTAATTTATTGTGATAAATTCTGAAAAAAGCAATAACAAAAACTGAAAGCGCAAAAAATGCTAATACTAGAAGAATTATAGGAGCTGTGGATTTATCAGATTTGTAACTCGCTTCTCTTTCTTTCATAAGATGCTCTTCTTGTGTGAGCATTCTATTTTTTATACTTCTTATATTAAATAAAGTACTATTTATTTTAGATGTATTTTTTATTTTACTGTCGTAAATCTGTTTATTTTGTTCAAAATTAATAGAGTCTGAAACTTTAATTTGATTGTAGAGTGTATTTAATAATGATTTTAGGGGTTTTATATGCGCGGTTTGGGATTCATTATCGCTTATAAGAGATTCTAAATTTTTAATTATAGAATTTCCGTCTGATTTATAATCATTAATAGATTTTTTTGAAAGTTCTTTTCTAAATTTTTCAGAATCGGCTTTAGAGTAGTGTGTTGTTAAATCTCCAAGAGCGTTGTATACACGAAGTGTATGTGATACCATTTCAGCAGATTCTTGCATGAGCATGATCTGCCTGTAAGCCATACTTGTTGTAAATAAAAGTAAAGCAATAGCAATAATTAGTAATACAAGATATGTTTTTGAAGACTTATATATACGCTTAAAATTCATAAATATTAAATACTAAATGCGAAACAGAAAAGTGTCTTTGTTTAAATTTGAAGTATGATATTGCCAGTTAAGTTGTAATACCTTCTCCACCACTTCTCGCAATTTACTAAAGTTATTGGGCTTATTTACATAAATGTTTGCCCCATTTAAAAAGGTTTCTTCAATATCTTTCTCTGATGAAGATGTGGAATATATGGCTACACATAAATCTTTTAAATTAGGGTTACTGCGTATTTCCTTTAAACATTCCATGCCGTTTTTTATTGGCATATTCAAATCTAAAAAAATTAAACTAGGCAAAACAACATTTGGCAAAATAAGGTAGTCCATTAATTCTTGCCCATGATTGAATAGAGATAATTTTGTTCTAATAGCAATTTCTTCTATAGCCTCTGCAAAAAGCATTCTATCATCTTCATCATCATCTGCTAAAACAATATTTAGTAAGGTTGTACTCATATTATTTTAACTTTTATTGTAAATTATAGTCTTTTTTCTTTTTCATAATATTTTGAAAAGCACTTGGTGTAAGCCCTGTAGTTTTTTTAAATTGACCAGACAAATGCGCTACACTACTGTAATTTAATCGGTATGCAATTTCTGTTAACGTTAAATTAGTGTTGCACATAAACGCTTTAGCTAAATCTACTTTTCGAAGAATAGTATAATTTTCTATTGAAGTGTATGTGTTTTCAGAAAAAATGGTAGATAAATAAGTATAAGAATAATTTAAAGTATCTGATAAGTATGAAGACAATTTTAAATGTTTGTTTTTATCATCATTTAACATATCATCAATAGCCTGTTTTATGCGTTCTATTAAGGTTGATTTCTTATCAGTTAAAATTTCAATACCATATTTTTTTAAAGCTTCTGATAATGTTTTATACTTTTCTTCTTGTAAATTATCTTTCATAACAACCTCATTTACACTATTTATAGCATATGAAACATCTAGCGCATCTAAATGTTCCTTTATAAATGTTTTACAAAGTATATCAAAATCATATTTAAAAAAAAGTTTAATTTCCAAACTATTAAAATGTATTCAATTTTGAATAAAGATATATCAATTAATTATCATTGAAGCTTTTAAAATAAGAATTAAAAAATAATTTTAAAATTACATTTTTTTTAAAAAACAATATTTTACTGATAGTTAAATAAAAGAAAAAAAACTCTAATTTTTTAGAGTTTTTTTTAGAAAAATTTTAACACATTCAGATTTAATTTTTTTTAGTGTTTTTAATTTATTGTTAGCTTATAAAGTATTAATCGATTTGTTTGGTTAATACTAGTACTAAAAACGCTACTTGTAATTAAAAAATTTATAGAGTCTTATAAAGATGTGTATTAAATTTTATTTTTCTACTATTTTTTTTATTTGTTGAGAATATCCCAAGTTTCTTTAAAAGCAAATTTTTTAAAAGGCATCCTTTTTCGTTTGTTAGTTTCTTCTGCTTTTAAATCTTCTGGTAAATCATTTAAACTTCCTCCATAATATCCTACTGCAATAGCTGTAGAAACATGAAAACCATCAGGAATTCCAAATAATTTATGAGCTTTTTCCCAATCTACACCTGCCATATGATGTAAACCAATACCCATATATTGAGCTTGCACAGTCATAGCTCCTAAACCTAATCCCAAATCATGTAGAGCATGGAAATTAGATTGTCCTTGATCAGTTTCTTTCTTATATATTGCTAATACTAAAAGTGGTGCATTACTGGCCCATTTTCTATTAAAATCACTTAAACAGCGAAAAATAAAATCGTACCCTTCGGTTCCTTTTTGTGCATATACAAATCGCCAAGGTTGTAAATTATTTGAGCTTGCAGACCATCTTACAGCTTCAAACAACTGTTTAATTTTGGTTTCCTCAATATGTTTTTCTTTAAAAACTCTTGGACTGTAACGTTGCTTTAAAAGCGCAAAAATTTCACTGTCTGTGTCCGCAATATTTTCTAATCTTACTTCTTCTTCCTTCATATCCCATTTTATTTTAAACATTCAATAATTAAGATTTTTTTTCAACTTCTATACATTGTAAAAAAGTATTTATTCCTATATTTTTAAAAACCTTATTAGAAGGTAAATATTTACCTTGTCACTAATTATCATAGTGATCATCGTAAAAACAACATTTTTTTTATTTAAATAGGCGATACCACATTTTAAGGTTATAGCTGCTGCTCGCCTTGGTTTGCATATTCTTTTTTATAAATACGAACAATAATTAGGAATAAACTAATAAGTAATGGTCCAAAAATTAAACCTACAAAACCAAATAATGGTAACCCAACAATAACACCCAAAAGCGTTATTAATGGGTGCACGTTATCTAATTTTTGAAGTACAAATAATCTAATTAAATTATCTGTAGAACCTACTACGATAAAACCATATAACAAAATACCCCATGCTTGAAAAGTATCACCACTAGACATCATTAAAATAAATACTGGAATAGTTCCTAGGAGACTTCCAACAAAAGGGATCATAGATCCAAATGTTACAATAACCGCCCAAAAGAAAGGACTATTTACACCAAATATTAAAAAACCAATTAACGCTACAATTCCTTGAGCAATTGCAACCATAGGAATTCCCAGAGCATTTGCACGAACCATTTGGCGTGTTTCCTCTCCTATTATTTTTAAACTATTATCACCTATTGGAATGTATTCAAATAGAGATTCACGTAGTTTTTTTCTGTTGGTAAGCATGTAAAACAATAAAAAATACATGATAGATATAGCTATAACAGATGTGAATGTACCCCCTGCTAAACCTTGCAAATTTTCACTTAACCAACCCGATATAGCAGTAGCATCAATTTTGGATGATAAATCATACCCAAATCGCCCTTCCAATTTTAACAATTTAGTTTCAATAGCATTAATTACTTTTTCTGAATTGTTTACAGCCGTCCCTATTTTATTACTCAACATGGCTATTATACCAGCTATAGGAAGTAAAATAACAATAAAAGAACTCACCATTAAAAAACTAGCCGATAAATTGGGATTCCACCCTTTTTTTACCAGTTTAACCATCATTTTTTTAAGTAACACATAAAGCGTTATGGCGCCCAAAATTCCTGAAAAATAAGGAAGCATCTCCCTAAAAATTAATCCACCAATAAGTAAAATTAAAAGGAGTATAAATATTTGACGAATAATTTTAGCATCAATGACTTTCATAAATTAGTTTAGTAATTAGTAATTAAAAAGATAGGGTGTGAATTTACGCTCTATTATTCACATTAAAAAGCATAGCATCTTTACTCTTTTCGTATAAAATACTTATAAAATTCAATTATCTACAAAGGTTAGTTTTAAATAAAAAGGGCTTTAGCCTAATCACTTAAAATATTGACTTTATAAAATATGCAAAAAATCATATTATTAAATTAATTGTTATGTTTTCAAGTTGACTATATCAACTCTATTTAAAAAATTTAGTATAAGAAATATTGGGAATATTAATTTAAAATAAACTGTTTAAAAAAAGATAAATTAGAAGAACATTGGAAACAAATGAATGCATAATTTAACTAAAATACAGAAAATAGCAGATAATGATTTAACTTATTTTGAAGTTAAATTTGACGAAATGCTACAGGAATTTTAAGAAAAAAAAGTAAGAGAATAAAAGAATTACAAAAGGGAATTGAAACTAATTTGATTCGTATTTAATATATACTTGTGTTTTAATTATTAAGTATGTTTTTTTGTATAAAAAATATTTAACATTTTTATCATGAATTTTTTTATGTTGGAGATATTTAAACGTCATTTTTTTAATATTACTTTTTTATTAAAAATCTTACATATATAAAATATTGTCTTCATTTTATTGAAGCAAACTCCACAAAATAATAGAACAATTTTATTAAAAAAAGTAGATTAAACTTTATTTTTTGATTCTGTAATAATACCTAAACCATATCGTTTTGAATACACATAAGTGAATTCTGCTCCAAAAAATAGTATTAAACAAGAATAAGACACCCAAAGTAATACCAATATAATCGCGCCAGCTGCACCATAAGTAGAACCAGGGTTTGCTTGACCAAAATATAATCCTAATAAAAATTTCCCAAGAACAAAAAGCATAGAAGTAATTAACGCCCCTATCCATACTGTTTTCCATCTTATTTTGGCATCGGGTAAATATCTAAATAAAAGTGCAAACAAAACTGTTATTAAACCTACTGATATTATAAAATCTAAAATGTAAGCTACATATATTAGAATATCTGGTAAAGTACTTTTTATATAACTTGTTAAAGCTGAAATTGCAGTAGTTAAAATAAAACTAATTAAAAACAAAAAGCCTATAACAAGAATAAAGGCAAAACTTCTAGCACGATCCAATATGATTTTTAAAAATGACATTTTACCCGATGAATTAACATCCCATATTTGGTTTAAGGATATTTGTAGATGATAGAATACACCAGTGGCTCCAAAAATTAAAGTTCCTATTCCTAAAAGAGTTGCCATAGTACTTTTTTCTGGATTTTGTGTTTCAACCATCATAGATTGTATTGAATCTGCGGCCTCTGCACCTAAAGCACTTGAAATTTCATTTGTGAGTTGTCCTTGAACAATTTCCACACCCCAAACAGACCCTATAAAATTAATAATTATAACCAATAAGCCTGGTAACGAAAGTACAGCGTAATAAGCAACTACGGCACTTAACCTAAATGGATCGTCTGCATCCCACGCTTTGTAAGTATCAACTATTAAGGACGGTAAGTGCGAAATTTTAAATTTTTGTGAAGATTTTTGAATGTCCATATTTATACCATACTTTTAATATCATTACTCCAAGAAGGATATGTAAAAATCATATTTTTTATAGCTTCTGTTGTCATTTTGTTTTGAATAGCCATAGCAAATAAATTTATAGTTTCTGCGGCATGAGGCCCTAATATATGCGCACCAACAATTTCATTTGTACGCTCATTAATCAATATTTTATATGAGTAATTTTTTATATTAATCCGTTTTGCATTATACCATTTATTAGCAGATTTGTAGTTTACTATAATACTCTTAAATCTTTTTTTTGCTTCATCCTCTTGATACCCTACAGATGCTAAATTTGGAAGTGTAAACACCACGGAAGGCACCATAGGAATTTTAATTTTTTTTGAATTATTATTTATAATATTCTCAGCTACTACTTTAGCCTCAATACCACTTAATGTAGCAAGTGGTGCACTATGGTGTGAAACATCACCACATGAATACACATCTAAATTACTCGGATTCTGCATAAAATCATTACACTTCACACCTCCTTCAGAATACGATACATTTCCTTTCTCTAATTCAAGTACATCAACCGCTGGAACTCTTCCTGCTGTATTAAATACAACTTTAGTTTTCAAAGAATTTTCTTTACCTTTTTTGATGTAGTATATTTTATAATTTTTTTTTGTTTTTTTTACTTTTGAAATTTCAGCGTTAAAAACAAAACGAACACCTAGTTTTTTTGAAGCCTTTATTAATTCTAAAACTAAATCACTATCAAATGCTTTTAAAGCACTTTCACCGTGTTCAATCATGGTAACCTTACTACCACATCGTGCCGCCATGTGCGCAAACTCTAACCCTATATAACCTGCACCAATAAACACTATTTGTTTTGGTAATAATTTCATATTAAGAAAATCGTCACTATTTTTTAGTAAATCGTTTCCAATAAAATTAAGTGTTCTAGGTATTCTTCCTGTTGCTATTACAATTTTTTTAGCATGAATTGTTTTTCCTTCCACAGACAACGTATTGCTATCAATAAATTTTGGAGATTGATGATATAATTTGATACCTGATGTATTAAGATTATCCTCAACGGCAGGTGGAATATGGTCTGTAAATGTCCTTTTAAACTTTTGAAGTGCTTTCCAGTTTAATTTTGGTAGTGAAGCAATTCCTTTTCCTTTTAGATGCTTCGAAAATTCTAAAACTTCGGTAGGCCCAAGAATAACTTTTTTGGGCGTGCAGCCCCGGTTTGCACATACACCTCCAAATTCTCTATTATCTGCTATAGCTACTTTTAAGCCTTTTTTCACACAAGCATTCGCAACATAACGGCCTGAAACGCCGCTACCAATAACAAAAACATCAAATTCTTTTTTATCCATAATATAAAATTAGAGTTTTATAGTGCTTAAAAGTAACTTAAAAACTATTTATATTAACCCGATAAATTGAATGCACATAATAGCTTAAAATATAAAGTATAAAAATTTATTTTTATTTTCAAGCTTATAATTTGAGTAATCGGGTTACAAAACCTTTTTAACCACAAATGCAAACCCCTATCACTAACACTAATTAATTATATATCAACAATATAAACAACTACTAAAAACATATTGATTACTTAATTTATTATAAAATAAAAATTATTACACACATTATAATAGATTGACTATTTAAATTTATTTACTTGTTATCATACATAAAAAATCCCGCCGAAGCGGGATTTTTTATTATTGGAGATGAAACAAAAGTTATATAGATGTTACAGCGCCGCGTCGATTGCATCGGTATAGGCTTTCTTGGGAGAAACCCCAACTTGTCTATTCACGATTTCACCGTTTTTAAAGATTAATACCGTAGGAATATTCCGCACACCATATTTGGCAGCATATTCCTGGTTCGCGTCCACATCGAGTTTACCGACAACGGCTTTACCATCGTAATCGTTGCTGACCTCATCGATGATAGGGCCGACCATTCTGCAAGGTCCGCACCATGC
>ENA-ORXM01004261-ORXM01004261.1-marine-metagenome-genome-assembly--contig:-NODE-4261-length-12846-cov-3.481322_pt1 | contig 12846 bp, 8 predicted proteins | sample MGYA00237867_ERZ511480 | MGnify/ENA primary metagenome ERZ511480 (study PRJEB26309, sample SAMN06266103) | marine metagenome | isolation source: Algal blade | place: United Kingdom:Sidmouth, United... | reverse complement strand
GATCAGCAGGAGGGTGTCCGACGAGCGGATCAGCAGCGAGTTGCCGGCGCTGCCGCTGCCGAGGGCGGCGATCTCGAGCACGCGCCTGCCGCTCAGGCGATCATCGCCGCGCGCAGCGACTCGAGCGCGTCGCGCTCGCGAGCCGCCTCGAGCGGACGGCCGTCGGCGTCGCCGAGCGAGACGCGCACGGCGCCGACGTGCAGCGGCACGAGCGTCAGCACGTAGGGCGTGCCCTCGTCGAGGTACTCGATCCGCCCGACGCCGTCGTCGCTGCTCGTCACCTCGTGCTCGAGCGCGGCGAGCGCCTCGCCGAAGCGTTCGCACAGCCTCCTCTCGCCCACCCGCGCCGACGCTCGCTCGCCGAGCACCTCGACGATCTCGAGCGGCTCGCTCTTGCCCTTGAGGAGGAAGGTACCGAGCGGGCGCACGAGCAGCGCCTCCGCCTCGTTCACGACCGCGCGCGTTGCCAGGATCGACGTGCCCAACCGCTTGTTCAGCCCTTCGAGTCGCGAGGCGGTGTTCACCGTATCGCCGACGACGCGGTGCCGGAAATCACGCCCGCCACCGATGTTGCCGAGCACCACCTCCCCGGAGTGGAGCCCGATGCGGGTCACGAACGGCGTGGCGGGGTGGCGGGCCCCGAAACTCTCCACGGCCCTCCCGATCTCGAGCGCGGCACCGGCCGCGAGCCGTCCGCTCTCGCCGGTGGGCACCGCCTCGGTCCAGAGCGCGGTCATGCTGTCGCCCTCGAGATCGATCAGCTCGCCACCGGCGCGCCGCGTCAGCGTGGTCAGGAGCGCGAAGTACTCGCGCCCGAGGCTCGCCAGGCGCTCCGGCCCGAGCGCCTCGGACAGGGGCGTGTAGCCCGTCACGTCGGTGATCATGCAGGTCCCGTGCAGCGCCTCGGGCGAGGCCCGCTCCACCCGTTCCGACTCGATGTCTCGCACCGCCGTCTCCGGCAGGAGGAGGCGGGCGCCGTGGCGGTAGCGATCCCGTTGACGGCGAGTGTCGAGATAGCCGTACAGCAAGCCCGAGAACAGCGTGAAGGGCAACAGCACGAGCAGAGGCACGCCGAGCGGCAGCAGCCGGTGCGCGATGTCGGCCGCCTGTACCGAGAGCGCGAAGTAGCCGAGCCCGAGCGCCACCGTCGAGACCACGGCGAGGACGATGCCGGCGCGCAGGGCGAGCAGCATGACGAGCACGCCGAGCAGCACGTGGATCGACGTGGCGAGGGCGGGCGAGGCCGGTTCGAGCACCGAGCCGTCGAGCAGGTTCGCGTAGGCGGTCGCGGCGATCTCGACACCGCTGCGGTCGACCCCGTCCTCGCGGGTGAACACGGTGCCGAACCCGTCCGTCTGATCGATGGCCGAGCGACCGGAATGGCCGACGAAAACGACCTTGCCCGCCACCACCTCGCGGAGCGCGGCGCCCGATCCGTGTCCCGCCTCCAGCACCTCTCCGTGATCGAGCGTCGCTATGGTGCGGGTCGGTCCGTAGAAGTTCAGGTACAGGACACCGGGCTCGGAGAACGCGCGAAAGAGCGCTCGCACGAGCGCCGCGGCTCGCCTCTGCCCGGCGCTCGACGCCCCGAGCGCGCGTTCGGCCGCCTCGATCTCGAGCCGGCCCGCCAGCGCCTGCCGGCGCAGCGCCGACATCGCCCGCACGAGATCGGCCGACGGCGCGAATCCCGCCGTACCGCCCGCCTCGGGCTCGTGTCCGGCGGCACGCAGCGATCGCTCGAAGCGCTCGATCCCGACCGTGTGCAGCACCTCGAGCTGCAGCGCCGCGATCGGCAGGGACGGCAGATCGCGCAGCGCGTACTCGCCGTCCGAGCCCACGGGCTCCAGCGCGCGAAAGAACGGCCAGTAGTACTCGACCCGGCCCGGCAGCTTCGGTAGCGGGAAGACCGCGTGGACGCGGGCGAAGGCGAGAAAGCGTGGCAGCGTCGGCACGGGCGTATCGCCGTCCTCCGAGCGCGTGAGTCGCCTGAACAGCACCACTCGCTCGCTCCGCCGCAGCGCCTCCTCGAGCGCCCGATCGGCCGCCTCGTCCGAGGGGCTCTCGAAGGTCACGTCCAGCACCACGGCAACCGCACCGGCCGCGCTCAGGCGCTCGACCAGATCGGCATACAGATGCCGGCTCCAGCGACGGTCGTCACGGGCGAGAGCCGGCAGATCCGCCTCGCGCTCGTCCATGCTGACGACGACGACACCGGCGGGCGGCGGACGGGCACCTCTGGCACGAAAGACCCAGCTCCGGGCGATCGTGCGCTCGATCCACTGTCCGGACGGCGAGCGCTCGAGGACGGCCCCGAGCAGGCCGATGAAGAGTCCGAGGAGGACCGGCCCGGCGAGCGCTAGCGCCCTGCGGGTCAATACCTCGGCTGGGGTGGCCACCCGGCCCCGTTCGAGCCGCCGAGCGGCACGTCCGGCCAGCGCGACGGCTCGACCAGATCCCCCCAGCGACCGCCGATTCCACCGCCCGTGTCGAAACCGGGCAAACCGCCGCCGTCGAGCGCCCCCGAGGCGTTCGCGAGGACCAGGACGGCGGCGAGCAGCACGGCGCCTGCGATCGCGGCCAGCGCGATCTTGACGACGCTCCACGGCCGCTCGCCGCGCACCTTGCCCGTTCGCCCGTTGACGACGAAGCGATAGGTCTTGTCCCGGAAGCGAAACCCCGCGCTCCACAGTGGCAGCAGCACGTGCTTGAAGGTCGTGTCGCTGTGCTCGGTGCGGAGGCTCGTGATGCGCTGCCGATCCCCCCCGATCGCACGACGCACGTCACCTCGGATCGTCTGGTCCATGATCCTCCGGGCGACGCCGAACCCCTCGTCGAGCTCGACCTGATAGATCTCGCTCGAGAAGCCGGCGAGGTAGTCCTCGGTGTAGGGCACGAGGTTCTCGAGATCCCACGGGGCCAGCCAGTCGGTGATCTTCCTCGGCAGCGTTCGTGTCGCGCCGACGAGCACGTCGTCGAAGTGACGAGCGGTGCGTCCGTTCGCCGGCCTCCAGCGAATCCTGGGCACCTGCCGGGTACGCGTCACGCGCCGCCCGTTCACCGTCGTCACGTAGCGCTCGGTCACGAAGTAGACATCGCCGCGCTGGCCGCGATACGCCGTCGCCGTGTCGCTGTCGTAGGTCCAGTAGGGGACGTAGACGCCGGTCAGCGAGGTGTCCCCTCGGGCGTGCTCCTTGAGTGCCGACGGGGCGAACCAGAGCCCTTCGAGCCACTCGCGGTAGGACGCGCGCGCCGTCTCGGCGGTGACCGCGAACGGCAGCAACGCCCGTGGCTTGATCGGCTTCGCCTCACCGGTGCCGGTGACGACGGTGGTGCCGCAGAACGGGCACTCGCCCGAGTGGACGTGAGCCTCGAGGGTGAACTCGGCCGCGCAGTTGGAGCACTCGGTGATCCGCTTCTCTCCGGCGGCCGGAGCGGCGCTCTGCAGACGCTCGAGCGCGGCATGGAGGTCGAGCTCCTCGATGCTCGCCGGAGCGGCGACGATCGTGTTGCGGTGCCCGCAGTAGCGGCACTCGAGCGAGTCGGTGCCGATGGCGTAATCGAGCATCGCCCCGCAGCGCTCGCACGGGAAGCGTCGCTCGGTCAGCGTCCTGGTGTGCGCCTCGCCGATGTCGCGCGCAGTGGAGCCTGAGGCGTGCCAGTCGTAGGGGGTGACGCCCCCCGGTGCGGGTGGAGGACTTCGCTGCAGACGGCTCTCGAGGGCGGCCTCGAGCCGCGCCCCGAGCGTACGGGCACGGTTTTCGGTCCCTCTCTCGCCGGTGTCGCGGTCGGCGGAAACTCGTCCTTCGAACGAGCGCCCCGCGGAGCGCTCGCCCGCCGACCGCCTGTCCTCGCCGCGCGCGTCGATGGTCAGCGGGGCGGCAGGGGCGGCGGACCGCCGGAGGACGGGGCACGGCTCGGCGTCGTCCCGAACAGCGCGGCGACGGCGGGTATCTCCTTCGCCGGCTGCCAGCTCTGCATGCCCTCGGCCCAGACCAGCGTGTCGCGATCGAGGCTACCGCGGGCGATGCGTCCGCGAAGCTCGGCGAGCTCGTAGGGACCGTCGATCCGACCGTCGATCTCGACGTGGTAGACGACATCGTCCGACTCCGCGCCGTGCGGCGGCGGCAGTGTCGTCCCGGGGTGGCCGCCCGCCTCGACATGACCCGAGCTGCTGCCGCCGGTGGCCGCGGTATCGCCCCCGGAGCCGCCGGCATCGCCTCCGCCGGCCCCGCCGCGGGCGTGGTCGCCGGCCAGCGCGCCACCCATTCCCCGAGCCATCTCGCGGCCCATGCCCATGCCCATACCCATGCCGATCCCGGCCGAGGCACCGCCGCCGGGGTTGGCGGCGGCGGCCTCCATGGCGCGCCCGGTCTGGTACTTCAGGTACTCGTCGAGGTTCCCCGTCATACCGCGGCTGGTGCGCTCGTCGAGCGCCGCCGACACCTTGGGTGGGAGGGAGATGTTCTCGACCAGCACCCGTGTCAGCTCCAGTCCGTACTCGGCGAACTCGGGTGCGATGCGCCGGGTCAGTAGCTCGCCGAGCTGGTCGTAGTTGGCGGCCATGTCGAGCACCGGGATGTTCGAGCCGCCGACGATCGCGGCGAAGCGCGAGGTGATGATGTTCCGGAGCTGGTCGCTGATTTCGTCGGTGGTGAAGACGCCCTCGGTGCCGACGATCTCGCGCACGAACTTCAACGCGTCGACGATGCGGGTGCCGTAGGTGCCGAAGGCGCGCACGCGAAGCCCGCCGAACTCGGGGTCGCGGAGCATCAGCGGATGCTTGGTGCCCCACTTCAGATCGGTGAAGCGGCGTGCGCTGCAGAAGTAGACCTCGGCCTTGAACGGGCTCCGGAAGCCCGTCTGCCAGTTCTGCAGCGTGGTCAGCACCGGCAGGTTCCTCGTCTCCAGCTCGTAGGTGCCGGGGCCGAGGACATCGGCCACCTGCCCCTCGTTGACGAAGACGGCGAACTGCGTCTCGCGCACGATCAGCTTGGCCCCGTACTTGATCTCGTTGCCGTAGCGCTCGAAGCGGTGGACCATGGTGCGGGCGCCGGGGCGGCTGTCCGAGTCATCGGTCCACTCGATGACGTCGACGAACTCGCCGAACAGCTTGTCGAAGAGGCCCATGGGATCAGGTTCCCGCGACGGCCGGCCCGCTCGCGCGGGCCGAAGCCGACTTCAGCGTCTTCTTCAGCTCCGCCTCCATCTCCTGGAGCTGGCGCTCGGCGTCCGCCCGACGGCGCTTGCCCTCGTCGGCGATCGCGAGGCTCTCCTCGACGGTCGCGATCAGGTTCTCGTTGGCACGACGCACGGCGTCGACATCGAACACGCCGCGCTCGAGCTCCTCGCGCACGGTGCGGTTGGCGGTACGCAGGTTCTCGGCGTTCTTCTCGAGAAGCTCGTTGGTCAGCTCGCTGGCCGAGCGGACGCTCTTCGCTGCCTCCGCCGAGCGGAAGATCGTCACCGCCTGGGCGAGCTGCTGGCGCCACAACGGTACGGTATTGACCAGCGTCGAGTTGATCTTGTTGACCAGACCCTTGTCGTTCTCCTGGATCAGGCGAATGCTCGGCAAGCCCTGCATCGCGACCTGGCGAGTGAGCTTCAGGTCGTGCACCCGGCGCTCGAGATCGTCGCGCCCGCTGCGGACGTCGCGCAGCTCCTGTGCGGCGAGCACGTCGTCGCTGCTCGCCGCCTTGGTCTCCGCCCCGGGGATCATCGTCGCGTCGATGTACTCGAGCTTCTTCTCCCCGGCGAGGATGTAGGCCTCGAGGTTGTGGAAGTACTCGAGGTTGGCCTGGTAGAGCCGATCGAGCGAGGCGATGTCGCGAAGGAGCTGCGTCTTGTGCCCCTCGAGATCATCGGTCACCGTATCGACCTGGCTTCTCACGCCCTCGTACTGCTGGACGAACTTCGCCACGGGGGAGACGCCGCCGAACAGCTTTCGCCAGAGCCGAACGAGGAAGCTCGGCTTCTCGCCGGGGTCGAAGCGCTCGACCTCGAAGCCGCGCAACACCGAGACCATGTGGTTCAGCGACTTGCCGGCCGAGCCGAGATCCTTGTTGCGCACGCCCTCGAGCATGCTGTCGGAGACCGTCGTGAGCTCCTGCTGCGCCTTCGAGCCGAAGAAGATGATCGAGTTGCTGTCGGCGAGATCGATCTCCTGCATCAGCCGATCGACGCGAGCGCGCTCCTCGGGATCGATCTCCTCGTAGGGGACGATGTCGTGCTGGACGGCCGGCGAGGGCTCGGTGCCGGGCAGGACTGCCGGGGCGCTCGCCGTCGCGGTCGTCGTGGCGGCGCCGGGAGCGGCGGCCGGGGTCACGTTCGTTGCGGTACCCGGCAGGGTGCTCGAAGAGGGCCCGGGGGACGATCCCGGGGGGGCTTGCTCTGCCATGAAGATCTCCGTGATCGCGGGGAATCGGTCGTCGGCGCCGTCAGGTGACGCCCTCTTTCTCGAGCTGTAGCTGCAGCACTTCGATCTGCACGTCGAGCTCGGAGAGGTTGTTCTCGAGAAGCTTCTGCTGCTGCTCGTCGATGACCGTCTCGATCGTCGTGAGCACGCGCCGGAAGTTGTCCTCGAGGGTTTGCCCATCGTCACCGCCGGCCGGAACGGCGCGATGCGTACGTGCGTAACCTTCGGTGACTTGGCGGGCACCGTCGAGATAGACCTTGAGGAACTTTCGCGCGCGACGCGCATCGACCGGATCGCGCTCGATCGTCTCGAGAATCGAGCGGGCACCGCTCGTGATGCGCCGGAGACGATCGCGGAACTCGACGTTGGCGATGTCGCGGCTGGCGTTCTCGATCGCGACGATACGGCCTTCGGCCTCGTCGAGGAGCTCGACCAGCTCCTCGGTCGTGATGCCGACGGCGGCGATGTCGGGATCCTTCCGCCCCGGTCCGTCGAAGTCGTAGTAGAGATAGCAACCGCCGAGCACGGCCACGGCGAAGAGCGCGCTGCCGAACGGGCCGTAGCCGGTGTAGAGACCGAACCAGGCGACCAGGAACATGCCGAGGGCGAGCAGGCCGGCGCCGACGGCGCGGTAGCGCACCGTGCTCGCGCGACGGCGGAGGTTTCTCCGGATCGCCTCGTTGTCGAGCCGGATGCCCTTCCTGATCAACGTCGCCGCCGTCATCGCGAGCGCGAAGCCCGCGCCGCGCGCGAGCGCGACCACCTGATGGCCGTCCTGCAACGCGAACAGCGCGGCCGGCAGTAGCGGGAAGGCGAGCACGTAGAGCAGGATCCCACGCCACAGCGCGGGCTGCTTCGCCTCCGGATCGTAGCGTTTGACCGCCACTAGCCGAGCACCAGCGGTGCCTGCGCGATCAGCGCCTGACAGGAGAGCTGTCCGACCGTCGCGAGCAGGATGAAGAAGCCGATGATGCGCTGCAGGGACTTGGGCATGAACTATCCGGGGCAATCCGGGGTTATCCGGCGGAGGGGGCGAGGCGGGGCGGGCGCGGCGGCGGCTCGCCACCGACGGCGCGGCGCAGGCGGTAGACACGCTCCTCGAGCGTGTCGAGCCCACGCTCGGCGAGGCCGTGTTGCCGCGCGGCGCCACTGTAGTGTGCCAGCTCCTCGATGTCGAACGCTTCTCCGAGCAGATCGTGCACGAGCGGGTCGGGGACGGCGAAGGGCGGACCGTCCATGCGCGCGGGATCGTAGTCGATCGCGAGCAGGAGCCCGCGGCAGCCGGCCGGGAGCAGCTTCGCCAGGTGACGGGCGTAGCGTCCGCGGAGCGTCCCGTCCATGGCGATCAGCGAGGCGCGGTCGTAGAACGCCCCGACGTGCGCGAGCGCCGGTGGCGGAAGGGCGAAGAAGTCCCCGACGAGAAGCTCGAGCCCGGTCGCGCGCCCGGTACCCGAGAAGCGTTCGAAACGGCCCTCCGCGCAGCGCTCGTGCGGCAGATCGTTCTCGTCGAAGAACGCTCGCACGGCCTTCTCGCTGAGCTCGATGCCGAGCACCGGGTGGCCGCGCTCGTGCAGCCAGAGCATGTCCAGCGACTTGCCGCAGAGCGGCACGAAGACGGGTGTCTCCGCCGGCACCTCGAGCGCGGACCAGTGCTCCTCCAGACGCCGATTGATCCGCGTCTGGTGAAAGCCGATACGATCCCCAGCCCACTTCTCCTGCCAATATTGCGCGTCCACCACACTCCCTGAGTCGCGCGTCGAATCGCGCGTCGGATCGCGCGTACGCGACGCTCCGAATCGCGCGTACGCGACACTACTCCCTGCCCCCCGGTTCGGCGGCGTCAAGCGGCGGCCGCGGCCCCCGGTGTCCATTCGCGCCAGCCGCGGAGCAGCGGAAAATAAAGCCCGACCCGCACCGGACGGTGTTCGATACGGGAGATGATATCAGCCTGACGATCGAGCTGATCGCGATAACGTGCCTGCTCCGTGTCGAGGAAGCGTTCGGGCTCGCCACCCTCGTGCTCGCCGATCTTGTAGTCGACGATCCAGCGCGTGCCGTCCACGTCGACGAACGTACGGTCGATCACCACGCTCTCGACCCCCGCACCCGCGCGCCCCGCGACGCTGATCGTCCAACCCGAGCGCGCCTCGGCGTGCGGCTCTAGCAACCAGCGCCCGCGCGGATCCTCCAGCATGCCGGTGATCGCCCTGAGCGCTCGGGCGACGGACGCTTCGAGCAGACTCGCCGGTACGCCGAGATTGCCGAAGCGACGCTCGAGCACGGCCGGCAGCCGCTCGAGCGCCGCAGGCTCGCGGGCGCTCGGGCACAGAGCGAGTCGCCGCAGCTGCTCGTGGACGACGGTACCGATATCGCGGGCGACGCCACCGGCCCAGGCGAACGCCGGGGTCCCCTCCCCTTCGACCGAGGCGAGGGGTCCGTCCGGAGGCGTGTAGCGGGACATCGGCGGCGGCGTCCAGCCGAGCGGCAGACGCTCCAACGCCCCACCGAAGTGGGCACGTGGAGGACTCGGGCCGTCGGCCGCGGGCGTGCCCGCCGCGCTCGCCGCCGTCTCGAAGGCCGCCGATAGCCGCGGCCACAACGGATGCAGCAGCGTGCGCGGAGGCGGCGGACGGAGCGCCCCGTCGGCACCGCGTACGGCCCGCGCGACCAGGTGCAGCCGGCGCCTCGCCCGAGTGCAGGCGACGTACAGGAGGCGCAGCGTCTCCTGCTCGTCACAGCGCTCGCGGGCACGTCTGACGAGACGGTTGATACCGTGACGCTCGGCGCTCGGTAGACCGCGCTCCTCGATCGGCGCGAGCAGAAGACGCGGCGCGCCGTCGAGCGTGCTCTCGAACCAGTCGAGCAGCTGCACGCCGTCGGTCGCGGCACGGCGCTCGAGGGCCGGCAGGATGACCGTGTCGAACTCGAGTCCCTTGGCCTTGTGCAGCGTCATGACCTGAACACGGGCATCGGGTCCGGGAGCGGCGTACAACGCATCCATGGCCCCGGCGAGCAACGCCCGTTGGTAGAGTTGCCCCTCGTCCTCGAGACTCCGCAGCCGTGCGAGGCAACGCTCGGCGGCGTCGATGTCGACCGCATCGCGGCAGACGGCCGGCCCCCCGAGGCGCAACCAGCAGGCCTCGACCCACGGCACCACGGCCGTGCGGGGCGCACGCCGCACGGCCGGCTCGAGCACGGCGAGCAGGCGCTCGGAGCGCGCTCGCCCGTCCGCGCTCATCGCCGAACGGCGGCGCTCGTCGCGCAGCAGATCGACGACCGCCGCTCGCTCGCTGCCGTCCATCAGCACGTGCAGGTCCGCGAGCGTCAGCCCCGCGCACGGCGAACGCAACACGGCGAGCCAGTGCAGCCGATCGTGCGGGTAGCGTAGCGCCAGCGTCAACGCGAGCAGATCGCGTACCACCGGCCGCTCGCCGAGCGGGTCCATGTCGATCGCGCGGTAGGCGATGCCCGCGCCGCGAAGCGCGTCGAACACGGCGGCCGCGCGCGAGCGGCTGCGGAGCAGGATCGCGACGGTGTGATCGTCGTCGTCCGCCAGCGCCGCGCCCGCCAGACGGGCGACCCGTTCGGCCTCATCTCCCTCCTCGGCATCGATCAGCGCATGCACGGCGACCTCGCCGGAGCTCTCGAGGTGCGCGCGCGAAGGTGCGTACGGCACCGCGCCCGTGTCGGCGTGCGCCCGAGCGGGGAAGATCGCGGCGAAGGTCTCGTTGATCCAACCGACCAAAGAGGGGGCGGCACGAAAGCTGACCTCGAGCGTCAGCGGCTCGAGCCTCAGGGGGCCGATGCCCCGCTCTCGTGCCTCGGCGAACAGCGCCACGTCACCGTCGCGGAAGCGATAGATCGACTGCATCGGATCGCCGACGGCGAAGAACGTGCGCCCATCCCCCGGTGCCCAACCGGCGACCAGCCGCTCGAACAGCATGAACTGCGTGCGCGAGGTGTCTTGGAACTCGTCGACGAGAACGTGCCGCAGACGCAAATCCATCGCGAGGGCGAGATCGGTCGGCGCCTCGTCCGTGCCGAGCGCACGCCGCGCCCGCTCGGCCATCTCGACGAAGTCGACGACGCGGCGCTCGGCGAACACGAGCTGCAGCTCGAGCAGAAGATCGGGAAGCGCGCCGAGCAATTGCGCGAGCAACGCCCACTGCTCGTCCTCGTAGCGCGGCGCGGGCAGGTGCGCGGCCTCCTCGAGACGCTCGACGAAACGGGCGGCGAGCACGGCGTCCGGAGCGCCCTCGGGACGCAGCAGATCGAGAGCTGCGACGAACGCCGCCTTGTGCTCGCGAAGACTCGCCACCGACAGACCGAGCGTTTGGGCATCCGCTTTGCTCGTCGGACAGCCATCGGCTCGTGTCGGGCTCCGACGCACGGTGCCGGCGCTCGTCAGGAGGGCCTCCCGCACGGCACGCCAGCGCGCCAGCTCGGCCGGGTCGTCCGTCGGCAACGCCTCGAGGCTCGACAGCGGCTCGAGGCTCGACTCCGCCTCGATCAGCTGCCGCCGGAGCGCCGCGCACCGTGCGAGAGCCGGCACGAGTCGCCGCTCCAGTCCCGGCGGCACGCTCTCGCGCAGCGCCCGGAGCCGCGCACTGACGAGCTCGGCGAGCGTGGCTTCGAGAAACGCTCGCAACTCCGCCTCGCTCGCCCCCTCGGCATAGACGTAGCGCTGCCACTGATCGCGCTTGGCGAGCAGGCTCGCGAGCAGATCCCGGGCCCGCTCGAGCCGGTTGCCGAGTTGCAGCAGCACGAGGTCGAGCCCGGCGAGGTGTTCGTCGAGAAAGCGCGAGGCGGCCTCCCGATACAGCGTCCAGGCATCCTCCACCACACCGCTCGGGGCGCCGAGCGCGGAGACCACGGGCAGCCGGTGGGCGAGCTGGGTGGCGAGCGCGTCGATGGTGCGGAGCGTCAGCCGCCGCGGATTTCTCAGCAGCTGCCAGCCGCGCTCGCGATCGCGGGCGAGTGCGGCGCGGGCGAGCGCCAGGCCCGCCTCCTCGTGAGCGCTCGCCGGCGCCGCGCTCGTGTCCGCCGCCCGCGCGAGCATCGCGACGACGCGCTCGCGCATCTCGCTCGCCGCCTTCCTCGTGAACGTGATCGCGAGGATCTCCTCCGGCTCCTCGACGGATCCCAGCAGCGTCAACACCCGCCGGGTCAGGAGCTCGGTCTTGCCCGAGCCCGCCGGCGCCTGGACGATGAACGAGGTCTTCGGGTCCAGCGCGCGACGCCGGACCCGCTCGTCGGCGGGCGCGCTCATGCGGGCGCCGCGCCTTCCCCGCCCGTCTCGATCCGGCACAACGGCTTGAGCTCGCAGTGACGGCAGGCACCCCGGCGCGGCGCGACGCGCGCGTCCCCCGCCCGCACCTCGTCGGCGACCCTGTCGAGCGCCGTCGCCCAGTGCCGTCGCCAGCCGGCCCAGTCCTCGATGTCGCCACTGGCCACACGAGCCTTCGGCAGCAACGTCGCATCGCGCGCGACGCCGGCGAAGGTGCAGGCGTGGCGGGCGACCTGAGCGAAGCTCGCCCCTTCGATGCTCTCGTCGCCGAGCGCGTAGAGCGGAAGCTGCGGGGCGGTGATCCGCTCCTCCGACCACGGCGCGATCGAGCTCGAGGTTCCGGTCTTGTAGTCAAGGACCACCCGAGCATCGCCGACCCTGTCGAGCCGATCGAGCTTGACCTGCAGCCGGAGCCCGCCGCGCTCGATCTCCGCCGGCGCCTCGAAGGCCACCACCTCGAACGGCGCCCGCGGGCGCTCGCAGAGCTCGATCCAGTCGCCGAGCAGCCGCACCAGCCGACGCCTCTCGAGACCGCGGAGTGGCTCGTGTACCGAGCCTTCCTCGAGCGCCCGTGCGACCGCGGTCTCGATCGCCGTCTCGAGCGCCGCCGCCTCCATCGCGACGAGGGCGGCGTGCGTGCGCACCGCCTTCCAGAAACCCTCGAGCGCGCGGTGCAGGAGGTTCCCGTGCTGACGCGGGTCGAGCCCGATGCCCGCCTCCTCGAGCGGACGCACGTGCAGACGGTGCAGGGCGAACGCCCGGAACGGGCACAACGCCTGGTCTTCGAGAAGCCGTGCTCCGCCGCGCACGTCGGTACCGGCCGGAAGCGGCGGACCGCGCTCGTCCGGGCAACGTTCGATCCGCGCCGCCTCCATGACCGCGGCGAGGGGGTCGAACGGGGCTGACGGCGGCACGTCGCCGTCGAAGGCGGCGACGGCCTCCGTCGCCATCGCCTCGACCAGCACCGCCGCCGGGGCGAGCACGCGGCCGTCGCGCTCGCGAACGTGGCTCGCGACCAGCATCGGGGCCGAGGCGCGCCACAGCGCGAACTCGCGCTCGGCGAGCGCCAGGCGCTCGGCGACCGACGCCTCCTGCACGCCCGCGGCCTTCTGCCGGGCGATCGGCAGAAACGGCGACGGGGAACCGC
>ENA-ORXM01004259-ORXM01004259.1-marine-metagenome-genome-assembly--contig:-NODE-4259-length-12849-cov-63.007595_pt1 | contig 12849 bp, 13 predicted proteins | sample MGYA00237867_ERZ511480 | MGnify/ENA primary metagenome ERZ511480 (study PRJEB26309, sample SAMN06266103) | marine metagenome | isolation source: Algal blade | place: United Kingdom:Sidmouth, United... | reverse complement strand
GAGCTGGTGTTCAGGCAGAAGAGCAAGGGTTGTACAAGAAGAAGAATGAAATTCTTTATATGGCTAAGTGGGATTAGTGCAGTATGATTACTTAATGTTACTGCAATTGCAGTGCTTTTACTGCATGAATTATATATGTAACTATGTTGCCTCCTTTTTAATATTCGCTACTTATACTCTTATCGTGAGGTTGTATGGAATTCCTTTTTTCAACTCAGCACACCCATGATAACAATGAATTTCGTCTTTCCCTTGCATCAATTGACCTCTTGGTAGTGTCGTATTTACTTTCATAAGTAAATATTTGCAGCATATATACTGCATCATACTGCATCATACTGCGATAGGTCAGCTTTTACAAGCTTGAGGATATACCCTTTGATAGTCTGACCATTGTCATCTGCCCTACTCGTGATCCGCTGATGCATGTCTTCTGGAAGATCCATCGTGAACCTGATCTTACGTTTAGGTGCTTTGAGAGTTATCTCTGAGGCTTCGCTATCCTTTGACTGTAGCTGATTTATTAGCTCTTCCTGAGAGATTGCATTCTCTTTTGAAGGGTTGATACCTGGTCTTTCTCTTTTAGGCATAGGACCTGATTTTAGTTATTATATTTTTTCTTCGATTCGATCTACTAGATCGTTGATCTCTTTAGCTGCTTTGGGATCATCATACTCGACAGCTCCCAATCCATACATGTATGCATCACGATACGCAGTACGCACGTGTATGCTGTGTAGCAGTTCTTCTTCTAACTGCTCTATACCCTCTTTGACGTCCTTGTAGGCGTTCGTATTGGGATTTACCTCATTGAGCACGATGAAAGCATCGGATCGAAGCCCGTTAGACTCTTTTAGAGCCTTTACCTGGCGATATCTCTTCAGAAAGCTCTCCATACTACGGAAATCTATCAAACTGCTCTTCAGGGGCACGATAACCACGTCTGCGGCCATCATAGTACGATCTGCCATCTCTTCAAGTTGTGGTACGCCGTCAATGATGACCATGTCATATTCTTTGCTGAGCTGAGATACATCCCTTGTGATCTGATTGATGGCTTTTCCTATGACTGGTATATACACTTGATCTTCTGGTCTATTACCTGACCATTCCAGTGTAGATCCTTGCCCTAGATCGGTATCGATCAGTACGACTTTCTTATCGCGATTAGCCAAAGCCACTGCAATATTAGTTGCAAGAGTAGTCTTACCACATCCTCCTTTGAGATTCGTAACTGCTATAACCATGATTTGTTTTTAAGCATATTGACTGTATATGCAGCAAATATAAGTGTATTGCAGCAATATGCAGTATAATTACTGCAATAAATGATAGAAACCTTCTATGTGTATTCCATTGTTGATGAGGGGTAAACTTTGCCAATATGCCAAACCCAATATTTGACCAACTTAAACGATACCTATCAATACCTGATCCTGATTATTCCTGTATGATCAATGGAAAGTGGGGGAGTGGAAAGACTTATTTTTTGAATGATGAATTAGAAGGGCATCTCAAAAATGAAAATGATGATGAGCTAAAGCAGCTGAAAATTCTTTACGTTTCAGCTAATGGAATAAAGGATTTTGATGATATTTTAGATGAGCTTAAAAGACAAAAGATTCTTCCGCAGACAAATTCTAAGGTTAAGCTCGTAGGTAAATTTGCAGGAAGAGTAATCGATAATCTACCAGTAGGCTTGATTGCCAATGTTATCGCTCCGGGATCAGGGCAGACTGTTGATAAATTGGCAAATGCAGCTAAAGGCATGTTTGAACCCAAGGATATTAGTGCAATTGTAAATGCAGTCAGCTTCAATGAAAAAGATATAATCATCATTGATGACCTAGAACGAGTTCATAAGGATTGTGATTTGATTGGATTGATAGGAGAGATCAATACTGAATTCGTAGAACACCATAACATCAAGACAATTCTTGTTTGCGATGAATCCGAATTAGAAAAACGATTTAATGGGGAGAATGATCGAAAGCTTACTGGAAATCTATCGAATTATAAAGGTTCAAAGGAAAAATGTGTTAGGTATACCTATCGGTTCACTTCAGAATTAAAGCCAATTCTTGAAAGTATCATATCAAATACCGGTCACCAAAAATTGATAAAAGAATTTTTGTTAGAAAAAGAGAATGTGGATTTCATTCTAAGTCAAATTAGTCAGTATAAGAAAAAGGATAAATCTGATCTATCTACTGCTTCGGGCATTTCTAACATTAGAGTTATCAAGCATATTGTAGAAGTACTTTCAGACATAATCGATGTATCTAATATTGATCGTATAAGACTGATATTCAGTCAGTTAGTAATATTTGTAATCGATAATTTATTGTTCTTTAAATATTTTGATCCAAATACTTACGCCTCTGAGCAGAGAAAGGGCGTTTCACGATCGGTTCATTACAACCAGTTACAAGGAGATCAAAAAGATATTGTGTCAAAAATATATCAATGGATACTATCTGAATATGACCTGATAACACCATCTAAATTAATCTTTGAAAGTCCAGCTATCAGAAATTATATTTCTGCAGGTCTTTTTGATAAAGACTTAATAACCAGGGATATAGAGTCACAAATTAAAATATATAAACTCGATAAACCAGAAGGGAGTGATCTAAAACAGTTTATTGTTCACCATAGATTAGAGGATAATGAATTCAGAGAGCTAAATAGTAGAATAATTGATCATTTAAAGAATAATAGATTCTCTTTATCTCAATCTATATCATTAATTAAGGTAATTAGAGCTCTAATCAATAGAGGGTGTAAGTTTCAATGCTTTACATCTAATAAAACTATAGCTGCGTACTTTATCAAGTATTTAGATGGCAAACATGCAGAATGTATCACAACCTTTGCGGCTATTAATAATATTAAGGCTGAATTACAAATATTCAAAGAGGACGAATACAAACATTTCAGAGAAAGAATTATCGCTATTTTAGATTCAAGACAAAAGGAATTGAATATTAAAGGCTTACATCAAGAACTTAATATGGTCATTAAGGGTACTAGAGATTTTGATGAAAATATACTGCTCAAACTCATTAGCAGCAAAGAGGATACATATCGTAGTAAAATATGCAATCATTACTTGATTAGTAACGAATTCAAGCACAAATTTTACTTAGTCAGCAAGGACCCTTTTAACAAGTTTGATGTTCACGAGAAAAAATGGGTTAAGGACTTTTGTGATGAGGCTTTAGCACAGCTACCGGATGACTCATTGGGTAAATTACTTGTAAAATCGACTTTAAATGAAATAGAAAATATTAAGGATATTACCGAAAACTAAAATGGTTCTTCAAAATATAATATGCAGTATCTTTACTGCAAATACAGTAAGATATAGTGTCAGGCCCCATATCCATTATCATTGACAAGCTCACTAACTCCATAGAACAGCTATCCACAGGCATACATCATGATACGGCAGTAGTTATATTAGCAAAGTCTGATCTGAAACTTACACTCAAGAAAAATGGTTGGTTATTCAGATGGAAGGATGAATATGCTCAAGAGGGTAGGGAAGTATACAAGCTATTTATTGCAGATGATGAAGATCATAAGATACAAGGCTTGATCAGTATAGAAGTGATGCAAGATCATGTATATATCCATCTCATAGAGAATGCTCCGCACAATAGAAATAAAGAAGATGATAGTTATATTGGAGTAGGGGGAAATCTTGTCGCTCATGCCTGTCGAAGATCAGTGAAGGAAGGATGCGAAGGATTCGTAGCGATGACTGCAAAGACAGATCTGATCAATCACTATGAAAAAACACTTGGTGCAGAACACTTCAAAGATGGCCGCATGATTATCCCTGATGTAGCAGCACAAGTATTGATTAAAAAGTATAAATTGTAGTATGACTAAGAACAAACACATCGTCATAGATTTCTTAGGCTCTCAGGAAGAGAAGCTCACGGCTAAAGACCGTGCTGAAATCAGCGAACAAATCAAACTGATGAAAGCAGCTAGTAAAAAGGGGAGAGGTAAAGCAGCTAAAAAACAAAATCCTAAAAAGGCTAAAGAACATGCATGATATGCAGTCAAATGCAGCATGATTACTGTATTTGCAGCATACTGTATCGCCTTAAGATCAATTACTAAAGTAATATGACTATCATTTCTACTAGAAAGGTATTGGAGATAAAAACCGTCGGCTCCCAAGATCGCCCGATTAATGAATAAAGTCGAAGAATCATACCGAAGTAGATATGACTACTTCTATTTTTTGATGGCTACAGATAATTTAGTAGAATTCCAGTCACTAGCTAAAAATTCACTGGATAAGGAAGATCTACTTAAGTTGGAAACTCTTAAATCCCCTGAATTAACTATTGAGGAATGTAAAGCCTTGAAGGGAGAGGAGGTATTTCTCAAAATGTCACACATAACCCTTAAGTGCAGAATGTTGTCCGTACAAACGATAATTAACTCTGTCCTGTGTTTAGAGTCTCTAATAAATGATTACGCTGTCACGAAATTTTCTCAATATTACTTTGATGAACATTTTAAAAGATTGAGTATAGCATCTAAATATATTACTGTGCCGCAATTAGCACTCAGCAAATCATTTGACAAATCACAACAGTCGTATAAAAATCTCAAAGATCTTATAAAAGTTAGGAACAATTTAGTCCATTCGAAATCGAAGTCATTCAATAATTCTCAGTCAATTAGTGAAGCCCTAATTAACACAATAGTTCATGTGAGGAGAACCCGTAAACACTATGATACCATTAAACTAATTTTGACATAATTTATCTCGTTAGATCCTGAATATGAATATTTCAATATTTGCAAAATGTTCTTTAAGAGTGAAAGTGAAACTAATAACATGGATCATTTTTGGAGTTCATTGATTGCTCGTTAGCCCCCCTTGGCACACCTTTAGCCCCTATCAAACCATGCAACAGCTATTACTAATCCTTACCCTCATCTTCAATCTATCCCTTCAGATAGATCCAAAGCAAGATGAATATGAACTATTCAAGAACGTGTCCGACTACTGGCGGATAACATACATTGTCGACGGCGACACCTTCCACGGCATCAATGCCGATGGAGAAAAACGCAAATTCCGCCCCATAGGTATCAATACCCCAGAGACAGGCAAGCGCAATGGCCGTTGAGAGCCATTACATGCAGAAGCCACAGCATTCACCAAAGAGATGCTACTGGATCAGTCAGTAAGAATCGTTTACGTTGTTACAGAGCTGAATAGATACGGCAGACACCTAGTCTATGTTTACTTACAAGATGGCACTTTCTTCAATCTGGAGATCGTCCGGGCTGGCTGGGCACGTACCATGACCGTCGCTCCTAATGTGAAGTATGCTGAGCTATTCAGTGAGGCGCAGAGAGAAGCGAGAGAGGAGGGGAGAGGGAGTTGGCAGCATTGATTACTCAATTTTCATAAACATAAACTCTTTGATATCCATATCATATTTATCCAAGATCCGCATCAGTTGTAGCATCGTTAGATTAGCGCCTTTCTCATATCGATTATAGCTGCTTGCTGGTATCTGATGTGCCCGTGCAAAGGTAGTCGCAGTAGGGTAGCCAGCTTGGATGCGGATGTATTGCAGCTTCTTTCCGATACGCTTTAATTCAAAGTCAACATACTCTTGACGTGTCATTTCTCCCATGCCTCGAAGATCACATTCATACTCTGCATACACAACCTGATATATGGTTAAGCGTATGTCAATGATTTTTGATAACTGTCCCCCTTTTTGAGGGGGATTAAGGGGGTGATAGTATCGCAAGATTTCTTTGTACATATAGACGAGTTCAGCTACCTTCACCCAAGGTCTCTTACGATTACGTGATCAAATGATCCACTTGATTGGGAAGTAAAGAAGTATGAACTTATATAATAAAGACTACAAAATAGTATCAGATAGTGTTAGCCAAGAACTAAATAGATACAGTCAAATCAAAACTGACATAAGAAGTAATCATTTTGATATTCAACAAAGTAATTATTCTAATGAATTCTATAGAGCAATTGACCTTTTCCCAAACAACTTTATAGAGCCCCATGATGATTGGGGAAGTGAAACGCTATCACAAATATATGAGTAGTTAAAACAGCTAATTCAGAATACTGACAGCACTGAAAGAGGCCTACTCAATTTTATAAATCACAATAAGCACTATTGCATAATTACTTCATTATTCCATTATTATACTTTTGGTCATCATGGAATGTATTTATTTAATGAATTCCCTTTAAGTGGAACATATTTTGCAGATTATCTAATAATTGGGCGCTCATCATTTGGTTTAAGTCTTGTTTTTATTGAATTAGAGAACATATATGACAATATCACTTTAGGAAGTGGCCATTTCGGAGAGACAATCAGAAAAGGACTTAATCAGGTTACGGATTGGAAATCTTGGTTAGATAGCAATTATACAAATCTCAGAGAAAAATTTCTTAGACAAAAGGGCGACCATAAAGATTTGCCACAAGAATTGACTGATTATGATTCTACAAGAATCCACTTCATGGTAGTAGCTGGGAGAAGAAGGGATTATAATCAAACTACATACAGATTAAGAAGAGAAATTGAACCTCAAAGAATAAGAATCATACACTATGATAATTTATTAGATTCAATGATGAGACTATTTACTACTGCACCATTTAATTTTGAACCATAAAAAGTGTATACATTAACACGGTATGACGACTTGAATTACACTTGCGTCTTGACTCTGTTCTGCCCTTAATTTTTTTCATTGATCAAGACTCGCTTTCTAAGCTTGATAATATCCCGTCGCAAATGACGCACCACCCATCTGTCATTCTCTCCACTACCTTCATTCTGAAGTCGCCCGTCATTCTGACCCTGATTCAGAAACTGGCCATGAGTCTTGCCTTCATCACTATCGCTGACATTCAGAACCAGGCAATGAGTAGAGCCCTCATCCCGCATAACGCATTCATTATTATTAATCCCTCTCTCATCATCCCACATTGCATATTCCTCATTACTAACCCCTTTCAATAGCCCGCATTACAAATAGTAAAATTTTAATTCGGAATTAAAATGCTAAACTCTTTGATTTATTAAGCTGACATTTGTGCCCATGTCAGTTAAAAATACATCTATCATATTCATCTTCATTACAGTCATGATAGACGTCATTGGCTTTGGTATTATTATACCCGTCATGCCGACCCTTATTGAAGAACTGACGGGTAAGGGTATAAGTGAAGCTTCGGCCTATGGGGGGCTTTTAATGGTGTCATTTGCGCTGATGCAATTTTTATTTTCACCAGTATTAGGTGAATTGAGTGATAAGTATGGCAGGCGACCCATTATCTTGATCAGCCTGCTAGGTTTATTCTTTGATTATCTCCTTCATGCATTTGCTCCGACGATTACATGGCTGTTTATTGGCCGAGTTTTAGCGGGTATCTGTGGGGCTAGTTATACCACAGCAAATGCATATATCGCTGATATTTCTTCACAAGAAGATAAAGCGAAGAATTTTGGTCTTCTGGGTGCGGCGTTTGGTTTTGGATTTATCATCGGTCCAGCCATCGGAGGCATATTTGGAAATATCGACGTGAGGCTTCCATTCTTTATCGCGGCGGCTTTATCTATGGCTAATTTCCTCTTTGGTCTTTTCTTTGTTCCAGAATCGCTTGATTCGGAAAATAGACGAGAACCAATATTTAGAAATATGTTGCCAGGCGTTTCTATTGCTCACATTGGTAAGTTTGCAGGTCTCGGATTATTAATCTTTGCGCTTTTCTTAGCGAACATTGCAGGTCAGTCTCTACCTGCTATATGGTCCTTTTTTACTGTAGAAGTATACGATTGGAATGAAGCTCAGATCGGCTACAGTTTAAGTTTTGTAGGTCTATTAGTGGCTTTAGTACAGGGCGGATTAATAGGGATATTTGTAAAAAAGTTTGGCCAAGAAAAAGTCATCATAGGCGGATTTATTCTCTGGTCTGTTGGCATGTTTTTATTCTCATTTGCATCGCAGTCTTGGATGCTTTACGCCATTCTTGTTCCTTATGCTCTTGGTGGAGTAGCGGGGCCTACGTTACAAGGTTTACTGTCTAATTCTGTCTCCATTAAGGAGCAGGGCAATCTGCAAGGAGCTATCACCAGTTTGATGAGCATCACAACGATCATTGGGCCCGCTATCGCAACATCGTTATTCTACTTCTTTACGCGAGATAAAGGCGGCGTCTATCTTCCCGGCGCGCCCTACACGGCATCAGCTTTCATATTGATGCTAGCGACAGTGTGCGTCGTCTATGGTCTGAGGAGTTTTAAGAAGAGCAGGGCTTAGCTAGCGATATCTTTCTCCGATTATGGCGCATAGATTTTTACTATTTCGCTGCATATTACTTGCGCTTCAGGGCAGCTTTTGCGACCGCGACGGGAACAAAAGATCACCGCTCTGTCTCAAAAATAATATAGTTAGGTGCTTATAAATATCCTTAGTTGCAAGACTTTGTAAGGCTTCGCCAATAAAAGTTAGTGGGCGACTAAAAAAACTTTATACACACAGGTGTAGCCACATCAAAAGATTTGTCAATGTTTGATAAAGTGCCTGAGTTTTGGTCAATCGCTAATAATGTAATATTATCAGAATTTTGATTGGCAACCAGTAAATAATGAGCTGATGGTGTGATTTCGAAGTCTCTGGGTATTGCTCCCCCAGAATCTATTTGCTGGATCATCTCAATGGTCCCGTCAAGGTGATTGATTTTAAAGACAGAGATAGAATTTTGATCAGCACCTCGATTAGCAGTATAGAGATAAGTACCGTTGGGATGAATCTTGATGGCGCTGGCTGACATCCCTGTTGAGCCCTCTGATGTTGACAGTGTAGACACCGATTGTATGCGCTGCATTGGTTGCGTTAGGTCCTGATAGGTGAAGGCTTCTACAGTATTACTCAGCTCATTCAATGTGTAGATATATCTCTCTGATGGATGATGGATAAGGTGTCTGGGACCCGCTCTTTCGCTGGCTTGGGTAGAGGTCAATAAGTGATAATGACCATCCCGTAGCTCGTAATGAAACAGCTGATTGCTTCCCAGATCGCAGACTATAACTTGATTTTTGGTAACTGTCTGATAGATCATGTGCGGATGAGAGATGGCTTGACGTGGATAGTCTGCTCCATAGCCTTCATGAAATTTGATATCAGTCATACTTCCAATACGGCCATCTGTTTCTATTTTATGAGAACTGATGCCACCCATATAATTGGCGGTCATGAGGTATTCTTTGCCTGTATTCAATGCAAGGTGGCAGGGTGCATTTCCACCAGTCTTAGCCTCGTTCAGCTCCTTGAACTTCCAGGCATCATCATAGGCATACACTCTGATGAGCCCAGCTGCTGGTTCGCCTCCGACTTCAGACACAGCATATAATCGCTGACCCTTATCATCTATCGTGAGGTAAGAGGGATTAGTAATGCCAGTAAGACTATCTACGATTTCAATGCTTTGCTGTGATTCATTTAATCTCGCTATATATATGCCAGACGCTTTGCCATCCACGTGGCCTTCCTTTTGCGTATAGGTGCCCACAGCAAAATATAAATCTGAGGCTTGCGCTTTCTGCTTGATGTTATCTGATTGACTCTGTTGACAGGATATCAATGTAGTAAAGAGTAATGTATAGAATATCAGTCTAATTATCATACGATTTCGGATTATTAATTAGCTTGAATGATTTCGATCTTTACTCAGCTAATCTCTTCTTGCTCCATAATCTCTTCAGCATCTACGACGTCGAATACTTCCTCATCTGCATCAATGTCGTCGATTTCTATCCTGAGATTTTCTATGATAAATACTTGTCGATCGGGCGTATTTTTGCCCATGTAGTAGCTCAAGATATCTTTGATATTCGTGTTCTCTTTTAAGAAGACTGGTTCCAATTTAATATTTTTACCAATGAAAGCACCGAATTCATCTGGGGATATCTCACCTAGTCCTTTGAATCTGGTGATCTCGGCTTTGCCCCGTAGCTTTTTGATGGCAGCCGCCTTTTCTTGCTGACTGTAACAGTAGTAAGTATCTCTCTTATCTCTGACTCTGAAGAGAGGCGTCTCTAAAATATAGAGATGACCCTGACGCACTAAGTCCGGAAAAAATTGAAGGAAAAATGTCAATAATAATAACCTGATATGCATACCGTCGACATCCGCGTCAGTAGCTATCACGACTCTATTATATCTTAACCCATCCAGCCCGTCTTCTATATTTAGTGCGTGCTGTAGCAGGTTCAGTTCTTCATTTTCGTAGACCACCTTTTTGGTCATGCTAAAACAATTCAGTGGTTTACCCCTGAGGCTGAAGACAGCTTCGAGCTGGACATCTCTGGCCTTGGTGATGGATCCACTGGCAGAATCTCCCTCTGTAATAAAAATGGTAGAGCCCAGTTTGGCCTCCTCGTCGCCCTTCTTATCATTGAAATGAATGCGACAGTCACGTAGTTTTTTATTATGGAGGTTTGCTTTTTTCGCTCTTTGATTAGCCAGCTTTTTGATGCCAGCTATTTCTTTTCTTTCTCTTTCTGACTGTTGGATGCGTTTGAGTAGATTCTCAGCGACTTCTTTATTTCTTCTGAGAAAGTTATCAAGATGCTTCGTGACGTAGTCTATGATAAATGACCTGACGGTGGGTGCTTCTGGACCCATCTTCAGCGATCCAAGTTTTGTCTTTGTCTGCGACTCAAACACTGGCTCCTCGACTCTGACACTGATGGCTCCGATGATGGAGGTCTGTACGTCCTTAGTATCAAAATTCTTTTTATAGAAGTCGCGGACAGTCTTCACGATTGCCTCTCTATAGGCAGAAAGGTGCGTGCCTCCCTGGGTGGTATTCTGACCATTGACGAATGAGTAGTATTCTTCTCCGTATTGCTCTCCATGCGAGAGTGCGATTTCTATGTCATCACCCTTAAGGTGAATGATAGGGTAGCGCAGGGTTTCTGGACTGGTTTTATTTTGTAGCAGGTCTAATAAGCCATTCTTAGAGTAGATGGTCTTACCATTAAATTTTATTTTAAGACCTGCATTGAGGTAAGCATAATTCCAAAGCTGGTTTTCTATATAGTCGTGCTTAAACCTGTAATTCATGAAAATGGAGGAATCAGGCTGGAAGACCACTATCGTACCATCTGCCTCTTTCGTCTTTTTCTGATTGTGATTCTTGACCAACTCTCCTTTAGAGAATTCTGCTACTTTAGTCTTTTTATCTCGGATGGCCTGAACCTTAAAGTAATCAGATAGTGCATTTACAGCTTTGGTTCCCACACCATTTAGACCGACTGACTTTTTGAATGCCTTTGAATCATACTTGCCCCCTGTATTAATCTTGGATACACAGTCTATCACTTTGCCTAATGGTATGCCCCTGCCGTAATCTCTGATGGTGACCTGACCGTTATCAATTGATATTTCAATCTGATTACCGTGGCCCATGACAAATTCATCAATGCAGTTATCAAAGACTTCTTTCACCAATATGTATATTCCATCATCCATGGATGAGCCATCGCCTAATTTGCCGATGTACATACCAGGTCGTAATCTAATATGCTCTTTCCAGTCTAAGGAGCGTATGTTGTCTTCAGTATAAGTCACTTGAGCCATAGGGTATGTGCTGTGTATTAGGTATAAAATTAAGGTAAAATTAATTAAAACATATTGCAATTATAAATCATATGAATGTTGAGTTATCTGTTACGCATTAAAAAAGCCCACTCTGATTTCAGAATGGGCTTTGCTTAATTTCGTAAGTGTTGACTATCCTTTTAGGTGAGTCGCCTTCTTCGTTTCTTTAGCTAATAGGTAGTAGAACATAGCTCTATATTTATTTTTATTTTTTGGACCGAAAGTGGTTATCACTTTGTCGATGGCCAGATCAGCTCTTTCTCCTTCCACGCCTAGCTTCTTTTTTAAGAAACCATCTTTTACTCTCTGTACCTCTTTCTTATCTGAGGTACCTACTTTCGATGCGTCAGAGCTGTATAGGGCTGGACCGCATGCTTTGGCCGCAGCCCGCAGTAATGCTTGGTCAACTTTTGTGATTCCCATTTTTTCAAATTCCTTGTTGTATTTTTCGATGGCATCATCTAATTTGCTCATAGTTAAGTGTTTTAAGTGAGATTATAGATTAAAGAATTATTTAAAGTGTAAAGTAAGCACTTTTATTGTTTAGAGTTGCAAATCATAGATTTAAATGCTATGTATACTCATCTATTGTCACCTATTATTAGTAGATAGATGAAAGTCAGAAAGATTACGCTGCCAAAATAAGGATATATAAGGGCTGTGATCAATATCTAATAGTTTCCGTCACAGTTGAGCAATACATTAGATTGCTCAGCTCGCTGTAATGAGAGCCAGCCCTATTAGTTAAGATTGATATCCAAGACTCGAATGCACCAATCTTAACAGCCAATACAGGCATGTTCAAAGGAACCTGACGCTTGAAATTGAAAACTCTAAATGAATGAAAATTAATCGCTTAGAGATTGTCAATTATGCTGCTTTGAAAGAATGTATGGTACTATTACGCTCTGATAATTAATTCTCAAAGAAAAACGGGGTCACAGTAAAAATTGGTTGTCATGATTTTTATCGAATTCTCGCCAATCAAAGCCTCTCTCTACTATCTTTCCCAATACTTCGTATTCGGCTACCAAGATATGACACCTAACTATGATTACTTCTGAATAGGGGTATTCAGAAATAAAGCATAAACACATTTTCTATAGAAGCAAAGCTAACTTGCACTCGCCGTGCGGGCCTTACTTTTTTCAATTGCAA
>ENA-ORXM01004257-ORXM01004257.1-marine-metagenome-genome-assembly--contig:-NODE-4257-length-12854-cov-2.909760_pt1 | contig 12854 bp, 11 predicted proteins | sample MGYA00237867_ERZ511480 | MGnify/ENA primary metagenome ERZ511480 (study PRJEB26309, sample SAMN06266103) | marine metagenome | isolation source: Algal blade | place: United Kingdom:Sidmouth, United... | reverse complement strand
TTGCTTATCCTTATCCGTCAACCGTTCGAAATTGGTGACCAGATCGAGGTCAACAGCTATGAGGGCACGGTGGAAGCCATTGAAACCCGCGCGACCATCATCAAGACGTATGACGGACAGCGGGCTGTAATCCCGAACAGCGATATTTATACGAATGCGGTTCTGGTCAAAACCGGCAACGAAATCCGGCGTAGCCAATATGATATCGGTATTGGCTATGCGGACGACATTGATGAGGCGTGCGAGATTATCACCCGCGAGATTGCTAAGATTGATGGCGTTGAAAGTGATCCCGGCCCCGAAACATTTGCGTGGGATTTGGCGGCCAGTTGGGTGACCCTGCGCGCCCGGTGGTGGACCAACAGCAAACGCGGCGATGTTGTCAAACAACGTTCGCAGGTTATTCGCGCCGTCAAACACGCCCTGGATGATGCTGCGATTGACATGCCCTATGATACCAAAGTGCATCTGTTCCATGACCAGACCGAAGAAACCGACGGTGACCGCGGCGGACAACGCGAAGGCTGGCCGTCCCCGAAGGATAGCGACGCCCCGAAATCTCGCTTTGCCGCGCAGACAAAACAGGTTATGGGAAAGGCCTCTGAATCTGACCTTTCTATCGCCGAGCCCTCTGAGTGAATGCACGTTTTATAAAATTCTGGAATGACCTGCAAAGCAGTTACTATTTCATTCCGGGCCTAATGGCGATTGGGGCGATATTGCTCGCGCTAATCACCAGCACGATTGACGAAAATCTTGATTACGACCTCGCGCAAAAACTCGGTTGGTTTCATTCCAACAAAGCCGATGGCGCCCGTGCGATTTTAACGACGATTGCGGGATCAATGATGACCGTTGCCGCCGTGACATTTTCGATCACGATGGTCGCCGTGTCGTTCGCGAGCGCGAACTTCGGTCCGCGGCTGATCGCGAACTTCATGCGCGATCGCGGCAACCAGCTGACGCTCGGAACGTTCATCTCCACCTTCGTCTACTGTCTGCTCGTGCTCCGGCACGTGCACGACTCGGCGGGCAGCGACGGCTCGGTGACCTACGAGGCGTTCGTGCCCCACCTCTCGATCATCGTCGCGCTGCTGCTCGCGCTCGCCTCGGTCGGGGTGCTGATCTACTTCATCCACCACGTGCCCGAGACGATCAACATCGACCGACTCGTCGCCGATATCGGTGCTCGGTTGAAACGGGGCGTTCACGATCTGTTTCCCGACCCCGAGACCGTCGACAGCGCCGCGCCACGGGCGCACCCGCCCCCGTGGCACGAGCGGATCGAGAATCGCCTGCGCGTGGAGGTCGCGGCGACGGAGGCGGGGTACGTGAAGGGGCTCGATCTCAAGCGGCTCGCCGAGCTCGCCGACGAGCACGAGCTGCTCGTGCGCGCGCAGTATCGTCCCGGCGACTTCGTGATCGAGGGCGACACGCTGCTCGAGCTGTGGAGAGCGACTGGCCCCACGGAAGGCGAGCGCGAGCAGCGGGAGCCGGAGAGCGTGCCGCTCGCACGGCTGCGCGAATGTTTCGAGATGGGCTACCAGCGCACCGCCGAGCAGGATTGCCTGTTCCTCGCCGACCAGCTCGTCGAGGTGATCGCGCGGGCGATGTCCCCCGGCGTCAACGATCCGTTCACGGCGATCACCTGCCTCAGCTGGCTCAAGGGGGCCCTGGTCGAGTTCATCGAGTGCGAGGCGGCGCGTGCCGGCCCGCCGCCCGACGCTCCGGTGCTCGTCCGCCCGATCGACTTCGAGCGCTTGGTGGCCGTCGCGTTCGATCAGACGCGTCAGTACATCTGTGCCGACCGCGACGTCGCCCTGCACGCGATGACGCTACTGGCGGAGATCGGGGTGCGGACGACGCGTGCGGATCACCGTGACACACTGCGGCGACGCATGGACGAGCTGCTCGCGGCGAGCGCGGCGACGCTCGCCGCCGAGGTCGGCGGCGACGACGTGACGCGGCGCCATGCCGAGACGAGACGACTGCTCGAGGAGCCGGACGCGCGCGAACGACGACGCGACGGCACGGGGTGGTTCGGCGGGAGCGGCTGAACGGGCGGACGGTCGCTGTCGAGGTGGGGAGCCGCGCGTTCGTGTAGATTGCGGCGACGGCCATCGAAGTGAGGACGTGAGAGGTGCGCGAATTCGCCCATAGGCCCGCCGATACGACGGAGTCCGTGCCCGGACGGCCCTTCGGTGATTTCGTCGAGCTCGCCGGGCAGGCGCGCCGGACGGATCAGGTACTGCCGGAGCGGGCGAAGACGCTCTCGGCGGTCCCGCTCGACGCCGCGTACGGCCTGCAGGGCGCGCTCGGCGCCTGGTTCGAGAGGCACGGTCACGGCCCGCGCGTCGGGTACAAGATCGGGGCGACCGCCTCCGCCATGCAGCGCTATCTCGGTGTCGAGCACCCCGTGTACGGCCGCGTTCACGAGGCTGACGTGCACGACTCCGGCGCCCTCCTACCGCGATCGAGCGGCGCGCCGGTGGCGGTGGAATGCGAGCTCGCCGTACGCTTGGCCTCCGACCTGCCGGCACGCGACGCACCCTGGCGACGCGACGAGCTGAACGACTACGTCGGGGCGATCGCCCCGGCGATAGAGATCGTCGAGAACCGCTACGGCGACTTCGAGTCGACCGCTCTCGGCACCCTGATCGCCGACGACATGTTCCACAAGTGCGCGGTCGTCGGAGCGTGGCAAGCGTACGACCACGCGCTCGACCTCGCCGGCATGCGCGCCCGGCTCTCGCTGAACGACGAGCACGCGGAGAGCGGAACGGGGGCCGAGATCCTCGGCCATCCGCTCGAAGCGGTGGCCTGGCTCGCCACGGCGCTCGGGCCGCAGGGCGAGGGACTTCGCGCCGGTGATGTCGTGTTGACCGGCTCGATGACGGCTCCGGTCTGGCTCGAGGCACTGCCGGCACGAATCGCGACCGACCTGTCCGGGGTCGGCCGGTGCGAGTGCACGCTGATCGATCGCGAACGGCGGAGCTGAGTCGCACGCCGAGTGCGCCGAGCGAGTCGGCGAGTCGGAGGGCACGTTCAGCGCCGAGCACCTCGGCCACCTCGAGCGACCCTCACGGAGCGGAGACGCGAGAGGCCTCTACGAGCGGCTCGACTCGAGCCCGGCGGCGACGGGACGCGGCGTCACGCCGGCCCGCTCGCCAGCACGGCGAAGGCTTCCCACGGCTCGAGCGTCACCGTCCCCCGTACCGACGTGCGCGGCGCGACGTTCGCGACGAGACTATCCCCGTCGATCGCGAGCCCCGCGGGCACCTCGAAGAGCGTGCGCTCGCCCCCGAAGTTCGCGAGCACGGCCAGCCGCGTGTCGCCGAGCCGGCGCGTGTAGGCGAGCACGGACGGGTGCTCCTCCGCGAAGGGTGTGTAGTCGCCCTCGACGATGACCGGATGGGCCTTGCGAAGCGCGATCAGCGTCCGGTAGTGGGCGAAGACCGAATCGGGGTCGGCGAGCGCGGCCGCCGCGTTGACACGCGCGAAGTCGGCATTGACCTCGATCCACGGCGTGCCGTCGGTGAAGCCGCCGTGTGGCGCGTCCGACCATTGCATCGGGGTGCGGGCGTTGTCGCGGCCGGTGCGCGCCGCCGCGTCGAGGAAGGCGTCGGGCTCCGTGCCGGCGCCGATCTGCAGGGCGTGGTGATTGAGCGTCTCGACGTCTCGGTACTGGCCGATGTCGGTGAAGCGCGCGTTGCCCATGCCGAGCTCCTCGCCCTGGTAGACATAGGGCGTGCCCTTCATCAAGTGCAGCGCGGTGGCGAGCAGCTTCGCCGAGCGCACCCGGTGCTCCCCCTCGTCTCCGTAGGTCGATAGCGCCCGCGGCAGATCGTGATTGCTCCAGAACAGCGAGTTCCAGCCATCCTCGGCGAACACCCGCTGCCAGCGGTTCCAGACTCGTTTCAGCGCGACGAGATCGAACGCCTTGGGGCGCCACTTGCCGTGCACCTCGTCCCAGCCGATCGTGACGGTCTCGAACTGGAAGACCATCGACAGCTCCTCGCGCTCGCGAGCGCAGTACAGCAGCGCCGTCTCGGGGGTCACGCTCCAGGTCTCGCCGACGGTGACGACGTCGCGACCGGCCAGCGTCTCGCGGTGCATCTCTCGAAGGTACTCGTGCAGACGTGGGCCGTCGGTCGTGATGCCCCGGTCGATGTCCTTGCCGATCAGGTCGATCACGTCCATGCGAAAGCCCGCGATACCGCGATCGAGCCAGCCCCTCATCATGCGCCAGATGTGCGAGCGCATCGCCGGGTTCTCCCAGTTCAGGTCGGGCTGCTTCGGATCGAACAGGTGCAGGTAGTACTGGCCCGTGCCCTCGTCGAGCGTCCAGGCCGGGCCGCCGAAGAAGGACTCGGTGGCGTCGGGCGGGCCGCCCTCGGGCGCGGGGTCGCGCCAGACGTAGAAGTCTCGGAAGTCCGACTCTGGTGACGAGCGGGCGTTCTCGAACCAGGGGTGCTCGTCGGATGTGTGGTTGACGACGAGGTCCATGACGATGCCGATGTCGCGCCGCCGGGCCTCCGCCACCAACGTGTCGAAGTCCTCGAGGCTGCCGAACTCGGGGGCGATGGCCTCGTAGTCACTGATGTCGTAGCCGTTGTCGGCCATCGGCGAGCGGTAGACGGGGGAGAGCCAGACGAAGCCGATGCCGAGCTCGGCGAGGTAGTCGAGCTTGGAGACGATGCCCGGGATGTCGCCGATGCCGTCGCCGTCGCTGTCGTGAAAGCTCCTGGGGTAGATCTGGTAACCGGTGGCGCTCCTCCACCACTCCCGCCCCTTGGATGTCGTCGCTGTCATGTGCGGCCCCGATTTCCTCTACCGCCCCCTGCCGACGGCGATCGCCGGGCGACACCTTATCGTGCCTGCCTGTCCCGCGTTGCGCGACGCTCACGAGGAGAGAGAGGACGCGCGTGGCATCGGAGATCGTCCCCGTGCCGCGGCCGAGGGCGCGAGGACGATCGTGGTTCCGATGAGGCACGTCAGGCGGCCATTCGATCCTTCGGCTCGTCCGCCACTCGGTCGATACCCGGGCGCCCGCGGCGAACCGCCTCGACGATACCGGCACGGGAGATACCGAGATCGCTCAGCTCCGCGTCGCTCAGCGCGTTCAGCTCGGCGACCGCCTCGCTCAGCTTGCTCCTCGAGTCGAGCCGTCGGGATACCGGTGCCCGCGTGCTCTCGGCCGTGAACCCCGCGCCGGAAGGCGCCCACGGCTCGACGGCCTCGAGGCGCCACGGCCAGGCGCCGTTGCCGCGCTCGAGCAACTCGCGCGAGAAACCGTTGTCGAGGAGGAAGCGATCGCTGCGATCGAGCAGGTAGCGCCGCGCCCGCGTACGACCGGTGTTGAGAAGGCTCTTCTCCAGAGCCCGGGACATTCTGTTTAGAAACGACATGTGATGATTCTCCGTTGGCTCACGCGGTGAAAGGTCCGCGTGCAGGGAGAGTGTCGGTACACTGCCCCTCTCTCACAAACGACGTTTTTTTGCAGCGCACGATAGCTGCGCTATCGACCACGGCTCGACCCGTTGGAGGCGACCGAGCGGTCTGAGGCGTCGGTCGGAGATCTCCGAACGGCGCGGTTGTGGCGGCAGAATAGACGGCGGAATAGACGGCAAAATGGTGGTGGAATCGGCCGACGGGCTCGCTTGTGAAGCCGAGCCTCAAGGTTTGTGACGACGCTGCCCCGGAGCTTGTGCCATCGTGGCGCCCGCTCGACCCGGACGACGGGCCATTCGCAATTGCAACAGAGGTCCGTCGCGGGCGACCGCCGATCGGACGAGCTCGTCTCAATCTGGCCCGTCGAGGCCCCGTTCGGAGAGAGCATCATGCTCGGTCCCCTGCCCCTGAACGCCCTGATCGCCTTCGAGGCGGCCGCGCGTCATCTGAGCTTCGCCAAGGCCGCCGCCGAGCTGAACGTGACGCCGGCGGCGATCAGCCAACAGATCCGCTCTCTCGAGGAGCAACTCGGGGTGCGGCTGTTCCATCGCCGCACGCGCGGGCTGGCACTGACGAGCGCGGCCGAGTCGGGTCTGCCCGCCCTGCAGGAGGGGTTCGAGAAGCTCACGAGCGGCGTCGGGCAGCTGCGTGGGGAGACCCGACAGAACGCCCTGAACGTCTGGGCCGCCCCCTCCTTCGCGGCCAAGTGGCTGGTGCCTCGTCTGCAGCGCTTCGCCGCGGCGCACCCCGAGATCACGATCTGCATCACGGCGAGCGGGGATCTGATGGATCGGAGCGGCGATCCCTCGGCGCTGCCGGCGTCCGCCTTTCGCGAGCACGACATCGATGTCGCGATTCGCTTCGGCAAGGGACGCTACCCCGGTTGCCGGGTCGAGAAGCTCATGTCGGCGGCGGCCGTACCGCTTTGCAGCCCCGCTTTGCTGAGGGACGGGCCTCATCCACTGAAGCGTCCCGACGATCTCCGCTTCCACACCCTCCTCCACGACGACACCCCCTACGAGGGCCGTCCCGACTGGGCGAGCTGGCTCGCTGCGGCCGGGGTCCACGACATCGACAGCAACCGTGGCATCCACTTCAACCACGTCTCGCTCGCCCTCGAGGCCGCCGCCGACAGCCAAGGGGTGGTGCTCAGCATCGGCCAGCTGGCCTCGAACGATCTCGCTTCGGGCCGTCTCGTCATCCCGTTCGAGACGCGCGTGCCGCTCGACTACGCCTACCATGTCATCAGCCTCGACGACTCGCCGAACGTCGCCAACGTCGACGCGTTCCGCGCCTGGGTGGCGGCCGAGGCTGCCGGTCAGGGCGAGGAGCGTCTCGAGCGGATGGCGGTCAGCGGAGCCTGAGCCGACATGCCCGAGCTCGACATCCTCCTCAACGCTTTCGTCACGCTGCTGGTCACCGTCGACCCGATCGGCACCGCGCCGCTCTTCCTCGGTCTGACCACCGGCCTCGACGCCTCGCGCCGCCGCGGTATCGCGGTGCGCGGCGCGGCCATCGGCTTCGCCATCCTCACGCTGTTCGCGCTCACCGGCACGGCGGTCCTCGACGCGATGGGGATCACCATCGACGCGTTCCGCGTCGCCGGAGGATTGCTGCTGTTCTTCACCGCCTTCGAGATGATCTACGGGCGACGGGAGGAGCGAAAGGCGAAGACCTCCGATGCGGCCGTCGCCGACAACATCGCCGACCTCGCGGTGTTCCCGATCGCCATCCCGCTGCTGGCGGGCCCCGGAGCGATCTCGGCGACCATTCTCCTCTCCTCCGAGCTCGCCTCCGCGAGCCCCGCCGGTCGCTGGGCGGGTATCGCCACGCTGGTCGGTCTGATCCTCGTGCTGATGTTCCTCACCGCGATCGTGATGGTCGCGGCCGAAGCGCTGGACAAGTACCTCGGACGCACGGGTAAGCTGGTGGTGACGCGCCTGCTCGGGGTGCTGCTCGCGGCGCTGTCGGTGCAGTACGTCGCCGACGGGGTCGGCGCGTTCGTGACCGGGTGATACCGATGAACGCCTCGCCTGACGATCCCCCCATCGACGAGCTCGGCGGGCACGCCGTCCTCTCCATCATGGCCGCGGAGCCGGAGTACGGCCCGGCGCTGCGCGCCCGGATCCGGCCGCTGGTGTGCGGGGTGGGACCGGTCGAGGCGGCGATCGGCACGACCCGGGCGCTCGCCGCGCTCGCCGCCCGGAAGCGGCTGCCCGCGCTCGTGCTCTCGCTCGGCTCGGCCGGCTCCCGCACCCTCGAGCAGGGCGCCGTCCACCAGGTCGCCACCGTGTCGTGGCGCGACATCGACGCCTCCCCGCTCGGCTTCGAGCGGGGTCGTACGCCGTTTCTCGATCTGCCGGCGGAGCTGGCGCTGCCGCTACGCCTGCCCGGTATTCCGGCCGCGCGTCTCTCGAGCGGTGCGGATGTCGTCAGCGGCGTGGGCTACGACGCCATCGACGCCGACATGGTCGACATGGAGAGCTGGGCGGTGCAGCGTGCCTGCATGGGCTTCGGCGTACCGCTGGTCGGGCTGCGCGGCATCTCCGACGGTGCCGAGGCGCTGCGCCGCTACGAGGACTGGAGCGATTGTCTGCCCGTCATCGATACGCGTCTGGCCGAGGCGGTGGCGAGCCTGGCCGACGCCCTCGCCGACGGGCTGCTCGACGCGACCGAGGGGCGGGGCTCCACGGGCGACTGACCACGCGCTCGATCGCCCGCCTCCGATCCACGCGGCGCCGTCCGCCACCCGGGGCACTCCCGTCGACGATCGCCCTCGCACGGCCGGGCGGGGTGTGCGCCGAGGGCATGCGCGGCGGCGACGACCAAGGCACACTCCGACGCTCATCGTATCGAGTGTCGAAGGAGATTCGCATGGCCAAGGGCTACTGGGTGGTACGGGTGAGCGTCGAGGACGAGGAAGGCTATCCGGAGTACGTGAAGGCGGGTGCGCCCGTCTACGAGAAGTTCGGCGGGCGATTCGTCGTGCGCGGCGGCCGCTGTCGGACGATGGAGGGGAAGACCCGCCCGCGCAACGTCGTCGTCGAGTTTCCCGACTACGACACCGCCGTGGCCGCCTACGAAAGTCCCGAGTACCAGGCGGCCAAGGCGATCCGGGAGCGCTGCGCCGAGGCCGATTTCCTCATCGTCGAAGGGGTGGAGAGCTGAGCCTTCCGAGGCCCGGCGGAACCCTGCCGCGTTGAGCCGCCTGCGCATCGCGCTCGTCGGCGCGGGCGGCATCGGGCGCGCTCACCTGGAGGCGCTCGGCACGAGCGCGAGCTGCACGCCTTGCGCCGTGGTCGACCCCTCGCCCGCCGCCGCCGCGCTCGCGGCGGCGGTGGGGGTCGCGCACCTCGCCTCGCTCGAGGCGCTGTTCGCGGGCCCCCGGCCGGACGGCGTCATCGTCGCCACCCCCAACCGGCTTCATCTCGAGCAGGCGCTGGCGTGCATCGAGCGGGATCTGCCGCTTTTGCTCGAGAAGCCGCTCGCGGCGAGCGTCGCCGAGGGCGAGACGCTCTTGCGGGGGGTGCGCGAGAGGGGCGCCCGCGTTCTCGTCGGTCACCACCGCACGCACGGCGCGATCCTGCGCACCGCGCGCGAGACGATCGCCGAGGGCGTGCTCGGGCGGCTCGTCGCCGTGAACGGCAGCGCCACCTTCGTCAAGCCCGACGACTATTTCGACCAAGCGCCGTGGCGGCGGGAGGCGGGCGGGGGGCCGATCCTGATCAACCTGATCCACGAGGTGCACTCGCTGCGCCTGCTCTGCGGTGAGATCACCGCCGTGCAGGCCTTCGCCTCGAACGCGGTGCGCCGCTTCGCCGTCGAGGACACCGTCGCGATCAACCTCCGCTTCGCCAACGGCGCGCTCGGCACCTTCCTGCTGTCGGACACCGCGGCCTCCCCGAGAAGCTGGGAGCAGACCTCGGGCGAGAACCCGCTCTACGATCACCACCCGGAAGAGGACTGCTACGTCGTCGCCGGCACGATGGGCAGCCTCGCCGTGCCGACGATGCGCCTGCACCGCTACGCCCGCGCCGAGGCACGCTCGTGGTGGAAGCCGTTCGAGCGCGCGACGCTCGCCCTCGAGGCGGGGCGCGGCGACGCGACCGTGACGGCCGCGGCGGACGTGACGCCCGCGACGGGGGGCGCCAAGGCGGCGGCGGCGGGCAACCATTTTTTGCTACAGCAGGAGGTAAAAACCCTGCAGGTATTGAAGAAGCTTTAAGTAAAGCAAAAGAATATATTTCATAAGTTGGTATGAAACTCCAAACTCAAATTCCTTTGCAAAAAGAAAAGAACCAGATAAATTATAATAGTAAATTACTGTTATTAGGTTCTTGTTTTGTAGAGAATATTGGGGAAAAATTAGAATATTATAAATTCCAGACAGTTCAAAATCCGTTTGGAATTTTATTTCACCCACTCGCAATAGAGAATTTAATAACTAGAGCGGTTACTTCTCAAGAGTACACTAAAGATTCTATTTTTTTACATGAAGAACGTTGGCATTGTTATGATGCGCATTCCGAGTTAAGTTCTAATACTCCTGAGGAATTGTTAGAAAAACTAAATAGTGGATTGCAGACTACTCGTGAACAAATAAAAAAAGCTTCTCATATTGTTATTACATTAGGTACTGCATGGGTGTATTCTTTTATACAAGCCAAAAAAGTAGTAGCCAATTGTCATAAAGTTTCTCAAAAAGAATTTTCCAAAAGGCTATTGTCCGTCCAAGAAATTCAAAAAAGTTTAGAGAATACCATTCAAAGTATTCAAAAGATAAATAAAAAAGTACAATTCATTTTTACAATTTCTCCAGTTAGGCATTTAAAAGATGGATTTTTAGAAAATCAGCAAAGTAAAGCGCATTTAATTACGGCTATTTATGAATTAATTAGCATTCCCCCTTTAGGGATTAGGGGCCTTTTTCCTTCCTATGAAATAATGATGGATGAGTTACGAGATTATCGTTTTTATAAAGAAGATATGGTGCACCCTAATGCAACGGCTATAAATTATATATGGGAAAAGTTTACGTTAAGTTGGGTTAATGAGGAGTCACAAAAAGTGATGGAAAAGGTTTTAGTTGTTCAAAAAGGATTGGCACATAGGCCTTTTAATGAAAAATCACTTAAACATAAAGAGTTTTTAAAAGCGCTTGAAAAGAAAAAAACGTATCTTCAAGAAACGTATTCTTTTATGAAATTTACGGTATGAAGAGAGTTTTAATAGGCGCATTGGTTACATTAACCATGGTTTTTGTTTTTCGTTCTTGTGTGGATAGTAATAAGGAAAAAGCAATTCTAGAGGAAAACTCTATGCTCATTCAAGAGCAAATAAAAAACGTCTCTAAATTGGTAGTAACCGAAGGGCATTTTGCTGAGGTTTATAATTATAAAGATTCTCAAGAACTTTTTGGACCATTAATTACAGCCAATAAAAAAGCTTTAGTAGTAGTTAACGCAGAAGTTACTGTTGGTTATGATTTAAGCAAGCTAACCTTTGAAGTAGATGAGGAAGCAAAAATTTTGTATATAATACAAATCCCAGAACCCGAAATTAAAATAAACCCAGATTTTGAGTATTATGATGTTACTGCAGATTATCTAAATCCTTTTAAAGCAGAAGATTATAATACCATAAAGAAGAATATACGTGCTTCTTTACTTAAAAAAGTAGAAGCATCTTCTTTAAAGAGTAATGCCAAAAATAGATTGTTGAGTGAGTTATCTAAATTCTATGTGCTTACCAACAGCATGGGATGGTCGTTAGAGTATAACGAACACGTTATTCAGGAAAATGGTTTAGAGCAATTTATAAAGGATTAAGCTTTTTTGCTTTTTATTTGGTCTTGCACAAGGCGCATACCATTGTCTATAAGATGCCCAACTCTAGGGTTATCTAGTTTTATATTTTCTAAGTGAGTTGCAATAGACGTTGCAATCTCAAGATTGTTATTTTCTACTGCCAGCTCATAAAGTTCTACGGAAAGAAGCCATTCTTTTGGATAATTTTCTTGTATTTCTTTAAATACTTTATTGCTAGAAAAGGTTTTGTTTTTGTCTTCTCTAAAGTCTTTAACTTGTTGGTATAAATTTTCTAGTTTTAATTGTTTAGCAGTCTTTTTAATTTTATGGGTTGTTGTTTTAACTTCATGTGTTATTCTGTCAAAACTAGATAAATCTGCAGGGCCATTAAAAGCAGAAACAATTTTTTCTCCTATTGCCATATTATAAAGTTCCTCTTCCGAATTAAATAATACCTTTCCTAAATGCGTCACAACGCAATTTTTCAGGGTAATTAAAATAATTTCTCCTTGTAAGTTTCGTGTTCCAGTAATAATTTTTCCTTTCACGGTAATATCTCCTTCAAACTCTAGAGAAATTAATTCTCCTTCAAAAATATTATAAGCCTTAAGGTCTCTAGGGCTCATATCTTCGATAGCAATATTAATTCCTTTTAATTTTCCTACAGGAGAGCCAAAACCAGAATAATGTTGATTAATTCCTTGTCCTATAAGCTCTTGATTTCGATAAGAAAGTGCAGTAGGTCCTTCTGTCTGAAAAAATATGGCATTACCATTATTTTCTAAAACCGAAGTAAAATTACCAGAAATTTGTAGTCCCGTACTTAACTCTATAGTACCAATTTCTTGAGAGTCTATTAATTTTTTAACACCTGCGTATCCGCCAGTTCTTAATGCCATAGTATTTGCAAATTCTTCTAAAACTTGACTCAGAAATGAAAAATCTGGTGTTACAAATAATTGTGGTTGCGGTTTGGTAATATCAAAGGCCGTATGTGCTGCAATCTTGGAATACGGAATTTTTTTTACCTCATCCGTCAAACACAAGGCACTTTCTCCTATAGAGGATAAAAGTCCTGCACCGTATATTTTAGGATTCTCAACAGTGCCAATTATGCCATACTCTACCGTCCACCAGTGTAAGTTCCTAATAAGAGCCATTTCACTAGGCTCTCCCATATTTTGCTGAAGATTTTCTATTATGTCTTCAGCCTTTTTAATCTCGCGTACTGGAGTGTTAGGAGCTTCTTTTATAATGGATAAATGACGTACAGCTTCATATAATTCATAATCCTTTTTACTAGCAATAGCTTTACACCCTATTTCTCCAAAACGTCTTAAATATTCGGCATATTCAGGATTGGCAATAATGGGAGCATGCCCAGCACCTTCGTGTATAATATCTGGAGCAGGAGTGTACTCTATATTTTCTAATTGTCTTATATCTGATGCAATTACAAGAACATTGTATGCTTGGAACTCCATAAAAGCGGATGGAGGGATAAAACCATCTACAGCAACAGCTGCCCAGCCAATTTCTTCTAAAATACGGTTCATGCCGTACATGTTTGGTATGTTATCTATAGATATCCCCGTT
>ENA-ORXM01004256-ORXM01004256.1-marine-metagenome-genome-assembly--contig:-NODE-4256-length-12854-cov-4.488534_pt1 | contig 12854 bp, 13 predicted proteins | sample MGYA00237867_ERZ511480 | MGnify/ENA primary metagenome ERZ511480 (study PRJEB26309, sample SAMN06266103) | marine metagenome | isolation source: Algal blade | place: United Kingdom:Sidmouth, United... | reverse complement strand
ATACTCTTCTTGTGTTTTTGTGAAACTGATATTCATTTTATATTTCTTTAGAACAATAAAACTACGATATTTGTCTATATATAACAAATATGGACATAATAATCGTTTTTTCGGAAGTTCGATTTGTCCCAAATCTTACCCAAAAACTTTGCGCGTAGATCCTGTCCGTTTCTTGTAGCGATTTCGGCAGATTAGCGTTAAGCAAAAACCGGAGAGGGCGCAACCTACTTTTTGCTTTGGGGTTCTCGCCATTCTTGATAGAGCTCGCTAGCCTCTGGGGTGGCCTCGAAGAATGCCCTGAAATGCCCTATTGCATTTTCCTCTCCCTATCCACATAAAGGTTACCTGACCCTTTTTATCATTTTTTAGTTTGAACTTACCTTGATGAAATTCTGCTTTACGAATGGCAAGGATTTTTTCGGCCAAAGTATAGATTTCTTTGTTTTTTCTTTTGTCTTCAGATGTGGTTGGATTTTCTAAAGGATAGAGTTTTAAATATTCAAAATCACGGTCATATTTGTTTACACCGTTTTTGTCAATATAATGTCCTTTGTAGAATTCTAAAAAGAGACTAAGTTTTCCGTTTTTAATCTTTTTACTCTTGAGACTTATTTTCATAACCGAGGTGAAAATTAGGTGTAATAAATGTATGAAAATAGGAGATTATGAGAAAGAGAAAAGAAAAATACTTTTCAACAACTTATTGATTTACAGTCATATGAAACCAAATAGAACCATATGAGACCAAATGAAATACTTATTTATTTGCCAATGCAAAAGTTAGAAAAAATATTTCCCAATAATTCATCATTTGTGACTTGCCCAGTAATCTCACCTAGATGGTAAAGCGCTTCTCGAAGATCAATTGCCAAAAAATCGCCTGACAAACCTTGCTGCATGCCAAGCTGTACCTTTTCGATTTCTTCCAGGGCTTTTGTCAAGGCGTTGTAATGTCTGGTATTGGTTACAATGGTCTCATTTTTCGTCAGTGCCCCAGTATTCACAAACTTTAGAAGTTTAGATTGGAGTCTTTCTAAACCTTCGCCGGTTTTTGCAGATAGTGCTAAGATGTCGGCAGCTTGAGATTTGAGATTTGAGATTTCAGACGCAGAAAGCTTATCGGTTTTGTTAAGTATTGTGATAAGTGGCTTTTGAGGGTGTTTGGCTTCAATTTTTTGTATCTCTGCAAACGTCTCTGAAAACTCTTCTTCCGAGGTAATCTCAGAGGGAGCAAGCAGATACAAAATTATCTGGGCTTTTGCGATTTTTTCAAAAGTTCTTTTTATCCCCATGCCCTCTACAACATCTTGAGTTTCACGAATACCTGCCGTGTCGATAAAACGGAAACCGATGCCCCCAATAGAAATCTCATCTTCAATGGTATCTCGGGTCGTACCCGCAATATCTGAAACTAAAGCCCGTTCTTCATTCAAAAGGGCATTCAATAAGGTCGATTTGCCAACGTTGGGTTCGCCTACTATAGCAACTGGTATACCATTCTTGATAACGTTACCGAGGGCAAAAGAATCGATAAGTCGTTTTAAGACATTTCGAATTCGCACCAATAGGCTATCAAACTTCTTACGGTCTGCAAATTCGACGTCTTCTTCCGAGAAATCAAGTTCAAGTTCGATTAACGAAGCAAAATCTAACAGTTCACCGCGCAATTGTTTGATTTCGTTACTAAAACCGCCGCGCATCTGTTGTATAGCTATTTGGTGGCTTGCCGCGCTATCACTGGCGATTAGATCAGCAACGGATTCGGCTTGGCTAAGGTCCATTTTTCCGTTTAAAAAGGCTCTCAGGGTAAATTCCCCGGCTTCGGCCGTTCTACATCCATTTCTCAAAAACAACTGTATAATCTGTTGTTGTATAAATGGAGAACCGTGACAGGATATTTCCACGACATCTTCTCCAGTATAGGAATTCGGACCTTTGAAAATTGATACTAAAACTTGGTCCAAGGTCTTTTCGGATTCCACGATATGCCCCAGCAAAATGGTATGGCTTTTTTGTTCGGTCAAACTTTTACCATGTATTGACCTGAAAAATTGTGCGGTGGATTCAATCGCATTTTTACCGGAAATCCGTATAACTGCAATGGCCCCCACACCCGAAGGTGTCGCCAACGCAATAATGGTGTCATCTGGAATCATAAATTATATTTGGGGCAAAAATAAGAAAAGGAAAGCAGCGGCCTGTTTTAAACGGTTACGATTGGTTATCGTATATTTATCGATAAATCAAAACATGACAACGATGAAAAAGTTCATATACATACTATTAATCTCATTTTTCGCAATGACGGGAACATCTTTTGCGCAAACAGTGCCCGTAGAAGAAGCGACCCCAGTGGTAACTGCAGAGGAGAAAGCCGAATTAGAAGATAGAATAGAGGCCGCGGAAAAAAAAGCGAAGGAGGCTGAAAAAGCGCGTAAAAAAGCAAAAAAAGAAGAGCGAAAGGCTGAAAAAAAACAACGGAAGTTAGAGCGATTACTCGATGATATTGAGGATAGAAAAGAGGATATCGCAAAAGGTGAGGAAAAAGTGCGAAAGTTGGAACGCAAGCTTAGGGAGGGTAAAAGTAAAGGAGATCTCTCCCCAAACGAGATTATGGACTTCAATGAAGATATACTCGATGAGAAGAAGGATATTTTGAAAGACAAGGATAAGCTTCGCAAGCTTGAGCGAAAGTTGTAATGAAACGATTAAAATATTGGCTAAAGTTCTTTGTGAAGTCTTGAATGCAAATTGAAAATCATAAGGTCCGGTAAATTTGTAACATTTAGGGATTAAGATAGTCTTATAGATAGAACCCCTAAAACAAATTAAAATGGAAATCATCAATCAAAACAAATCATTGGAGTCGAATAACCAACTACTGGTATTGACCCATCTTTCACAATTATTGACATATCTCACCGGTTTCGGTGGATTAATCGTTCCTCTCGTAATTTGGCTAACCTCTAAGGATTCGGTTGCTGGAATGGACGAACATGGAAAAGCAATCGTCAACTTCCAATTGAGTATGCTGCTTTTCACCATACTGAGTATACCTGCAATTTTGCTTTTAGGTCTAGGTATATTAAGTCTCATATTTATTGGTATCATCGCTTTTATTCTTCCCATAGTCAATGCGGTAAAAGCTAGTAACGGCGAATCGCCAAGTTATTTTATGACTATCCGATTCATCTAAATAACCTGTAATTCAACGAATAGTACTGCTGTATAAAAACATTTAGGCGCAGAAAGCGTTTTCATCATATACCTGGTTAAGTGGTCTTTCTAGACCTTTAGGCGAGACCCAAATCTTTGTATATGTTGTTAAGTGTTATTGTACCCATCTATAACGTTGAGAAGTATATCTCTAGATGTCTGGATTGCCTTGTTCATCAGAATTTGACTGAAGAAGAGTATGAAATTTTGGTCATAGACGATGGTTCATTGGACAAAAGTTTTGAGATTGTCGAAGAATATTCTAGTGATTTTAGTAATATTTTTTTATTCCGTCAGGAAAACGGTGGGCCGTGTAATGCCAGAAACTTTCTGTTGAAGATAGCCAGAGGGGAATACATCTATTTTATGGATGCTGACGACCTTTTTACGTACAATACATTAGGGTTGCTTGTTAAAGAAGCAAAAAGGAAATCTCTGGATATTATTAGCTTTAATACCGTGGTTACTAGTGATATTACTAGTTTCGAGTCTTCTAAGCCACTTGTTTTCCCCAATACCTCCAGTGTCTTTAACGGATATCAATATATTGAGCAATATCCATCGCTTAGATTTGAAATTTGGTGGTATTTGGTAAAAACATCGCTGCTAAGAAGTAATCATATCAACTTTGGTGAAAATCAATTTAATGGAGATGTGCTTTTTACAGTAAATACCTTTATAAAGGCTAAGAGAATAGTACATGTTCCTGTAACATTACACTGTTATTATCAGGGTAAAATCTCAATAATGCGTAGCAAAGATTTGGCGCATCGTAGAGTGGTGATTGAAAGCCTGCATGCCATGATTCAAAATTTCAGTCAGTTCATTGCACATTTAGAGACTAAAAAAGTACCCAACATTGCTGCAGTCATTCAAAATTTAGAAGCGCGTAGAAATACATTCGTATTGTTCTTCTTGTCGAAACTTGTTCGGTCAGATTTACATGCTGACCAAGCAAAATGGTATATCGAGAAACTAAAAAAAATTGAAGCTTATCCTTTGAAGTCACTGAATCCGAACCCTACTTCTTTGCTCAAAAAACTTGTAGTAAACGTACTGAACCGTGAATATTTTTTGTTACCGGCCATAGAATTGACAACGCTGCAATATAACTTAAGAAGTTCTGCTTAAAATTTGTGCCCTACTAAGAGTTTAACATTACGGGCATGACCAACATTGTCACATTCTCACCGTCGTCTAGCCCATCTATAGGAGTAAGTATTCCCGCACGGTTCGGTAAGCTCATTTCCAAAGATACTTCGTCAGAATTCAGATTGTTCAACATTTCGGTCAAAAAACGGCTGTTAAAACCGATTTGCATATCATCCCCTTGGTATGCACAAGTTAATCGTTCTTCAGCCTTATTGCTATAGTCGATATCCTCTGCGGAAATATTCAATTCGGCGCCAGCAATCTTTAAGCGTATCTGATGTGTAGTTTTGTTGGAAAAGATTGCAACACGGCGTACCGAACTCAAAAACTGGTTTCTCGAAATGGATAGCTTATTCGGATTTTCTTTCGGAATTACGGCTTCGTAGTTTGGATACTTCCCATCGATGAGACGACAGATCAACTCCGTATTTTCAAAACTGAACTTAGCATTGCTATCGTTGTATTCAATGATGACATCCGATTCGCTCCCTCCCAAAATTCCTTTTAATAGATTCAAAGGTTTTTTGGGCATAATAAACTCCGCGACTTGGGATGCATTTACATCTGTACGTTGATACTTCACCAATTTATGGGCATCAGTGGCAACGAAGGTCAAATTTTCTGTCGAAAACTGAAAAAATACGCCGCTCATCACCGGACGAAGATCATCGTTACCCGCCGCAAAAATGGTCTTGTCGATGGCAGTAGCTAAAATATCGCCCATCAAAGTTGTCGAACTCGGATTGGCGAGTTCAACGGCCTTAGGAAATTCTGCACCGTCTGCGTATGCCAAAGCATATTTGCCATGATTCGAACTGATTTCGACCGTATTGTTATCTTCCACAATAAAGGTAAGAGGTTGTTCTGGAAAGGTTTTTAATGTTTCCAATAGTAGTCTGGCCGGTACTGCAATCGTTCCTTCATTATCCGAATCAACGTTTAGTACCGAACTCATAGTGGTTTCAAGGTCAGATGCCGCGACCGTAAGTTTATCCTTGTTCAGGTCGAACAAAAAGTTGTCTAAAATAGGTAGTGTATTGCTATTGTTGATAACACCGCCCAAAACCTGTAGCTGCTTTAAAAGATAGGTGCTCGATACTATGAATTTCATTCGTGGTATATTAGTTCAATTTGTGGGATATACTGTTCTCGATGGTCTTGAAAGTAGATAAAAACTTCAAATATCAAGACAAACAAAGATATTTGAATTACGCTTTTTACCGAAACAAACTTATCAACAGTTAGGTGCCGTATTTCCGCTTCCTAAAGTAGTTGAAGAGTAGTCCGAAAATGAGGGTCAAGACTACCGGAAGGCCAATATTTATTAGCTGCCATTTCGTTTTTTGATCTGCGATTTTTTTGGTATCCAAAAATGGGATTGCCACTTTTTTGTTTCGAATGTTTATAAGTCCTGTACCGTCCAGAAGGTAATTGACACTGTTTATCAAAAATTCTTTATTTCCGTAATAGTTGTTCGTCCATTTGTCATACCCTAGTTCCAACGGTCGCCCATTGCGGATTTGGTTCTTTATCAGGTCACCATCTGCTATAACAAGCATCTTGTTGGTTTCTCCTTTTTCTAAAATCCCGTTTAGTTTGATGGGCTTGATTCGATTGGCAAACGCAGAACTGAATTCACCTGAAATCAAGACTGCCATGGGATTGTTGCCCTCATTATACAACGCTTTCTTCCCAGGTGTATTAATAATATCGAGGCTGATCTGTTTTGGGGTGCCTTCCATTCTGGAAAGTGGCGAACTTGCGAGCAGTACAGTTTTCTTGTACTCATTGGATAAGGTATCGATGGTATTGGCGAACTGAAACCGGATGGCTTCAAGATTATTGTTTATGGGATGATCGTTTTTCGTAAAAACCATGGGGTTATAGTACCAAGGTACGGGGTTGTATTGCGAATCATTGCCGTCACCGGTCGCAAGAACGATTTGGCTGAAATACATGTCGTTCACCAGTTGGGGCTTGATTCGAACCCCGTACTTAAAAAAGAAATCGTTGAGGTTCAAATCCCGCGGTAATGCCATGGCACTGCCTTCTTCATTAAAAAGGCTATCGAGTTCGATGTTTACTTGGTCGATAAGCCATATCGATTTACCGCCGTTAATTATGTATTGATCGAGCACGTATTTCTCCCCATCGGAAAAGGCTTCCGTAGGTTTGGCGATTAATACTAGATCGTAGGCTTTGAGTTGATCCAGTGTCTTTTGTGGGTTCTTCGAAACGGAGTCCAAAGTAATCGCCCCGATATTATAATATTCCCGTATCGAGGTTAAAAAATCCGCGAGGTAGATATCATCGAGTTCACCATTACCTTTTATGACCGCTACCTGTTTTTTTTCTTTGATGCTGATTTTTGAAAAGGCATCGGCAAAGACATACTCCAAATGTTGTACGGAGTTGTTGACCCGCTGTTCACTTGTTGCCCCCAACTTGTTCTTCAAGAGCGGAACTTTCACCGTTTTACCGTTGAAATTGACCAGCGCCCAAGGAAAAACGATTTCCTGAGAAACTTTTCCGCTTTCTTCTACTGTGACCTGTGCTGGTTTTAGTCCCAGCGCCTGCAGTTCGGAAAGGGTACTTTCGGTCTGGGTCTCGTTTTCAAGCGGGTTTACAAAACTGAACTTTATATTATTGTTTACGGAAGCGAATTCCTCAAGCATCTGTAGAATTTCGGTCTTTAGCCTTGCGAACTCGGGAGGAAGGTTTCCGTCTAACAATACATCTACGATTACTGGCTTTTCAAAGCCTGAAATGACATTTTCCGTGGCATCCGATAAGGTGAAGCGGTCGTCTTCCGTAAGGTCAAAACGGGTGTACAGCAAACTCCCCAAGGTATTGACTGCGATTAACAGTACGAATGCGGCAAGTATGGGAATTAATTTTTTCTTCATCCCCGATTCGTATTTTTCAATTTCATGACCGTAAGAAAAAGAAAGAATGCGGTTATGGAAATAAAGTAAACCAAGTCCCTCGTGTCGAGCACTCCGCGTGAAATACTTTCGAAATGCCGTTTCATCCCAAGACCTTGTAACCATACCGAAGTCTGTCCGTCATCGAGCATAGTGGCAAGACCCTCGAAACCATAATACAAAAGAAAGCAAAGTACTATACTAATTATGAAAGCAACGATCTGGTTCTCGGATAGGGTGGAAGCGAACAGGCCAATGGCCATATAACAGATCATCAGAAATAAGGTGCCGAAGTAAGACCCGATTACAAGGCCTATATCAAGGTTCCCGACGGTAGTTCCCAGTTGCGAAACTGTATAGACGTAGAGCAATGTAGGTAAGAGCGCGACCAACCCTAAGACGACAGTACCCAAGAATTTACCAAAAACCAACTGCCAGATCGATATAGGTTTGATAAACAAAAGTTCTAAGGTACCCATCTTTTTTTCCTCGGAAAAGCTCTTCATTGTAATCGCGGGAATAAGGAATAAAAATACCCAGGGCACCAACAAAAAGAAATTACCAAGGTCGGCAAAACCATAATCGAAAATATTGAACGCCCCCTTGAATACCCATAAAAAAAGTCCATTGAGTATTAAGAAAAGCCCAATGACCAAATAACCGATGGGGGAAGTAAAAAAAGACCGTATTTCGCGTTTAAATATGGCGAGCATTCTAGGGGTTTGGTGTTTTGGGTTTGTTATTTAGGGTTCGACGCCAGTAAGAATTAAGCATAATTACAAACTTAAAAACATTTTTAACCAGAAACTACAGAAAAGAGAAACAAAAGAAATCCATCAAACACCATTTGAATCTCATTTTTGTATTTGAGTTTGAACTTTATGTAGCTTTTAAACAAAATTGACGGTAACCATATCCCGATAATCCAAGCCAAGCAGCGTAGAGGCACCGCCCACTGTGTTCAGGTCACTTTTATAAATTGCCAATTCAATGTAGTCTGCCGAATTAAAAAGGGCTAAAAGGTCACCTGCACCTTTGCGTTTCCCCTTTTCAAGGTCAAAATTAATAATGTCGCTATATTTATTGTGAATGTGTTTTATTTTGGTGGTTCGCGCATTCAATTCGAAATTCCTGCCTTTGCGATAAGCTTCGAAAAAGTTTTTGTGGATGTTGGTCACGACATTGCCGTAATTGTCAATATAGATAACGCTACCTATAATTTTTTTTCCGTTATCGGTGACACTTGGTGCAAACTCCCGCAGATCCTTCAATTGATCAAAGGGTTTGCCTACAACTTCTAAAGTGCCGCCACGTGCTATGTGGCAGGCTACTTGAACAAATACATCCATCACCGGAAAGGAGCCATGCAAGGGGTTCGGAATGTTGACCTCGACAACTTTTTCCGGCTTTTTTTCAGAGGTTATTAATCCGATTACACCATTGTTTGCACTTATGAAGTAGTGCCCATCTATTAAAACCGCAATATGTTGGTTTTCGGTTGTTGGTTCGGAGTCTACCCCAACAATATGAATCGTGCCTTCGGGAAAGCTTTTATAGGAATTCTCGAGAATATAGGCACATTCGTGAATATTGAACGGACTAATATCATGTGAAATATCAACTATTTTGGCATCGGCAAGCTCTTTATAGATCGTACCTTTCAACGTACCTACAAAATGGTCTTTGAGCCCAAAATCAGTAGTCAGAGTTATGATTGCCATGCAGCAATGTTGATATGTTTTTATTCAGCCAAACTGAATTTTTCGTTAGATTTGTTAAACAAAATTAGAATAAAAAAATAGCCAAGCGAAATAATATTGATACGCTTTCATTTTAATACCCACACTTTTTGAACGAACTCATTCTAGAACTTACCGAGATAAGCCCGAGAGAATTTTTCGGCCAACAAAACCAGAACATAGACCTGTTGAAAAAGTATTTTCCCAAGCTGAAAATTGTGGCCCGAGGAAGTAAGATAAAAGTATACGGAGACGAAGAGCTTTTAGAGGAATTCGATAGACGTTTCGATATGCTTACTGCGCATTTTGCAAAATACAATAAACTTGACGAAAATATTATCGAGCGCGTGCTGACAAGCAATACGGCTTCTGATTATGCCTCGCCCGAAAAAAGTGGCGAAACCCTAGTGCACGGTGTTAACGGTCGACTTATCAAGGCTCAGACCGTCAACCAGCGTAAACTGGTTGATGCCGCAAAAAAGAACGATATGGTTTTCGCTATCGGTCCTGCGGGCACGGGAAAGACTTATACGGGAGTAGCTTTGGCCGTTAAAGCATTGAAAGAGAAACAAGTAAAACGAATTATCTTGACTAGGCCAGCCGTAGAGGCCGGTGAGAACCTTGGTTTTTTGCCGGGAGACCTCAAGGAAAAACTGGATCCCTACATGCAACCTTTATATGATGGACTTAGGGATATGATTCCCACGGAAAAATTGGCTCATTTGATTGAGAACGGTACCATTCAAATCGCACCTTTAGCCTTTATGCGCGGTCGAACACTTGATAATGCCTTTGTAATTCTCGATGAGGCGCAAAATACGACCCATGCCCAAATGAAGATGTTCTTGACCAGAATGGGCAAGAATGCCAAGTTTTTGGTAACGGGAGATCCGGGTCAAATCGATTTGCCCAGAAGAGTCATTTCCGGACTCAAAGAAGCGCTCTTGATTCTAAAAAGTACGCCGGGTATTGAAATCGTATATCTAGACGATAAAGATGTGATACGGCATAAACTGGTCAAAAAGGTAATTGATGCCTATAAGACCATCGAACATCAGAACTAGAAAAAGTTATAAGTTTTTAGTATTGCGTGCAGCGTAAAAGAAAGGGTTTAATAATGGCACATGCTATCGCCTTTATGAGGGTGATAGCAAACGTGATTTTAAAGCTTCTCGAAAAAACATTCAGAAAAACCATAAGCCGTAAAGAATGAGCAACACCATTATCGATACCAATTTTAATTTTCCAGGACAAAAAAGTGTCTACAAGGGCAAGGTTCGAGAGGTCTATGCTTTGGAAAGCGATGTTTTAGTGATGGTGGCTACCGATCGTTTATCGGCATTCGATGTGGTTATGCCAAAGGGCATTCCTTTTAAAGGTCAGATTTTGAATCAGATTGCCACGAAAATGATGGCGGCCACAGAAGATATTGTCCCGAATTGGTTAATGGCGACGCCCGACCCCAATGTAGCTATTGGTCATGCCTGTGTGCCTTTTAAGATCGAAATGGTAATTCGCGGTTATCTTTCCGGTCATGCAGCGCGCGAATACAAAGTGGGGAAAAGAATATTATGTGGCGTGGCTATGCCCGATGGGATGATAGAAAACGATAAATTTCCCGAGCCGATAATCACTCCGGCGACGAAGGCCGAGATGGGTGATCACGATGAAGACATATCGAAAGAAGCTATTTTAGAACGTAATATCGTTTCCAAAGAAGATTATGAAATACTGGAAAAGTATACGTATGCACTTTTCCAAAAAGGAACTGAAATAGCCGCCGAACGCGGACTGATTTTGGTAGATACCAAATACGAATTCGGGAAGACGGTAGATGGAACTATCGTGCTAATTGATGAAATACATACGCCTGATTCCTCCCGCTATTTCTACGCCGACGGCTACCAAGAACGCCAAGATAGAGGGGAAGCCCAAAAGCAATTATCAAAAGAGTTCGTAAGGCAGTGGTTGATTCAAAACGGATTTCAAGGTCTTGAGGGACAGTCCGTTCCTGAAATGTCAGAGGATTATATCGTATCGGTTTCTGAACGGTATATTGAACTTTATGAGAATATTACAGGGGAAACTTTTATAAAAGCTGATATTTCGAACATCGATGAGAGAATAGAAAGAAACGTACTTGATTTTCTTAAAAGGAGATTTAGACAGTGAGATATTCTGTAATTTTTTTTATCATGAAAAAAATAGGCTTACTAGTTACTTTCCTTTGCGTCATCTGTTCTTTTGGCCAAAGGGAAAAATTTAAAGGGCAACCTCCGATAAAAATTATTCCGACCAAGTCTTTACCTGTTCAAAAACAATGGAAAGGAATTTTCAAATTCGATAATTCAGAGGTTCAATTTTCGAACGATTTTGATGGAGCCAGATTGAATGGCTTGGTGAAAGATAATGACAGCACATATACCGCGCTCATTACTTCAGAGAATACTCCTATTAATATTAGTCCTTGGTACGCATTTAAGGTTTGGTCCAATAAACCGCAGACTATTCGTTTATTCTTAACCTACCAACAAGGGGCCAAGCATCGTTATTTTCCGAAATTGAGCAAAGATGGACTTCAATGGAAGGCCATTGATTCAGTCGATTATATTGAATTTGAACGGGGCGAAGCGGCATTCGGACCAGGTTCGCTTCCGGTAAAGGTTGCGTTACGTCTTGATATAGGTAGAGATACGTTATGGGTTGCCGGGCAAGAATTGGAAACTTCCATGCACGTCAAGAAATGGGCCAAAGATTTGGCTAAGAAAAAACATGTTGCCTACAACGTGATTGGTAAAAGTACCGAAGGAAGAGACTTACACTTATTATCTATAGGTGAAGAAAAAAGCAAGAAGTTGATTATGGTGATTTCGAGACAGCATCCACCTGAAGTGACCGGGTATCTCGCAATGAAACCTTTTGTTGAAACGATTGCATCCGATTCGAAACTTGCTCGAAAATTCAGGAAGAAGTTCAGGGTCCATGTGGTTCCTTTAATGAATCCTGATGGCGTGGATAATGGTCATTGGAGACATAATAAAGGAGGAATTGATTTGAACCGTGACTGGAGCAATTTTAATCAGCCAGAAACACAAGCTGTAAAAGCCTTTATGGAAGAACAAGTTCAAAGGCTGGGTGCCAAGTTTTATTTCGGTATCGACTTTCATTCGACTTGGGACGATATCTATTATACGGTAGACCCAAAATTACAAGGAAATATGCCGGGATTGGTTTCTGTTTGGTTAAAAGGAATAAAAGAAGAGTTGCCTGGCTACGAACCCAATATAAAGCCCAATGATAAATTACTGCCAACTGCTATTTCGAGAAATTACTTTTTTGTTGCGTATGGTGCCGAAGCCCTTGTTTTCGAAATAGGGGACAATACCCCAAGAGATTTCCTGAGCGAAAAAGGCAGTATCAGTGCGAATAAATTGATGGAATTAATGTTGAGACGTTAGATACGGCGGCTATTTTGAAGTGAGAAGCTTTGTTTTTGAAACTCGAAGGCGTTAGAATGCGAGTTAGGGATGAAATACATAGAATGTTTTATTTCGACCTTATTTAGTTTTAATCTGATAAAAACTTGATAAAAAGGCTAGTTCTCGAAAGTACCTATCGGCCAAGGCTAAAGTGATAATTCCTTCCCTTTTCTCTTGAAAAATTAAGCGTGAACAACTTTCCAAGGGCGAAATTTGACGGTGTAGCCATTGGAGGCAAGTTCGTTATGGACTTTGAACCTTCCGATAAGGTCGATAGAATATCCTTTATAAAATTTATCGTGTTTCCCGGAAAAAAGAATATAGACCAAGAATTCTCCATAAAA
>ENA-ORXM01004255-ORXM01004255.1-marine-metagenome-genome-assembly--contig:-NODE-4255-length-12855-cov-3.647597_pt1 | contig 12855 bp, 10 predicted proteins | sample MGYA00237867_ERZ511480 | MGnify/ENA primary metagenome ERZ511480 (study PRJEB26309, sample SAMN06266103) | marine metagenome | isolation source: Algal blade | place: United Kingdom:Sidmouth, United... | reverse complement strand
AACCGCGTGATTACGGCGCAAGGCCTGAAAGTGCTGAGCCAGCGGATAAATCCCGGCGTTGCGGCCTTGTGTGATGTGGCCGAGCTGTCACTGGACGGCGGATTTACGCCTTACCATGCAGGCTTTGTCGTTGGACCGCGCATTAATGCGGGCGGCCGTATCGGGCAGGCGGATATGGGCGCGAAGCTCTTATCTACTGATGACCCGGTTGAGGCGGCTGATTTGGCCGCGAAGCTGGACGCGGTGAACCGCGAGCGCCGCAAACTGCAAGATATGATGCAGGTTGAGGCGTTGGAGCTGGCCGAGAAACTGCCCAAAGACGCGCCGATGATTATTGTGGCGCGCGAGGGGTGGCATCCCGGGCTCATCGGAATTATCGCAGGACGCTTGAAAGATCGCTTCAACCGACCCGCACTTGTCATTGGAATTGATAATGACGGTATGGGCAAGGGCTCGGGCCGCTCTATGTCGGGCGTAGATTTAGGCGGCGCGATTTCAGCGGCTAAGGCTGCGGGATTGCTCACCAGCGGCGGAGGACATGCCATGGCGGGGGGGCTGTCGGTTGAGGCCGGGAAGATTGACGCGCTCATTGAATTTCTAAATTCATCACTTGAAGCGGACATCGCGGCGGCGCGGGCCAAAAGCGGGCGCGATATTGACGCGCTCATCACGCCGGGCGCAGCGGGGCCGCAATTGATGGACGAAATTTCCGCCGTCGGCCCCTTTGGTATGGGCAACCCGCAGCCGCTCTTTGCGTTTGAGAATGTCCGCCCGGTTTATGCCAAACGTCTTAATGGCGGTCATGTTCGCGTCACGTTTGAAGACGCCGCCGGCGGGCGTATCAGCGGAATATGTTTCCGCGCCGAAGATCAGGGCTTTGATTCGCTGCTGCTTGCGCCGGAAACCAAGCTGCTGCATGTCGCAGGCCGCCTGAAACGTGATAGCTGGAAAGGGCGGGAGCGGATTGACCTTCAAGTGGTAGATTTAGCCCTCGCAAACTGAATTTTTTTAAATTTGCATCAGTTAGGGGCTTGCAAGGCAAAAATGTCTAAACTATATGAGCGCTTCTGTTAGAGTGGTCCCTTCGTCTATCGGTTAGGACATCTGGTTTTCAACCAGGAAAGAGGGGTTCGATTCCCCTAGGGACTACCAACAGATTTTCTCATCTGTGCAGAAGCCCCTTTCAAAGTAACTACCAACAGTTTTCCTCAACTGCGGTCTCCACATATCTGATTTTGCATATTTGCCAAATTATGCAGCTTTGGTTCATGCGCATTGTGCGACTTACAACATCAAATATCCGGAATCACATCTTCAAGACACAGGAAAACAGCATCGCGCGCTTGTCAAAATGCCCGCATTTGCTTATGCGACTATCATGATCAAAATTACGACATTTCTAACGGCACTTTTCTTTTTCTTTGCGGCTCCGGCTTTTGCTCAAACGCCGGGAGCGCTTGATTTTGGGCCGAAGGAAAAGCTCACAATTACGTCCGGTGACAAGACCCACGAATTTCAGGTTGAGGTCGCAGATACGCTGGAATTACAGGCTCGCGGTTTGATGTATCGTGACAGCCTTCCGCTGAATGAGGGCATGTTATTTGAGTTTGAGGAGCCAAAGGTTGCCACAATCTGGATGAAGAACACGGCGATTTTCCTCGATATCATTTTTGTGAAAGAAAATGGTGAGATCTTGAAAATTGAGCATTTTGCGCGTCCTTACACATTACGCCGCGCCAGTTCCGAAGCGCCGGTTGCCGCCGTGCTGGAATTGCCGGGTGGACGCTCCCGCGCATTGGGTATCGAGCCCGGTGATACGCTCAATCACAGCTTTTTTGATAATAAATAGCACATCATAAGCGATTGACCCTTGCGCCCGCAGGGCAAATCATTATGAAGCCTCACGTCGGGGAGTAGCGCAGCCTGGTAGCGCATCTGTTTTGGGAACAGAGGGTCGCAGGTTCAAATCCTGTCTCCCCGACCATTTTACCCTTAAATAGACTTCAGCGGCGGTAAGGTTATCCTAACTCTGTTGGTGTAGGTCCCGTTCTATAAAGAGCCAATTTGCTTTAATGGGACCAGGGATTTTACATGACACCGCCAACTTCGCCTCAACGCGCTGCCAGCCCAATACTTGCTCCCGTTCCGAGTAATGCCGCAAAAGCCTTTAAACAGGTTGAGATCGGGCGGATACTCTCCGTTGGGTCCTCGCGGGCCATGGTTGAGGTGAGCCGACAGCTTATCCGCAAAAACATGCTGCATTTGGCACAGCTTGGCACGGTCCTGAAGATCGTGACCAGCGAGTCGATTGTTGTGGCGATGGTGTCCTCGCTTGATATTGCGGGTAAAGACGATGAGGGCATGAATGATGGCTGTATTGCCCGGCTTGATATTTTGGGCGAGATTGCAACAAACCCGACGACAAAACAGACCCGCTTTTATCGCGGCGTGCGCAGTTTTCCGGTTCTCAATGAAGCGGTTTACAATATGTCGCCGGCGGATTTGAAGCTAATCTTCGCCAACGAGAATGATCAGACCATCGAAATTGGGCACCTGCAGCAAGATGGCAATATCGTTGCGCAAGTGCGCACGGATGATCTGCTCTCAAAGCATTTCGCCATCATTGGATCTACAGGTTCAGGTAAGTCTTGTACTGTGGCGCTCGTCTTGCAGGCCATTTTGGACAAAAACCGTGACGCCCATGTCGTGCTCTTTGATCCGCATAATGAATATTCCAAATCCTTCGGCAATATGGCGGAAGTTATCCGTCAGGACACATTAGACCTGCCGATCTGGATGTTTGATTTCGAAGAGACAACAGAACTGCTCACCAGTGAAATTGTGCAGCATCGCCAAGAAGAAACTGAGATTCTCTCCGAGATGATTGTCAAAGCAAAACAGCTTTTTGACCGTTCGATGAAGCAAAATACTGAGATTTCCTCTCAGGCCAAGCTCGAAGATATTGAAAAAGAGCTGCACCGTATCGCGCCGCATATTAGCTTGGACAGCCCCGTGCCTTACCGCATGCGCGACGTTTTAAAGCTGCTTGATCACAATATGGGTAAGCTGGAACATTCCGATAATCTGCGCCCGTTTAAGCGTCTGAAGCGCCGGATTGAAAGCCTGATGCATGATCCGCGCTATTCATTTGTGTTCCGTAATCAGGCCGCGCCGCGCGATATTGAAGAGATTGTTGGCCGTATATTCCGTATTCCGGTGGCCAATAAACCGATCTGTATTCTTGATTTCAGCGCGATCCCGTCCGAAGCTTTGGACGTCGTTGTCTCTGTTGTTAGTCGTCTCGCCTTTGAGCTTGCCATGTGGAGTAACCGGTCAATTCCGATCCTTTTGGTGTGCGAAGAAGCGCATAGATATATTCCTGCCGATTCGAGCAAGGGCTTTGCCTCGACGCGCCGCGCCATATCCCGGATTGCCAAAGAGGGCCGTAAATACGGCGTCTCGCTGGCGATTATCTCGCAGCGCCCCTCCGAGCTTGAGCCGTCAACATTATCGCAATGCTCGACGATTTTCTCTATGCGCTTGTCTAATGAGCGTGACCAAAACTTTGTTCGCGCGGCTGTGCCGGATGGGGCAGGCGAGCTTTTAACCTTCCTGCCCTCACTGGGCACGGCGGAGACAATGGTCTTTGGCGAGTCCGTTAATCTGCCGATGCGTATCGTGCTCAATACACTTCACGAATCGCGACGTCCGCACAGCAGCTCCGCCGCCTTTACCGATCTGTGGAGCTCCGGCGAAGTCACGGCCGAATATATGACCAATGTTTTCGCCAATTGGCGTGCACGCTCGCTTAATACGGCGCCCGAAGGCAGCAAGCCTCATGCGCCAAAGCCACGCGCTGCAGCAAATACGTCTTTGCGCGACAGTGTTCAGCCTATGATTAACCGGACGGCGAAAATCGATCCGACCAAAGCCAGAAATCTATCTGAGATGAAGGCCATGCTTAATCAGGTGCTGACACCAAAATAGTCAAATTCTACCGTCCCAAAGAGTTTACAGCGCCGCATTTTTAAGTATTGTCCCGCGCAGCACTATTGCTATGGAGCGCGCTCATGTTTGCAAAAATCTATCAACCCTCGCGCAGCGCGATGCAGTCCGGCATGGCCAATACGCAGCACTGGGTTTTGGAATTTTCAGGTCCGAACCGCCGCATCATTGATCCGCTGACGGGGACGGCAAGTTCAACAAATACGCTTAAGCAAGTGGAGCTTAAATTTGACACGATGGAAGATGCCGTCGCTTATGCCAAAGCGCGCAATATTCCATATCGCGTCAAAGAAACACAAAAGAGAAAAAGAATTTCAAGGTCTTACGCGGAGAACTTCGATACGGACCGCAAGCTGCCTTGGACGCACTAGCCCAAATACGGATCCTTAGCTCAACTGGATAGAGCAGCCGCCTTCTAAGCGGCAGGTTACAGGTTCGAGTCCTGTAGGGTCTGCCATCTTCTACACATAACGCGACGCCCATGCCGCAAGCACGCGGGCCACATATTCTGCGTCGGCCGGATTTTTGAGCAGCAAGTGATCCGCGCCGTCTAAACTGACAAAACTCTTGGGGTGACGGGCTTTGCTGTAAATGTGCGAGGCATTGTCGATGCCAACAACAAGGTCCTGCGGGCTGTGCAGGATCATTAGGGCGCAATCCAGATCCGCAATTTCTGCCGCAATATCATGATTATTGACGTCATCGAGAAATTGCTCACGAATGATAAAGGGGCGTCCCGCCAGCATCACTTGAGCCTTGCCTTCAACTTCGATTTCCTCGAGTTGGTCTGCAAATTGGTGAACGATATGGGTCGTGTCGCACGGACTGCCAATGGTCGCGACAGCCCTGCAGCCTGCAATTTCGTCAGCCGCCTTTAGCGCTGCTGTTCCGCCAAAACTGTGACCGATAAGCACGCAGGGGGCTTTTTTGTGGGTTTTAAGATAATCGGCGCAGGCGAGCAGGTCGGCGACATTTGTCGAGAAATTTGTTTCAGAAAAATCCCCTTCGCTCTCGCCCAGACCCGTAAAATCAAAGCGCAGCATGCCGTAACCTTCATCGACAAGCGTCTTTGAAATGGTGCGGATAGGTTTAAGGTCTTTGCCGATTGAAAAGCCATGCGCGAACAGCACCCAGCTTTTAACTTCGCCCTCAGGGCTGTCAATTTTCGCCGAGAGCATATGCCCCGCGCCGCCCATAAAATTTACTTTTTCAGTCGGCATAACATCCTCAATAGCTGCTGCGGTCGCCCAGTAAGTATCTTATCACGTCAACAGAATCGAGGGCGAAGGAAACACCATTCACTAGCAAGAATATCACGATAAAGAGATTGGTCCATCTCCGATAAGACGGCGTCTTTCGCCTCGGCCATAAATAAAGAAAAAGCGGCACCCAGACGATAATATGGCCCAGCCCTAAAATCCGCGTATATCCGAAAATCTGATACAGTCCCGAAACGATGAGCGCGAGCACGATGACGGACGCCGCCATCCACCGCGCGCGCACGTCCCATATGGCAAAGATGAAGCTGGCCAGATTGACGATGGCCAGCACCGCAAACCACGCGGATAGCGCGCCTTCGGCATTGCCTAAATGCTCAGTTAAACTCATAGCGACTCCATATCGATGATGATAATTTTGTTATATACAGGTCAGGGGACTTTAGAAATTTTTCTGGCCCTCTATATAGCTCCCAAAGGAGTCTCACATGACGACAGCGAATTCAACGATTGTAATGCCGACCCCGACGGGCGGCGAGTATCGTATCGGAAATGATCAGCCTATCACATTTCTGGCGGGGCCATGCGCGATGGAGAGCCGCGATCATGCCATGATGACCGCTGAGCGCTTGAAAGGCATTGGCGAGCGCGTCGGTGTCAACATCATCTATAAAACGAGCTATGACAAAGCCAACCGCACGAGCATTCATTCGCCGCGCGGCGTCGGCATTGATAAAGCTATGCCGGTCTTTGACGAAATTCGCCGCGAAATCGGCCTGCCATGTGTCACAGATGTGCATACCGAAGAACATTGCCGCATCGCTGGCGATCATGTTGACGTGCTTCAAATTCCGGCCTTTCTGTGCCGCCAGACCGACTTGCTCGTGGCTGCCGCGAAAACAGGTAAGGTGATCAATGTCAAAAAGGGCCAGTTTCTTGCGCCTTGGGATATGCCCAATGTCGTGGCCAAAATTGAAAGCACAGGCAATACCCGTCTTTTACTGACCGAGCGCGGCACATCTTTTGGTTACAACACGCTGGTGGCCGACATGCGCGCCCTGCCCCAGATGGCCGCCAGCGGATACCCCGTTGTGATGGACGCGACCCATTCTGTCCAACAGCCCGGCGGTATGGGCGGATCAAGCGGTGGACAACGCGAATTCGCGCCCGTTATGGCCCGCGCGGCGGTGTCACTCGGCATCGCAGCAGTATTCATTGAGACGCACCAAGCGCCGGATACAGCACCATCCGACGGCCCCAATATGATACCGCTTGATCAAATGGGCGCGCTCGTCACCTCGCTCATGGGGTTTGACGCCTTGGCCAAGTCTGATCCGATCCGCGTTTGATTGACACGCAGTCGCCGCACGGTACTGTCTGCGTATGAAATTTCTGATCTTCTGCCTCACCCTCATGTTTGCCTTCCCCGTCATGGCACAAGACGATGGCAGCACCATTTCCGCCGCGCAAACCAATCAGCAAGATGCCGAGATTGCGACACGGCTGCGCGACATCCTGTCGGCCTTGGGCCATTCCGGCGACATCACGGTGGTCGTCGACGACGGGGTCGTCACCCTGCGCGGCGTCGCGGACACATCCCAAGAGATCACCCAAACCGGAGAAGTCGCAGGCCGGATCGAAGGCGTCGTCGCCGTGCGCAACCAAGTGACTGAAACGACAGATCTTGGCCGCAGGCTGGACCCCGCTGTCGACCGCTTTCGCGCCCGCATCGACCAATTGATTGTGTTCTTGCCGCTCGCGTTGATCGGGGTTTTTTTGTTTGCCGGCATCGTGATCCTTGGTTTTGTGATCGCACGGATGCGCCAACCTTGGGACCGTATCGCGCCCAACATGTTCATCGCAGAACTTTACCGCCAAATCGTGCGACTGGTGTTTATTGTCGGCGGAATTGTTGTGGCACTTGATGTCATGAATGCATCCGCACTTTTATCGACCATTCTGGGTGCTGCAGGGATTATCGGTCTCGCCTTGGGCTTTGCGGTACGCGACACGGTCGAGAATTTTATCGCCTCCATAATGTTGTCGATCCGGCAGCCATTCCGGCCAAATGACACGGTCGAGATCAACGGCGACCAAGGCAAGGTGATACGGCTGACAAGCAGAGCGACAATTTTGTTGTCATTCGACGGGAACCACATCCGCATCCCGAATGCGACGGTTTTCAAAAGTAGGATCGTCAACTTTAGCCAGAATGACGCGCGCAGGTTCAAGTTTTCGCTGCTGATTGATCGCGAAACCGACCTGCAAGCCGCGCGCGCGCTAGTTGAGGACACGGTCCAGACATTGCCTTTTGTTTTACCCTATCCTGCCGCGTCGGTCTGGATTGACGGCCTTGGTACCGCTGGAGCGGACTTTATCGTGACCGGTTGGGTTAACCAGAACGACACATCGGTCGTTCTGGCAAAAGGAGAGGCAATTAGGCAGGTAAAACGAGCGCTCCAAGAGGCTCACGTCGCTCTCCCTGACGCATCCCAAACGGTGGTCCTGCACCGCAAAGAAAACGCCGCCGAACATCTCGTCGAAGGCGCGGCGATTGCAAACGTTGACACAAAAGCGGACGATGCGTTGACACGCATCATCGATGCGGAGCGCGATGCAGGCACCTCTGAAGACTTGTTGCGTGACGATGCCGAAAAGGAATAGCACTTTTTACCATTTCGGGGCTTGAACCGCTGCGCGCTTCATCGTAATTACCACCTCGCTGATGGGGTGTAGCCAAGTGGTAAGGCAACGCTTTTTGGTAGCGTGCACCGTAGGTTCGAATCCTACCACCCCAGCCAGCTCCTCTCCTGCATTGCTATAAGACCGATGGATACCCCCTTACCGGAAGCGCCTTGATGGAGCCTACGGGTGTGGCGGATAGGGGCCGGGAACTCGGTCTACGGGCAAGTTTAAGCGGGGCGCTGAGGTGCAGGTCGTTAAGCGTGGGTATGCGGTCCGCGACGAGGCCGAGCGGCGCGGGGTTAGCACCAAGTCGCAGTATAGGTGGAAGGCGCGGGGGACCGACGAACGCACCGTCTTAAAAAATGCGTGGCCTTTGTCCGCCATTGGTCCGAGGACAATGGTCGAGCGATATCACTTTCATATGGACGCACGAAAGCTGGTCATATCTGTCCGTCGTCATCGACCTGCTCTCAAGACGTGTTGTCGGCTGGTCCCCTCTCGGCGGATTGCTTGGCAATCGCCTGCTGGGCGAGGGATGCAATCGCGCACCATAACGGACCTCGCCCTGCTGGCATCGCTGATGGTTGTTCGGCGACGCAAGCCTAAGGCCAAAGTTTTAATTCATTCTGACCAAAGCACACAGTTCACCAGCCAAGCGTGGCTGTCGTTTCTTGGAAAACACAACCTCGTTGCCAGCAGGAGCAGGCGCGGAAACTGCCATGGCAACGCGCGCGTCTATTGCCCTCGGACTAATGAGGAAATTCGTCCGTCCGCTTCAATCTAATTTGTTGCAGTCAATGCGATCAACGGCGCGGCATCAAACCGCGACAGGTCCAATGTCGTGCAGATCGCGATATTCGAACGATCAAGGTGCTGCGCGGCCTTTTGGTCGGTCGCTGATCGTCAATTTTCAACAGGTCACGGCAATGCAAGTCGCACGCGTGTGTCCAACTCCGCGTCGATTCTGAAAATATAGCGCCTTTTCTGAAATATTGAGGCGTTTTTGAAATTCGGCGCGCTCTGGGCCGCGATCCTAAGCGAAATGATCCCAGACAACACATGACGCCTCCGAACACTCTTCAAAGGATACAGACGATGACCAAGATTTCACATGCTACTGCTCGCCTCATGCTCGCCAAACGGCGCCAACTGACCTCTTTGATCGACAAGGAAATTATCGCAGAAAGTGCGGATATGGTTTTTCAAAAGACTGACTGGGTACCATTGTATATGGATCGCGGACATGTCGTGGCTTCCGGTTGCGGCCGGATGCGCGCCTACCGGTCCATCACCATGAAGGGTCGGTTTTTGTGGATGGTGTTCACACCCGGAAAAGAGCGCGGCTATCATGCCTTGGCGAATGATCCGATTGAGGCAATGGAGCAAGCACAAGCAAGCTGGGAAGAGCGGCGCGCGGTGCGTCATAATTGGGATCAAATAGAGCGTACTGCAAGGGACTTGATCTGGGGTCGCCAGCGCTTTGACATCAGCATTGACGATCTAGACGCCTGTCCGCTTTGCACCCTTGGGATCGAAGGCTTTCGCAATGCAATCGGCATGGGGCGTGTCACCCGTATGTCGGGCCGTACCGCTGCCTTGTTGATGAAGGTCGAACCGCAGGTGGGCTTCCTTATCAGCGCTGCGATGGCTCGCCATGGGATCACACAACTCCCCGACACGGCCAGTACGCAAGCAGCTCTGGATATCTGAGCACATGAGCAAGGTTTGACAATTAGTTGAATGCACCCCTTGGATAACTGGCTGCCTCCTGTCACTTGTTAACTCCACAAGAACAGGAGGCGCACTTGGACCCGATTGTCATGGATATCGCTTTGCGCGGCGCAGTTTCCGGCATGTCTCTGGTTTTGATGGTTTCAATCTGGACGAGCCGGATAATGCGCGATGCACAATTTGCGTTCACATTCCTAATAGCCGCCATTTTTCTCCGAACTTGGAGCACCTTGCCGGAATCCATATGGATGCCTGATCGCGTTTTGCAGGCTTTTCAAATGTTTGGCAGCATAGGGGCTTTCGCCGTGACGTGGTTCCTGCTTGTTATCTTCCTTGATCACCGGCGTTTCATATGGCTTTGGCTGGCATCTGGTGCGCTCATTTCAATTTGGATTGTGCTCTCGCAACTATATCCACAGACCGTCCCCGTATTACGGGCCTATGCTTCAGCGCATTTTCTGGGACTGCTTGTTGTGATCCTTTATTCGGGTTTGGACGATCTACAGGACGCCCGCCGCCGCATCCGCCCCGCCATGTCTTCATTTTTACTGGTTTATTGCATTGGTCTTTCACTCACCTCGCAACCGATGCAAGATACGCGTCCAATCAGGGACGCTCTTTTCCAATCAAGCGCGCTATTCTTTTTTATGGGCCTGTTCGCGATCTGGGCGCTGAAGGCAAATCTAAGCAACTGGCCGGGGGCAACCACGTCGCGGCCCGCATCAACGCCAGGCGCGCAGGACAGTTTAAGCGAGCAAACCATCCTGATCAGGCGCATCCAAAAAGCGATGGACGAAGGGATCTGGCAAACCGAAGGGTTAACAGTCGGTGGCTTGGCACAGCACGTGAAGGCGCCCGAACACCAAGTCCGCAAAGCAATCAATCAAGTTTTGGGTCACCGTAATTTCGCAAATTTCATAAACCGTGCCAGAATTGATGCGGCGAAAGCCCGACTAAGCGATTTGGAAATGACCGAGAATACGATCTTGGAAATCGCCTATTATGTCGGTTTCAGCTCGCTTGGTCCATTTAACCGCGCCTTTCGTGAAAATACAGGTCTTTCGCCGACCGATTTTCGCAAACAAATACTTCAAGAGGCCAGCATTTAAGAGGCCGCCCACTTGACCCGTGTCAGGATGTGCGCGACAAGCCACGCCGCGATCTAGCATTCGGGGTGTGAGGGGCCGGTTCGGGCCGTCCGTGTCAACGCGATCTGGACAAGCCCGTCATGATACGGCAACCGATCTAACGGCGGGTCAGAGCCCCGATTGACGGATGCTGTCTCGGGCTTTGATCAATTCTGCCGCGCCGGATAAACCGTCGGAACATTCTCTGTAATTCCGTTTGCGCTTGGGCGGTACAGGCAACTAGAAGTGAGACATAGCGCACCCTTAGTTACGTCACTTTGGTTTCAGGATAAATCATCACATGCCCAAATTACCGAACTTAACCGATGCAGAGGCCATTCCAGACGCTGCCAAAGCTGAGGTAGACCGAATTCTACAGACGGGCGATTTATTCCGGTACGGGTCTGATCAATCGCCTGTTGCGCTGCTTGAGGCAGAGTTTGCCCAAGCATTGGGGGCTAGGTTTGCACTGGCGGTTTCGTCTTGTTCGGCGGCACTGTTTCTTTCGCTCAAAGCTTTGGGCCTCCCGCGCGAGGCCAAGGTACTGATCCCAGCCTTCACCTTCGCAGCTGTCCCGTCAGCAGTGGTGCACGCCGATTGCATCCCTGTGCTATGCGAATGCGGGGAAGACTTCCGGATCGACCTTGCAGATTTCGAAACCAAGCTCTCTGAAGCCGACGCTGTCATTATCAGCCATATGCGCGGACATACATCCGACATGGATGCCATCATGCGTCTGTGCGACGCGGCAGATATCCCCGTCATCGAAGATGCCGCCCACAGCCTTGGCACGACTTGGGCAGGACGCAATATCGGGACATTGGGGAAGGTAGGATGCTTTAGCTTTCAATCCTACAAAATGCTGAATGCGGGTGAAGGTGGTATTCTGATCACCGACGACGAAGACATCATCGCGCAGACTGTCATCATGTCCGGAGCGTATGAACATAACTGGAAAAAACACCCCGTCTTGCATACTGTATTTGCGAAATGGCAAAACAAGCTTCCGTTATACAATTTACGTCTTAATACGTTGTCGGCGGCATTGATCCGGCCTCAGCTTAAAGCACTGCCAGAGCGCGTGAAGATGGGCCGTCGCAACCATGATTACGTTGCCCAAACGCTTGCCGCTAGTCCGTGGATTTCCATACCGTCTTCTTTGCCGCCCGAACAGCGCGCACCCGATTCCATTCAATTCAATTTGGTCGGTATGTCTGACGTGCAGGTTGATGAGTTTACCAGTCAGGCCAGCGCGTCGGGTTTGAAAGTCCAAATTTTTGGCCGTTCCGATGATAACGCTAGGGCGTTTTGGAATTGGCAGTTTTTGAGTTCCAATCCAGACCAACCAATGACGCGGCGAATGCTTAATCGCGCTTGCGATGTCCGACTTCCAACCCGTCTCACACTTGCTGAATGTCATGAGGTCGCTGTGACAATTCTTAACGCAATCGACAAAACCATGAGCCATTGAACAAAGCCGAAAATGCGCCGTTTGGGGAATGCTCTTGAGCTAAGGCGGACCTGTCGCCCCGCGTGCTGGTTTAAGTCACCTTTCGTTCAAAGCGCTGCTGGACGTTTCCAGCCCTCTATCAGGTTGCTACCGTGGACCTTTGAAGGCAAAAGCAACGCTTGCGATAGGTCCGGTCGACGCGAGCGCATTCTATGCTGGTGGCTCCGAGAATGCTTGGTCGTTTGCAGATGTGCGTCAGACCATCGCTTAATGATTTCCACCTTGTATCAAGTCGGTCGGCGCAACTTAGTGTTGCTGATCACCTGCCGATTTTGTCCATCGCCCATCCCACCGTAAAACCGTGGACGACAGTCGACACAAAAATCGTGAGCATCGTTATGATCCATAGGTCGTGACCTGAGCCCCCAGTCTCCTCCAGCTTTACGCGGAGTCCTTGGGTTATGCACTTGCCCCCAACCTTGGACCATGTCGGTCTAGATATTTCCGGCTGTCTGCACTTGCCCCCAACCTTGGACCATGTCGGTCTAGATATTTCCGGCTGTCGTCAGATTGGCGGGCTGGTTTCACCTTCTGATTTTACGAGCATGATCGGTGACTTGTTTCCGATCGCGCTGTGGGG